>ERZ781272.129-NODE-129-length-100516-cov-9.943829_pt1 | contig 100516 bp, 80 predicted proteins | sample MGYA00375850_ERZ781272 | MGnify/ENA primary metagenome ERZ781272 (study PRJEB29790, sample SAMN06051246) | human gut metagenome | host: Homo sapiens | place: USA: Cincinnati, Ohio | collected 2013-06-21 | study: EMG produced TPA metagenomics assembly of the Gut...
CCTGTTTGGCTGGAAAAGCTGCGCCGTACGGCGCAGCTTTTCCAGCCAAACAGGGATTTTTTGAATCGCAGAGTGTGAATAAAAATTCCGATAAGGTAAAATAAGGGACCTGTTGACAAAGTGGCGTATAAACCCTTCCTATGGTACAATAACCGGACTGTAAAGTTAAATGAAAGTTGAATACCCGTCAGCCCTTCTGGTACAATGGTTTCACCACAAAACACATGTACTCTCGAAAGGAGACGAGTCTTCGTGGCAAGATTATACCAACTATGCTGTCCAAAGTGCAACAACAAAACGAACTTTCGTCGCTACGGAAAAGACAAACATGGTCATCAAAAGTATCAATGCAGGAAGTGCTGGCATCAATGGGCGCCGGATGCCCCAAAGGGGCAAATGGGCCGCCCTCGGACAAAGGAACACCCTCAGTGCCCTGTTTGCGGGAAAGCAATGTATGTGCATCACGATAGAGAGCACTACATCCACTACTCCTGCACAGGCAAGAAATGCCGCCACTCGGTTTTTGTGCCAAAGCCTACAGCGATCTCGACTCCGTCTATGTCCAAACTCTTTGGAAAGACGGATTTCAAGCGGATGCGTTATCCGGTTCATGTGATTCTTATGGCCTTGACCATGTTCTACCTGGGCAAGAACTCGTTCCGCAATATCGCTCTGATTTTGCGTACCGTAATGAATGTCCGGGTATCTCACACGACTATCAGCAACTGGTGTACCCGCTTCGCCCCAATGTTCCAAAACATTGCGATACAGCTCATTCCGGCGTTGAATTTCAACTCTGACGAGTGGCACGCCGATGAAACTGTTGTGAAGATACAGGGCGAGAAATACTACCTCTGGCTCATTCTGGACAGCGAGACACGCTTTGTCCTCGGCTTCCATCTGGACCGCCACAGGGACAGTCCGCAGGCTTTTACCATACTGGAAGCCGTGAAGACCATGGGGACTCCGCAGTCCATTGTGAGCGACCGCTACTTTGCCTACCAAATGCCAGTTAAGACGCTGCATGGGATCCAGCACATCCGCGTGGAGAGCTTCCACGATGACATTACCAATAACCTCATAGAGTGCTTCAACAAGCAGTTCAAGGCATGGTACAAAACCAAGCAAGGCTTTTCTTCGTTTGCTTCCGCCAACAACCTCATTTCCATGTTCATCTTCTTCTACAACTTTGTCCGTCCCCATTCCGCCTTGAACGGCCTTACTCCGGCTCAGTGTGCCGGTCTTAAACTGTCCAAAAAGCGCAAACGGGAGCTTTTGCTCGTTGCGTAGAGATATTGGCTGATTTTTGGGTCCTAACTTTTCATGTTTACTTTACAGTGCCACAATAACTATAGGGAGGGATGCTGCATGATGGGATACCAAAGCCGACAAATGGCAATGATTTTCGTGGATATGGAGTCATTAATCCCGGAAAACCACCTGCTGCGGAAAATCGACCGGATGGTATCCTTCGACTTCATCTATGATCTTCTGGCGCCATATTATCCGGCAACAGGTCGCCCATCCATCGACCCTGCCAGTATGTTTAAAATGCTCTTGATGCCTCCCTGCTTAAGGAATATTTTCCGGATAAGCAGCAAGTTCATACTCAAAAGTTTTTCGGGCTCCAAAAATATTTGCCAAATCGTTGCCACGGAGGGTCTTAACCCCTCAAAAACCCAGTTATATCAGGCCTTTCCAGGCCTCTGAAATTATTCCCACTCAATCGTGGCGGGGGGCTTGGAGGTGATGTCATACACGATTCGGTTGATGCCCTTGACCTCATTGACAATTCGGGCAGACACCCGGTCCAGCACCTCATAGGGGATGCGGGCCCAGTCGGCGGTCATGAAGTCGCTGGTGGTGACGGCGCGCAGGGCCAGGGTGTAGTCATAGGTCCGGCCGTCGCCCATGACGCCCACAGAGCGGGTATTGGTGAGCACCGCAAAATACTGGCTGATATTCTTATCCTCACCGGCGGCCGCGATCTCCTCCCGGTAGATGGCGTCGGCCTCCCGGAGCATGTCCAGCTTGGCCTTGGTCAGGTCTCCGATGACCCGGATGGCCAGTCCGGGGCCTGGGAAAGGCTGCCGCATGACCAGATACTCAGGTAGTCCCAACTCACGGCCCAACTGCCGCACCTCGTCCTTGAACAGAAGCCGCAGAGGCTCAATGATCTCCTGGAAGTCCACATAATCGGGCAGTCCGCCCACGTTGTGGTGGCTCTTGATGACAGCGGCGTCCCCGGCGCCCGATTCGATCACGTCGGGATAAATGGTGCCCTGCGCCAGGAAGTCCACCTTGCCGATCTTTTGGGCCTCTTCCTCAAAAACCCGGATGAACTCCTCCCCGATGATCTTCCGCTTATGCTCGGGCTCGTCCACCCCGGCCAGCTTCAGCAAAAACCGGCTCTCGGCATCCACCCGGACAAAGTTCAAGTCCCATTTGGCAAAAGCCTGCTCTACCTCGTCCCCCTCGTTCTTTCGCATAAGCCCGTGATCGACGAAGACACAGGTAAGCTGCTTGCCGACGGCCTCGGCCAGCAGGGCGGCACATACGGAGGAATCCACGCCGCCGGACAGAGCCAGCAGCACCTTCCCGTCCCCCACCTTCTCCCGGATGGCGGCCACGGAGGTTTTCAGATAGTCCCCCATGGTCCAGTCCCCCACGGCTCCGCAGACCTCATAGAGGAAATTGCGGATCATATCCACACCGTGCGCGGTGTGGTTGACCTCAGGGTGGTACTGCACCCCATAAAAGCCCCGGGCCTCGTCAGCAATGGCCACATTGGGGCAGGCGTCTGTGTGGGCAGTGAGCGCAAAGCCCTCGGGCACCCGGGCCATATAGTCCCCATGGCTCATCCAGGACACGCCCTGCGCCGGCAGGCCCCGGAAGAGCCGGCAGGAGGTATCGTAGTAGGTCTCCGTCTTGCCGTACTCCCGGGCGGTGTCCGCCTGGGCGGCGGTGACCTGTCCCCCCAGGGTGTGGGCCATGAGCTGGCAGCCGTAGCAGATACCCAGCACGGGGACTCCCAGTTCGAAGACAGCCGGGTCCACATGGGGCGCGTGTTCGTCATAGACGCTGTTGGGTCCGCCGGTGAAAATGAAGCCGATGGGCTTCATGGCCTCAAGCTCCGCCAGCGGGGTGGTATAGGGGCGCACCTCGCAGTAGACGCCGCACTCCCGGACCCGCCGGGCGATGAGCTGGTTGTACTGCCCGCCGAAATCCAGTACGATGATCAATTGATGCTTCATACTCCTACTCCTCTCCGGGGCCTCAGATCCGGGTAATGTCGATGGGACGCAGGTCCACGCTTCTCCCCTGCTCCCGGACGGTCAGAACGGCATGTGCGGTGTCAATGGCGGTGACGCAGCCCACCGAGTGCTCCACGGCGGCCCGGCGAATCTTGAAGCCGTCCGTGTCGTGCTTGCGGCCCTTGGTGGGGGTATTGATGACCAGGTCCACCGAGCCGGAGGCGATCATGTCCAGGATATTGGGGTGGGCCTGGGTGACCCTGGCCACCTTCCTGGCCTCCACGCCGGCGGCGTTCAAGGCATCGCAGGTACCGGAGGTGGCCAGAATCTCGATGCCCATCTCGGCCAGGCCCCGGGCAATCCCCACGATCTCGCCCTTGTCCTCATCCTTTACGGTAATGATGACCCGGCCGCCCCGCTTGGGCACCTTCATATTGGCCCCCTTGAAGGCCTTCAGCAGGGCCTGGGGGAAGGACTCCGCGATGCCCAGCACCTCGCCGGTGGATTTCATCTCGGGCCCAAGGCCGGTGTCCACGTCGGTGAGCTTCTCAAAGGAGAACACCGGCATCTTCACGGCGTAATAGGGGGCCTCGGGGTAGATGCCGGTACCATAGCCCAAGTCCTTCAGCTTCTGGCCCAGCATAACCTTGGTGGCCAGGTCGATGATGGGCACGCCGGTGACCTTGGAGATATAGGGGATGGTGCGGCTGGAACGGGGGTTGACCTCGATGACGTACACCTGGTCGTCGTACAGGATGAACTGGATGTTGATGAGGCCGATGACCCCCAGGGCCTTGGCCAGATCGTAGGTGTACTGCAAAATGGTCTGTTTGTGCTTCTCCTCGATGTGGAGCGGCGGATAGACCGAAATGGAGTCGCCGGAGTGGACGCCGGCCCGCTCCACATGCTCCATGACGCCGGGGATCAGAATGTCCTCCCCGTCGAACACGCCGTCCACCTCCACCTCCCGGCCCATCAGGTATTTGTCCACCAGGATGGGGTGTTCCTGCTCAGTCATGTTGATGATCTTCATGAACTCCACGATGTTGCGGTCGTTATAGGCGATCTCCATCCCCTGTCCGCCCAGCACATAGGAGGGACGCACCAGCACGGGATAGCCCACCTCGTGGGCGGCGGCCAGCGCCTCTTCGGTGGTAAAGACCGTCTTGCCCGCGGCCCGGGGAATCCTGCACTGCTGGAGGATCTCGTCGAACCGCTCCCGGTCCTCGGCGGCGTCCACGCCGTCGGAGGAGGTGCCCAGGATGGGCACGCCCATGTCGGTGAGGGCCTTGGCCAGCTTGATGGCGGTCTGGCCGCCGAACTGGACCACCGCCCCCCAGGGCTTCTCCAGCTCCACCACAGCCTCCACGTCCTCGGGCGTCAGGGGCTCAAAGTACAGCTTGTCGGCCACGTCAAAGTCGGTGGAGACGGTCTCGGGGTTATTGTTGATGATGATGGTCTCATAGCCCAGGCGCTTGAAGGCCCAGACCGAATGGACCGAGCAGTAGTCAAACTCGATGCCCTGGCCAATGCGGATGGGCCCGGAGCCCAGCACCAGCACCTTCCTCTTCTCCCTGGCCGCCTGGGTGCGATGGGCCTCGCCCTGGCTGGCGGAGAGATAGGGTGCTCTGGGAATATCAGGCGCCAGCTCGCCCACGTCGGGGAGATGGAGCGGTTCGGCGGCCTCGTTTTCCGCGTCGTAGGTGGAGTAGTAATAGGGGGTCTGGGCCTCGAACTCAGCGGCGCAGGTGTCCACCATCTTGAAGGCGGGCACAAGGCCCTGCCGCTCCCGCAGGGCCTTGATCTCCGCCCGCTCCTTCCCCGCCAGGGCGGCGATCCAGGCGTCGGAGAAGCCCATCTCCTTGGCCTGCCGGAGGGTATCCGGGTCCAGCCGGCCGCGCTCCAGCCGGTCCTCCATATCCACGATATTTTGGAACCGGTCCAGGAACCACAGGTCGTATTGGGTGATTTTGTTGATCTTCTCCGGCGAGAAGCCCCGGCGCAGCGCCTCGGCCACAATGAACAGCCGCTGATCGTCGATGTTGACCAGCCGGTCCTCGATGTCCTCGGTATACAGCTCGTCCAATCCCGGCAGGCGCAGGGACTTGACGGGCAGCTCCAGTGAGCGGATGGCCTTCATCAGGGCCCCCTCGAAGGAGTTGCCGATGGCCATGACCTCGCCGGTGGCCTTCATCTGAGTGCCCAGAGTACGGCTGGCGGTGGTGAACTTGTCGAAGGGCAGGCGGGGGATCTTAAGCACGCAGTAATCCAGGGTGGGCTCGAAGCAGGCGGTGGTCTTTCCGGTGACGGCGTTGGGGATCTCGTCCAGGGTGTAGCCCAGGGCGATCTTGGCGGCCACCTTGGCGATGGGATAGCCGGTGGCCTTGGAGGCCAGAGCGGAGGAGCGGCTCACCCGGGGGTTGACCTCGATGACGGCATATTCAAAGGAATCGGGGTTCAGCGCCAGCTGCACGTTGCAGCCGCCCTCGATCTTCAGGGCGGAGATGATGTCCAGCGAGGCGGAGCGCAGCATCTGATATTCCCTGTTGGCCAGGGTCTGGGTGGGGGCCACCACGATGGAGTCGCCGGTGTGGACGCCCACGGGGTCGATGTTCTCCATGGAGCAGATCTGGATGACATTGCCCGCCGAGTCCCGCATGACCTCGAACTCGATCTCCTTCCAGCCGGCGATGGAGCGCTCGATGAGGACCTGGCCCACCCGGCTGAGGTGGATGCCCCGGTCGGCGATCTCCCGCAGACCGGGCTCATCGTAGGCGATGCCGCCGCCGGTGCCGCCCAGCGTATAGGCGGGGCGGACGATGACCGGATAGCCGATGCGCCCGGCGAAGGCCACGGCATCCTCCACGGACTCCACTACGTCGGAGGTGACGCAGGGCTGCCCGATCTCCTCCATGGCGTCCTTAAAGCCCTGGCGGTCCTCCGCCTTGCGGATGGACTCGGGGGAGGTGCCCAGCAGTCGCACGCCGTACTGGTCCAGAATGCCCTGTTCATGGAGGTTCATGGCCAGGTTCAGCCCGGTCTGGCCGCCCAGGGTGGGCAGGATGGAGTCGGGCCGCTCTTTCTGGATGACCTGGGTCACGCTGGCGATGTTGAGGGGCTCAATATACACGTGGTCGGCGATGTCCTTGTCGGTCATGATGGTGGCGGGGTTGGAGTTGACCAGCACCACCTCCACGCCCTCTTCCTTCAGGGCGCGGCAGGCCTGGGTGCCCGCGTAGTCGAATTCGGCGGCCTGGCCGATGACGATGGGGCCGGAGCCCAGCACCAGCACCTTTTGGATCTTAGGGTTTTTCGGCATTACCAGGCGCCTCCTTCCATCTTGCTCACAAAGCGGTCAAACAGGTACTCCGTATCCTGGGGGCCCGGGGAGGCCTCGGGGTGGAACTGGACGGTGCACACGTTGCCGTTTTGATAACGCAGGCCCTCCACTGAGCCCTCGTTGACGTTGACGTGGGAGACCTGGGCCACCGCAGGGTCCACGCTCTCCGCCGTGACCACATAGCCGTGGTTCTGGGAGGTGATGAACACCCGTCCGGCGGCCAGGTCCTTCACCGGGTGGTTGGCCCCCCGGTGGCCGAAGCGCATCTTCCGGGTCGCGGCTCCGGTGGCCAGGGCCATGAGCTGGTGGCCCAGACAGACGGCAAAGATGGGCAGGCCGGAGTCGTAGAGCTTCCTCACCTCGGCGATGATGGCCACGTTGTCCGCCGGGTCGCCGGGGCCGTTGGAGAGCATCACGCCGTCGAAGTTCCCCTCCAGCACGGTCTCGGCGGGGGTATGGGCAGGGTAGACCGTCACCTGGCAGCCCCGCTCCTGGAGGCAGCGGATCATGTTCTCCTTGACGCCGTAATCCATCAAAGCCACCCGCAGCTTCTGCACGCCGTGGGCGGGGCAGACCTGGGGGGCCTTGCGGGTCACCCGCTCCACCGTGCCCTCCACCCGGTAGGCGCGGATTTTGCTCAAACAGTCCTCTATACAAAAATCCTCCGCACAGGTGATCATACCGTTCATGGTGCCCTGATTGCGGAGAATGCGGGTGATCGCGCGGGTGTCCACCCCCTCGATCCCCGTGATATTATGTTGTTTCAAATAGGTATCCAGATCGCCCTCACAGCGGAAATTGCTCCCGCGCCGGGCCAGATGACGGACCACAAAGGCCTCCGCCCAAGGCCGGGCGGACTCATTGTCCGCGCCGTTCACGCCGTAATTGCCGATGAGAGGATAAGACATCACGATGCCCTGTCCCGCATAGGACGGGTCGGTCAAGATCTCCTGGTAGCCGGTCATGGAGGTGTTGAACACCATCTCGCACACCCGGTCTCCCGTAGCGCCGATGCTCTGCCCGTGAAAGACCGCGCCGTTGCCCAGAATGAGGGTCGCTTTCATCGTCTGGAATCCCGCCTTTCATATTCTGAATGTGATCTGTCCAATTTTATCCCAAAGATCACCCGTTTACAAGTTCCGACCCTTCTCTTTTCGGCCCAAAAACGAAAAAACGTGGTTTTGGACAAATGCCCGCGCCTCAGCAGGCAGGCGTCACGTCAATGATGACCAGTTCCGGCCGGTTGAAAACCCGGGGCACCCGGGTGGACTCCCTGGCCAGTCCCCGGCTGACGATCAGCGTGCCGCCCTCCAGCTCATACCGCCCTCCGGCGTATGGGGGAAACAGGCCCTGATCCGGCGCGAGCAGGCCGTTGACCACCCCAGGCAGCCGCCACTGGCCTCCATGGGCGTGGCCCGCCAGGATCAGGTCGAAGCCCCGCCCCCGGTATGCCTCCACCCGCTCGGGGCGGTGGGTCAGCAGTATGGTGAAAAGGTCTGGATCGGCCTGCGCCGCGGCCCGCGCAAGCTGGGCGCGCCAGACCGCCTCCCCCGCCGCCGGGTCGTCCATGCCGCAGAGCTGTATGGTCTGCCCGTCCACGGCCACGGGGACGCACGCTCCCTCCAGCACGGTCACGCCCCGTGCCTCCAGCGCGGTCTTGATGGCGTCGGCCTCCCCGCTCCAGAACTCGTGGTTGCCCGAGACATAATAGGTGGGCCAGCTCGCGGCCAGGGCGGACGCCGCCGTATAGGCCCGCTCCGGGTCCATGCGCGCGTCGTCGTCCACGATGTCGCCGCCCAGCAGCACCACGTCCGGGCCCTCTGCCGCCACCGCCTTCAGCAGCCCGGCCTGCCCCTCCCCGTAATCGCAGCTATGCAAGTCGGTGAGCAGGGCGATGCGGACCGGTGCGGACACCCGGGCGGTCTCCAGCCGGTAGTGGCGCACCGCCAGCCGGGCATCCAGCGCGGCAACTACCGTCCCCGCCAAAAGGACCGCCAGGGGCAACCAGATGCGCCGCTTCTTTTTTCCCAACACAGGGCCTCGCCTCCGCCGTTTTCTTTGAGGATACCATACCCCGCCCCGGGATGTCTGAAGAAAGTATGAAGATTTGTTCCGCCGCCGCAGGAATAATCCATCCCCGCCGGGCCATACTGAGGTGTGAATCCTACCGACTGGGAGGGCCTTCCATGGTCATCGCATTTACCCGTACCATCATTTTATATCTGCTCATCATCGCGGGCATCCGCCTCATGGGCAAGCGACAGGTCGGTGAGCTGGAGCCGTCGGAGCTGGTGCTGGACCTCATCATCGCCGATCTGGCCGCCGTCCCTATGCAGGACTTCGGCATCCCGCTGCTCTCCGGGGTCATCCCCATCCTCACCCTGCTGTGCGTCACCATGATCCTGTCGGTGCTCACCATGAAGCATGTCCGCTTCCGGGCCCTGATCTGCGGCCGGCCCAGCATCGTGGTGCAGAATGGGCAGCTCAACCAGCGTGAAATGCGCCGCAACCGCTTTACGGTGGACGAGCTCAACGAGGAGTTGCGGATGCAGAGCGTTACCGATCTGTCTACCGTCAAGTACGCCATTCTGGAGACCAACGGCCGGGTATCCGTCATCCTCTACGCCAATCAGCGGCCGGTGACGGCGGAGCAGATGAACCTCTTCCCCGACGACGTGGGACTGCCCCTGGTCATCATCGACGACGGCCGCCTGCTGGAACGGAATCTGAAGCTGCGGGGCTTCAACGAGGGGTGGCTGCAAAAACGGCTGGAGGAGCACAACGTCCACCACGTCCGGGATGTGTTCCTCCTGTCGGTAGACGAGCAGAATCGGGTCTATTTTGTGCCCAGGGAGGTGGGGAAGGGATGAAGCGCCTGTGGTTCGCCGTGGGGGTCATGGCCGTCCTGTTTACCGCTACCCTGCTGAACTCCCGCTATCTCAGGAACTTTTCCGCCGGCCTCACCGACCGTCTGGTCCAGGCGGAGGTCCAGGCGGAGGCCGGCAACTGGGAGGAGGCCGGGCGGCTCACCAAGGAGGCCCTGGACGTCTGGACCAGCCACGACATGTACCTCTATACCGTACTCCGCCACTCCGATACCGACCAGATCCATACCGGCTTTCGAGAGGTCCAGGAGTTCATCAACTGCCAGGAGGGCGGTGAATATTCCGCCGCCAACGCCCGTCTCATCTCCCAGGTGGAGCTTTTGTACGAAATGGAGCAGTTTAATCTGAAAAACCTGCTGTAGCCAGTCAAACAGCCCCCGGACCATCTGGGCCGGGGGCTGTTTTCCTTTTTTAGCCGGGCCTTCGGCGGAGCTTCAGCTCCACGCCGCGCTGCGCCGCCATTCGCCGGAACAGGTCTGCGGCAACGGCAGCCCGCTCCTTGCGCTCCATACCGTCCACGTCCTCCCGGGCGGTCAGCTCCGCCATCACCGTCCGGATCTCTTCCAGGTCGAGGAAACACATGGCTGCGCAGTAAAAGCTCTTCTTCCGCCCATCGTTGAAACCGTCCAGCAGGAACTGAAGAATCCGAATCTTCTCGTCCAGCTCCGCCAGATATGCCGCTTCTCCGATCCGGCGCGCCCGCTCGATGTCCTTGTGCCGGCCGCGGCACGGGACAAAGGAGTCATACGCATCCGCCTCTTCGAAGCGCCGGCAGGGAAACTCCCCGCACTGCCAGCAGTACGCCACGCCGCCGTGCTGCTGGCTGCATCGGGCGATGGCGCAGGACTGGTTGCCCTCCCCTCCGCCACAGCCGGGGCAGTGCCCGCCAAGGTGCATCGTACACAGGCCGCAGTTCAGCCCACAGAGAGAAAACAGGGGATGCTCCCGCACAAAGTCCTTCATGCCTATTTCTCATCCAGGAGCCGGTCCAGCTCTTCCTTAAAGGTGCCGATGTCCTTGAACTGGCGGTAAACCGAGGCAAACCGCACATAGGCCACCTCGTCCACCTCCTTCAACTTCTCCATCACCAAATCCCCGATCACCGACGAGCTGACCTCCCGCTCCATGTCGTTTTGAAGGGCCTGCTCGATCTCGCCGGCCATCCGCTCCAGGTCGGCCAGCGGCACCGAGCGCTTTTCACAGGCCTTGAGCATACTGCCCAGCAGCTTGTCCCGGTCGAAGGTCTGACGGCTGCCGTCCTTCTTGATGACCACCAGGGGCAGGCTCTCCATGGTCTCATAGGTGGTAAAGCGCTTATGACATTCCAGGCACTCCCGCCGCCGGCGGATGCTGGCCCCTTCGTCCGAGGGGCGGGAATCCACGACCTTGCTCTCCAAATTGCCGCAGAATGGGCATTTCATGACTTGCAGCCTCCTTTGTACGCCTATATTGTTATAAGTATACCACAGTTTTACTAAATATGGTATAGCCATTTCTAAAAATACCCTTTTTCTCATTCTGTGTATAGGACCCCCCACTTTCTGGAAATACTAGGGACGCGAAAAGAGGTGAGTTTTATGAGCGACAACAAGCAAAATCGCAATCAGAACAGCTCCCAGAACAATCAGTCCCAGAACAATCAGCGCAACAACCAGTCCCAGAACAAGAAGAACCAGCAGGAGCAGAACAAGAAAAATCAGCAGGAGCAGTTCTAACAGGCACACATAGAAGAGGTTCGGGAGGGTTCCCGGACCTCTTCCCTTTTCCTGCGGCCGGAAGGCGAATGAGCTTTGACTATTGACCCAGCCCCATGCATAACAATGTCTACGGAATAAACCGCTTGGCGGTTTATTCGTGCGGCCACTGCCGCACCTCTGACTGCCATTCCACATCTGCCACAGAAGAAAGGGGCCCCTTGTCTTGAAGAAATGGATCGCCCTGTGCGGCGCGGTGCTCGCGCTGGGGCTGCTGGCCGATCTGGAGACCTTTGAGGGGATCACCGCGACCGCCCGCGCCTATTACGCATGGACCGATTCCCCCACCGACGCGCCTGACGATGGCAAAGCCTTTCTCGGCCGGGACGCCATGGCCAACTACTGCATCATCGGCAGCCGCCAGCTCGGCGCAGAGGTGTTCGGAGACGGTACCCTTGTACCGGACAAAGACGTGTTCCGCCGCCTCTGGGACAACTACTATGTGCCCTACATCAACGGCTGGTTCACGGCCAGCGGGCGCTTCCGCTCCGATTCCGCCCGCATGGGGGATATCGTCGCCCTGGTGGGCTCCTCCTCCGGCTCCATCTACTTCCCCTCCGCGGTGTCCGTCAGCGACTCGGAGAGCTACCGCATCACATGCACCGTCCTGCCCGCCCCCATCTTTGCCGGAGGCATCGGAGAAGGCCCTGCAGGAGCTCCGTGCCGCCTGGAACAGCCGGGAAGAAACGACGCTTCCGCCCTCTTGACCGCTGTCCTCCCCACACATGCCAAACGGAGGCCCTTTTGAAAGGGCCTCCGTTTTTTTCAGCTTATGGAGCCTTTTGGAAAGTATTACAGCTTGCATCCACCCGGCAAATTGGTTACAATCCGGTTACAACTTGTAACAGAAAGGTGTGTCAACGATGAAGAAATGGTGCGCATCCGCGCTCCTATGCGCGGCCCTGCTGCTGGGCCCCAGCGCCCAGGCGGCCGGTTCCGTGCTGGTGGACGGGGCTCCCCTGGAAAACAACGCCTCCGCCCAGGTCCGCAACAACACCACTTATGTCTCCCTTCGGACCGTGGCGCAGGCGCTCCGCCCCACCGCCACAGTGGTCTGGGAGAACGGGCAGGCCATCGTCCGGGACAGCACCCTCTCCCTCACCGCCCGCCCAGGCTCCATTTACATAGCGGCCAACGACCGGGCCATCTACCTCCCGGACGGGGTGCTTCTGGAGGACGGCTGCACGCTGGTCCCCGTCCGGGCGCTGGCCTCCGCCCTGGGCGCGCAGGTGGATTGGGACGCCGACACCGGCACGGTTTATATCACCTCCGGCGCCGCCGCCTTTGCCGCTTACGACAGCAACAGCCTCTATTGGCTCTCCCGCATCATCTCTGCGGAAAGCCAGGGGGAATCCCTGCTGGGCAAGATCGCCGTCGGCAACGTGGTGCTCAACCGGGTGGCAAGCGCGGAATTTCCCGACAGCATCTACGGTGTGATCTTCGACGACCGCTGGGGCGGCCAGTTTGAGCCGGTCCGGAACGGCTCCATCTATCAGGAGCCCACTGAGGAAAGCGTGCTGGCTGCCAAGCTGGTGCTGGAAGGGGCCAGCGTGGCGGGAAACAGTCTTTATTTTCTGTCCCCCTCTCTGACCAGTAACCACTGGATTATGAACAACCGGCCCTATGTCATGACCATCGGCTGCCATTGGTTTTATGCGTAATTGATCTTTGAGAGATCGGAAAAGAACGCGTCTTCGCTTTCCCGTGCGGCTTCGTAATCCTCCTCCACATCGGATTTTCCCACCGGCCATCGTGATATGGTGACACCCCGTCTCTCCTCTATTAGCGGGAACTTTTCCCGCGCCGGTGCGTCAAAAAAGCAGATTGATTCTTTGAAAGGAGTGTCCCTGCTGATGAAAAAGCATCTCTTGCCGCTTTTCCTCTGCCTCTCGCTCCTCACGGGCTGCGCCGCTGCGGGAGCGGCCGCTCAGTCTGTCCCGAAGGCCGCCGGGGATGTGTCTATCCCCGTCCTCGACGCTGATAGCCACCCGGATACGTCCTACGCCGCCTTTGCCGCGGAGCTGCTGCGCCAATCCCGGACCGAGGGGGAGAATACGCTCCTCTCGCCGCTGTCGGTGATGCTGGCGCTGGGCATGACCGCCAACGGAGCCTCCGGGGAAACGCTGGCCGGGTTCCGGTCTCTCTTCGGCATGGACCTGGACGCCTTGAACGCCTACTGCGCCTCCGCGCTCAGCACATATTCCAAGCTGGGCGGCTCCACCCAAGCCACGCTGGTCAACAGCCTGTGGTGCGATCCGGACCTCACGCTTGAGGATCGGTTCGTGGCCCGGTGCCAGCAGAACTATGGCGCAGAGCTCTATCAGGCCGACCTTTCGAGTGCCGCCACGGTGAAGGCGGTAAATGACTGGGTGAAGGAGGCCACCAAAGGCCTCATCCCCAACACGGTGGACCAATTCAGCGAGGATGCCGTACTGGCCCTGGTCAACGCCATCTACCTCAACAATCGGTTTGAGCGCCCCTTTGAAGCGCCTGTCTCAGATTGGGAAATGGACTTTACCGCAGAGGACGGGACGGTTTCCCATCCCAAGGGGATGAGCAACGGCATCCGGACGGAGCAGTATATCGCCGCCCGGAAGGGACAGGGCGTGGTCCTTCCTTATGATGATGGGCATCTGGGCTTTCTCCTCATGCTCCCGGACGAGGGAGTCTCCCTTACCGCTTATCTTGCCTCCTGGAATGGGGAGACGGCAGGCGCTCTTTTAAAGGCCCGCCAAGAGGCTAGGGTCTCCCTTGTCGTCCCCAAATTTGAAGTGGAGTGGTCCGGCTCTCTGGGAGACACGCTGGCGGCTATGGGACTGGCGGACGCCTTCGATCCGTCCGCAGCCGATTTCTCAGCTATGGGGAGCGTGCCGGGCAAAAGCCTCTGTGTTGGGGACGTGATCCATAAGACGGTGTTGAAGGTCAACGAGAAGGGCACCGAGGCCGCCGCCGTCACGGCGGCGGTCATGAAGGCCACCAGCGCCGCCCCCGCAGAGGACCCCATTGTCCTTCGCTTCGACCGCCCCTTCGTCTGCGGCATCGTGGACCTGGAAACCGGTGCGCCGCTGTTTCTCGGCACAGTGGAAAATCTGACATAGCAGGTCCCGGAAGCGCCAACCGGCACATCGTGTATGGTGGTGGATCTGCGTATGTTACCCCGCGCTCCAAGGTGAAGCTGGTGGCCAAAATGCTTAAGGCCGTCCATGCTCAGGAGAGCAAGAAAGCCGCCCGCGAGAAAGCCAGAGCCGTTGTGGAAGAACTGCGGGCGATGAAGCGGAAGGGGGCCGCCAAGAAGGCGGAAGACGGCGTTGAGGAGACGCTGACTTACTGCGAGTTCCCGTTTGAGCAGTGGACTCGCATCCGGACCAATAATGTCATTGAGCGGCTCAACCGGGAGATCCGCCGCAGGACCCGTGTGGTGGGCACTTTCCCAGACGGCAACCCCGCCCTCATGCTAGTTTGTGCCCGCCTGCGCCATGGGGCCGGTACCCAGTGGGGCAACAAGAAGTACATGAACATGAAGCATCTGGAGGGCGCCCTGTAGGACGCCTCTGTTGCTGGCTGACTTCATTCATTCCAGAGCCTGCAAACCAATTTGCGCAAAATCCTGGACCAGTTGACAAAGTGGCGTATAAACCCTTCCTATGGTACAATAACGATAGGGAGGGATGCTGCATGATGGGATACCAAAGCAGACAAATGGCAATGATTTTCGTGGATATGGAGTCATTAATCCCGGAAAACCACCTGCTGCGGAAAATCGACCGGATGGTATCCTTCGACTTCATCTATGATCTTCTGGCGCCATATTATCCGGCAACAGGTCGCCCATCCATCGACCCTGCCAGTATGTTTAAAATGCTCTTGATCGGATATCTGTATGGCATCAAATCAGAGCGGCGGCTGGTAGAGGAAGTTCGGCTCAATATTGCCTATCGCTGGTTCTGTGGATTTGAACTGGATGACGCCATCCCGGATCACTCTACATTCAGCAAAACCAGGACGCGAAAATGGCAGCAGAGCGCTCTCTTTCAGAAAGCTTTCTATGAGATTGTCAAACAGTGCGTAGCTGGCGGTCTTATCGACGGAAAAGCCATGGCTGCGGACGGAAGCTACATTCCAGCCAACGTATCCAGAGAAAGCTGGATCGATGTAGAAATCGAAGTTGAACAAAGTATGCAAAGTTATCTTGACTCCTTGGATGAAGAGCTTTCCAACCAGCCGGGGTTCAAAAAGCCGCCAACCAGAATTGCAAAGAAGCGACGCACCACCAGCCAGACAGATCCAGACAGCGGCTATATCAATCACGGCAGCAAACGCGGCATTGGGTATTTGATGGAAGCAACTGTGGACTGTAAACACGGCATTTTAACAGGTGTTGATGTATGCCCTGCCAATGAGAAGGAAAGTCTTCTGGTCTTGCGGCATTTGGAACGGCAGATAAATCTTGGCATCCCAATGAACCGGCTTGCTCTGGATCGCGGATATGAGACTGGTGCTGTTCACCGGGGGCTGGAGCTGTTGGGCATTACCGGATATATCCCTGCGATCCAATTCTCCAATCCACCCGAGAAGTATGGATTCTCCTACGATCCACAGTTGGACGCATTCATCTGCCCGGAAGGAGTCCCTCTTACATACCATAGGCTAAATTGCAACAAATCAACCGGTAAATATCTGCGTTGCTACCAAGTCGAGAGTGATGTCTGTATGCACTGTTCAAAACGGCCGAACTGTTTTGACAAGGCCGGAATTCGGCGCAGGGTGCTGGCCAGCAGCTGCTATCCGGCATTTTACAGAGGACATCAGCGTGTTGGGACTCCTGAATACCTATCCATGATGCGGCTTCGTAAAATCTGGGCCGAGGGCAGTTTCTCTGTCTTGAAACGGGAACACTGCATTTCAAAGATTCGAAAAAGGGGCATTCTTGCAGCAACGGAAGAATGCCTTCTTGCAGCCATGGCCCTAAACCTTAAGAGGATGGCAAATGCCATCTTTTTTATCTTCATATTTACTATCCTGCCGATACCTCTGCGAGTTTCGGCAGAATTTTTGCCTTTGTCAACAGGTCCAACTCTTGACGGCACCAACGTCTACTTTACCGACCCTTACTGCGCTTGGCAGAAGGGTACCAACGAAAATTGGAGCGGCCTGCTCCAGGAGTTCTGCCCGAAAGGCAGAGCTCTGTCTCGTGCTGCTCTCACCACTCAAAAACGAGGCCTGGCGTTGATTCACGCCAGGCCTCGATCCGCCCAGGAATTATGGGACTTCGAACTCAATTTCGGTTGCACTTAGTTTGACAATTCACTCGCTTCTTCTTAATCCCCAAACACCGAACTGGTGTTGGAGGAGACGACCTCCCCGGGGCTCTCGGAGGAGTTGGCCTCCGACCACGCCCGCTCCAGGGCCGCCCAGTCGCGGACCGGCCGCAGACCGGTCCAGACCTCGTAGACATTCCCATCCTTGTCGTACTTCGGGTCATAATTGTGGGAGTTGGTGGCCTCCTGCACGTCGGCGTAGTACCACTTGGCCGTATCCGTGTTGTCCGGCCAGGTGATCATATCGTCCAGCAGGTAGTCCTTGTGGGGCGCGCGCTCCAGGACCCGGTTGATGATGGTAATGGCCTCCGCCCGGGTGATGTCGTTGTCGGGCCGGAAGGTGCCGTCGGTGTAGCCCTTGACCAGATCGTTCATGTACGCCCGGTTGATCTCGTTGCTGGCCCAGTGCCCGCCGATGTCGCTGAACTGGTCCTCCCCCTCGTACTCGCCGCCGAAGAAGCGGACGGCGATGGCGGCGAACTCGGCACGGGTGATGGACGCGTCGGGATCAAACAGATTGCCCGGCTTGCCGTAGAGGATACCGGCGTTGGACAGCGTGGACACAGCGTTGTTGTACCAGGCGCCAGCATCCACGTCGCCGTAGGAATTGCTCTGGCTCCAGTAGTGGCCGCGGGAGTCCTCCGTCAGCAGACGGAAGAAGATGGTGGCCACCTCGGCGCGGGTAATCTCGGCCTCGGGATGGACCAAGCCGTCGTCCCGGCCGATGATGTAGGCAAAGTGGTCGCCCTTCTCCAGCTCGGGCAGGGGACCCAGAGGCGGATTCGTCTCAGGGATTTCGGTCCCGCCGCCACCGCCGCCGCCACCGCCGGGGATGTACTCAGCGGTGAACACCCACGCCACCGCGCCCTGCAGGCCCTGGAGGCCGTTCCCAGCCGTCAGGGGGATGTTCAAAGTGACGCTCAAGTCCAGCGTGTCGCTACTCTTCAATTTTCCCAGTTTGACGCCCTCGGCCAGGCTTCCCTCAGCCAGGACGGTCTCCCCCTGCTTTACCGTCAGGGTGACGCCCTCCGCATCCAGGAGCTCGGCATAGTCCAGCTTCTCGTCGGCGCTGATGCCGTCCCCCTCCGACTCGACCTTGAGGTACATGTTGACCGAGCCGCTCCCCGTGCCGGACACCTTGACCTTGATCGCCTGGCTGACAGCATCGCCCGGCATCAGGTTTTTCAGGTCCCGGAAGAGGTCGGGGTACTGATGGCCGTGTTCGTCGCTGTAGGCGGCCACGTTGGTGAATTGGAACTGTTTTACACTGTGGTCATAGGTGACCGTGGGCACGCCGTCATCCGCCAGGGCGGTGACCGCCACGAGGCCCACCATCAGCGCCGCCGCCAGACCCATGGACAGCAGGGCGCGCAATTTGGTTTTCTTCATAGCATGTCACCTCCTCACTTTCCAGACAACGTCCCGCCGGAGCCTACCGAAACCGGCCAGACGCTCTCGACCGCCGAAGCGGGCTCAGCCTGGACGGCCTCCGCCAGGATCTGGAGGTTCATGGAATAGCCGTTGTCCGTCTTTACCGTTGCGCTATTCACCAGCACCGGCGTACTGCTGCCCGGCTCGACAGGGGTTTTGCAATAGTAGTAGGAATCAATCTTCACCCAATCCGTCGGGTTCAGGCTCAACGTTAAATCGTCCAGACTGGCCGGTTCGGCCACCGCATTGCCGTTTTCGTCCTCCCAGGTGGGGACCAGCGCCACCCGAATGTAGGCCGTTACATTTTTCTCATCCGCCGGATTTTGGACCGACACATTGGTCTTGGTACTTCCATCAAACGCATCTTCAACCACCGTACATTTCACCTGCGCGGGGGTGAAGGTGTTCTCCAGCGGGTTAGTGGCGTCGATCAGCCAGGCCAGCGTCCCTCCCACTGCACAGCAGAGGACCAGCGCCAGAAGGCCGAGCGTCACCTTGCCGCTGCGCCTGCGAGGCAATTCCCGTTTTCCACGCGCCATGGTTCAGCCCTCCTTTCTCACTGCTCTGCGTCTCGTCTTGTTAAACTTGTTCGCTTTCATATTTTCGCCGCTGAGCCACTTGTCGTTGTCCAGCCTGTTGTGCATCGTGACCGTACCAGCAGTCAGGGACGCTTCCGCGGGGGCGGTGTTGCTGACGTAGTTGGTGGTGCATGTCACATTCTTAGTGCCAGTGCCGTCGGGTTGATACCGCCAGGACCATCCTTCCTCCTCGGTGACGGTGTAAGTCTTGCCGCAGATCAGGCCCACCACCGTTTTGCTCCCCTCGCCGTGGATCACGATTTGGAAGCTCTGCGTTCCATCTGAGACTGTGAAAATGAAGTCCTGGAGGTAAGTATCCGCGCCAGTGGCGGTCTTAGTGACGGTCATCTGAAACTTGTTGATGTGTACGGTGAAGTCGTGCGCTTCGCCCGACACCGCCGGCACGACCGTCAGCGCATCCGCCGGGACGGAATATCCCGTGCTGCCCACCTGGCAGGAGGTCAGACCTACGCGGAAGTCCGCGTCCTGGGTGCCGGTGGTGTAAGTACCGCCTGACAGTGTACCGTCCGGGGTCCCGCTGGCCGTAAAGGTAAATACGTAATCCGAAATCGCGGGCTCGGCGTTCGCCATCGTAACGGACTCGGTCACACCCTCCCGCTTCCAGGTCACGGTCACCTTCGGCGCTCCGGCCTCCTGTATCAGGCCCCACTGCGCCAGAGGCACAGCCACACCATAGTCCGTCCACACATCCTGGGCTTCTACCGCAAACTGCGGCAGGAAGACCCGGACCGTGGCATTCGCCTTCTTTGGCTGGTTCTGGTTCCCGGAGGTCACGGTGACCGAGACGGTATAGACGCCGTCCGCGGTCGTGCTGACCGGCCCGGCCACCGTATAGTCGCCGATGGTAACAAAGTCGTCCTTCCAATCGTCCTCCCCCGTGGGAAGCGGGATGGGCGTATAGAGCGTGCTGTCGGCAGGGGCAGCGCCGCCGTAGTAGACGTTCACCGTGTTGCCGGTGAAGTCGGGCACGTTCAGGGGGACATTTACTTTGGGTACTTCAAAAAACTCGACCTCGGAGCCGTCCGCCGTGTATACGCCGGAGTCCGCTCCGTTGGTGGGGACCTCGTCCCCGCCCCAGAAGCCCTCCCTGGGGGTCACGGTAAACTCAATGACGAGCTTTTTGCCGTAGGTTTCATTTTCACCTCTTGGCGTGTCGGAAACAAAGTTCGCGTTGAAATCGAATCCGGTGACGGTAACCGTATCGCCGTCGATCTCTGCCGTCACTCCATCTGGGGCGAGCTCCTCCTCGCCAAAAGTGGTCCCATCGTAGTCCGCCGTATACAGGGAGATGGCACTCGTATTTTCGGGCATTGTGAAATAAGGCGTGACGACGTCCCGAATCTTCGTTGTAGCACCGAGGTCAATATTTGCCGATCCGATTTGCTCACTGATTGTTTGGAAAATTGTATTTAAAGAAGCTGAACTATCAGCAGTTAAATAGTATCTATTAGAAGATTGGGAAGCGTTTTCTGTTACTGTATAGGTAATTTTATAATGGAAGATGCCTAAACCGCTGGTTGTTCTCTCCAAACCTATATTTACAGCATCTCCATAATTGCTCGACAGATAGTTCAAAAAGCGGTTTCCAGCGGGTCTATCCGCCTCAGGAAAATCTGTTCCCGGAAAAAGTCCCCACGTATCCTTAACCCACTTTGAACCTTCTGTTCCGTCACTATTCGTATCAAACCCAGAGGCACCATATGTCTCGTCCGGATTTGCTCCGTTAAAAATGCCTACCGAATATACGGTGACTCCAGCATCCTTTAAGTGTTTTGCAGAGCTGATGGCATTGTTTGCAACCGTGGTGCTAAAGTCTTTCTCTGTCGTGGGTACGCCGTCGGTAAATACGATGACAACCTTTTGGCGGGTTGTGTTCGTCCCGGCATAGCTATAGCCGCTGCCCATCAGAGTCTCAGCTTGCTGCATGCCCGCGCCGACATTGGTTGCGCCTGAAGGACTATCTGGAAGCCCATTGATTTTCCGCGTAAGCGTTTCCGCGCCGGCACTGTTTACGAATGTCCAGCTCTGCAGCAGCGACGCATTAGACCCGAAGGTCACCAGCGCCATGCGGTGATCCGAATGGGCCCCGTCGTATTTCGCATTTACCGCTGCAATGAAGTTATTCACGGCCTGCTTCATGGCATACTGCCGCCTTGCGGTATTTGTATTGGTCGAATTCCCGTTAAAATCATAGGCCATGGACCCGGACTGGTCCAATACCAGAACGATGTCCACGGGGCTCGTGGTTGTCGTGGTCGTCACCGTGCCCGTGGTGTAGGCTTCCAAGCGGATCTTATAGCCGCCCGCGCCATCTGGCACCGCGGTCTTGTCCAGAATCAGCCCGTTTTCATCCTCCGCCGCAGCCTGCCGCACCGACCGCGCCGCGCGCAGCCGGGGCGCCGCTTCGACCTCTACCGGCGGCAGGAAAGGGCCGGCATCTGTAAAGACCACGGTCTCCGGAATTTCGTAATTCTGGGCACTCAGTTCCACCAGGTGAGCCTCCAAGGCGGCGTACTGCGCTTCGGTGAGGCTCTCCAGAAAGGCCTGGGCCTCCTCTTCCGTAAGGTCGGAGACCAACTGCTCGACCTCTTCCAGGCTCTCCGCAGCCAACAGGGCTGCATAGAGGCCGCCATCGGCCTGCTGCTGTGCCGCGGCTTGGCACTGCTCACAGGTGGCCGGGTCATTCCCGTGCTCACACAGTTCCGTCACCGGGGCTGTGGGCTCCACGCTTTCGCCGGGCGCGGGGGTCTCCGGCTCCACGCTTTCGCCGGGCGCGGGGGTCTCCGGCTCCACGCTCTCGCTGGGCGCGGGGGTCTCCGGCTCCACGCTCTCGCTGGGCGCAGGGGTCTCCGGTTCCACGCTCTCGCTGGGCGCGGGGGTCTCCGGCTCCACAGTGATCTCCACACCGTCGCCGGCGGGCTCCGACTCTTCGGCATAGACGGGCGCGGCCAGACCCAACACCAAGGCAAGGCAAAGCATCAAGGCCAAAATTCGTTTCTTCATCCTAAGTCACACCTCTTTTCCGGGCATCACGCCGCCGCCGGCCAGCCCTGCACGTCCAGAACCGTGCCCCCGGCCGGGATCGGATTGTTCTTCACCTGCACCGCCTGGGCCTCAATGTCGATGGCAACGGTGCAATTCTGATATGCGTTGCCCATATCGGCCGAGAAGGTGACGGTATCAAACAGGGCCACGCGGTTTTCCTCGCCGGAGGCCACAGGCTCGGCGCAGTAATACCAGCCGTCCTTTTGCAGCCACTTCCGGGCATCCACATTCAGCGACACCACATCGCCGGGGAGCGGCGCGCCATCCGCCCCGGTGACGGTCACCGCCACCTTCACACGGGTATAGAAGGGCTGGCTGCCGCTGTTCTCCACATAGGGGATCTTGGACACCGACTGGCCGGGCATCACGCCGGTGATCGGCTCGTCGGGATACTCGGCCAGTTGGCCGTCCGCACCCTGCTGCATCTCGTGCAGGGTCAGCTCCACGGTGCCGGTGGTAATCACGTTGGTGGCTCTGCCCTCCGCCGTGAAGTAGGCCAGGGTACCCAGGGCGCACAGGGCCAGCACCGCGGCGACCACGCCGGCAATCGCAAGTCGTTTCTTCATCCTCTTACCGCCTTTCCGTCCGGAATCGAATGCTCTCTCTGTTCCCTGCTGTTCTCACAGGAATGGTCAAAGTCATGTGCGGGGATGGGGTCTGCAAGGGGTCTTTTCTGGCAGGGAAGCCGAAATCAATGGCGGAGGGGAGGGGGAAACTCCCCTCCGCCTGTTATGTCTGGGAACCGGTACCGCAGATGCGTAGGTGAATGCTTAGGCAGCGTAGTAAGCCGCAATGGCGTCATCCACAGTGGTAAAACCGTCGGCCTGGATGGCATAGGCATTGACGATGATCTCCCAGGAGCCGCTATAGACGGTGTCGTCCACCAGCTTGTAGCCGTTGGCAGCGCCGGTCACGCGCTTGTCCATGTAGACTTGGCGCAGAACAGGCAAGGACACCTTCCCAGAAGCCAGGGTCTTTTCCATGGTAGCACGCAAAATGGTGTAATCACCCTCCGTACCAACCCACTTGAAGTCATTCCACAGGCCATCGGCAACCGCAACCATTTTGGGATCAACGGGAGTACCATCGGAATTCAGGACCCCGTCGGTGATAGGGGTCTGGGCGTACTGACCGCCAGGATTGTACTCCACGGTGAAGTGACCGTAGCTGTTATAATGCAGGCTGTTGTCGGTCTCGTTGGAATTCGTCTGTGTAACTGCAAGCAGCGCCGTGGGAATCTTCATCTCCACCCAGACCCAAGCGTCGTTGGCCCCGGTGTTCTCGACGGTCACGCGCTTGGCAACAGCATTGTGGTTCACATCGCCGGGCATGAGCCGCTGATTCTGCGTGAATGCGCTACCATCCGCATTTTTCTCGTGCAGATCAATCGCCACGTTGCCCACGGTAAAGGTGTTGGTGGCCGTGTCAGTGCTGGTGAAGTAGGCCAGAGACATGCCGATGACCAGAGTGGCCAGCATGCAGACGGCCAGTGCGGCAGTCAGAATCTTCTTCTTCATGATTTAGCTTCCTTTCCTGTTATGTAATTTCAGTTATGTCTTGCGAATCAGGTCGTAGGAACTTTGGCCCAGGCATCAGCAACAGTTCCCACGCCGTCCTTCTGCACCGCATAGGCGGTGAAGGTCAGGGTGGGCAGAGCAGCCTTTTCTGTATCGCTCAAAGTGCCGTTATTGTCAGTGTCAAACTCATCCATCATAGCCTTGGTGACAGTATTCTTGACGAGCACCTTGTTAGCGGTGAACGTTGCGGGCTCTCCGGACTCATAGCCAATCACGTCGAAGCTCTGGTCTGTATCGCTGGCGGCGACCTCACGGTAGTACACGCCAGTCACGCCAGTCAGTTCCTTCCAAGAGTTCTCGCCGAGTTTGACCTTATAGCTGATGAAGTCGTCCAGATTGGTGCTCTTCTCGATCTCCACAAACAGCCAGCAGGCCTCGCTGCCCGCCTTGACGGTGACCTTGGGGTCCTTGGTAATCGTCTGGCCGGGCACCATCTTAAACTCTTTTGTATTTCCCCCGGCCTCTTCTGTCAGCGTAATGTTGATGTTGCCGACGGTAAAGGTGTTCTTGACCTCCTCGGTCTTGTCGGTCAGCCAGGCCAGGGTGCCGCCGATGCCGATGGCCACGGCCAGCGCTAGGGAAAGCAGCAGGGTAATCTTCTTTTTCATGCGTCTTCTCCTTCTTTCTTCGCTTGGGGCGTCTGTTGGGTACCGGATATATTATTGCATGCCTTTCGGCGTTCCCCCTGATTCATTTGGGCGGCGCGCTTTTTCTCCGCCGCCTTCCGGTCGGACTTTTCCGCCCATTTGAGCAGCTCGGGCGTGAAGAGAAGCAGCAGCAGCACCGCCGCCACACTCCACCCCACGTACATACCGGGCGGGTGGGTCAAATAATCGGACAAGTAGCCCAGATACGGCACGCAGAACACCGGCTTGCCGATCAGATTCTTGAAGTGGACCGGCGCGCCGTCCACGGCGTCGTTGGCGTCGCCCTTGGTGGTGAAGCTCTGGTTCTCGCCGTCAATGTCCACCACCCGGTGGGTGGCCACCACCAGGTCCTCGTTCATGACAAAGGTGATGGGGTCCCCCACCTGAATCTGCTCCGCCGGGACCTTTTTGACATAAATCAGCGCGCCGGTGGGGTAAGTGGGCTCCATACTGCCGCTGAGGACCACGAAGGGGGTCAGCCCCACCAGCCGCACGCCCACCAGCAGCACCGCCAGCAGAACGACCGCCGCCACCAGCACCGTCGTCACGATATTCCACAGCCTTTTCAGCAGCGTGGGCATCGGCTTCCCTCCCGTTTGGTTACAAATTTCATTTTTGCTGTGCTGTTTGGCGCAATCATGCACTTTTTCTTGTGTCGCATCAAATTCCTACAAATATGCTTTGTTTTCTCAATTTTACACAGAACATGGAACTATTTGTATGGTAACACTTTCGTGCAAGGAAGTCTACGCATAAAAGCGAAAAATTTTTACTAATCACTTCTCTTTTTGTAACCAAAGCATGCGTCCCCCTCGCAAAACGTGTTTTGGGGGACTTCCAGCACCGTCGCCACGCTATTCCACAGCCTTTTCCGCAACGAGGGCATTGACTTCCCTCCCATTCGGTTACAAATTTCATTTTTTCCGCGCTGTTCCGCGCAACCATGTAGACTTTCTTGCGCAAGAGTGATACGATATCAACAGTGCTGGATTCTATGTAAAACGGCGAAATAACGGCACCTTTGATGGGACTTCTATCCTGCGCAGGAAAGTCTACGCATAAAAGCAAAAATTTTTTACAAATTACTTTTCTTTTTGTAACCGAAGCATGCGCTCCCATTTCAAAAATGTGTTTTGGGAGACTTTCAGCAGCGCCGCGGCCTGGCGGGAATTGAGCTCACCCTCCGCCCAGCGCGCCCGGACCTCCAGAAAATCCGCGGGCACCGGGATGGCCTCCCGCCCGAACCGCACGCCCCGCGCCTTGGCCGCCGTGATGCCCTCCCGCTGCCGCTGGCGGATGAATTCGCGCTCCGTCTGCGCCACATAGCTCAAAAGCTGCAGCACGATGTCCGCGATCAGCGTCCCCGTCAGATCCCGGTCCTGCCGCGTATCCAGAAGCGGCATGTCCAGCACCACAATGGCGGCCTGCTTCTCCTTCGTGATGAGCCGCCACTGCTCCAAAATCTCGTTGTAGTTGCGCCCCAGCCGGTCAATGCTCTTGACGAACAGCGTATCGCCCCGTCGAAGCCGGTGCAGCAATTGCTGATACCCCTGCCGGTCAAAGTCCTTGCCCGACTGCTTGTCCATATAGATTCTCTTTTCCTCTACCCCGGCTCTATAAAGGGCGTCGAGCTGTCTTGCCTCGTTCTGCTCGCGGGTGGATACCCGAATATAACCGTAGGTCTGCCGCATTACATGCTCCTCCTTTATTTTGATCCATTTATTCTAGGGAACCTGCCGCCCTATATTTCGGTCTTTTCCATAGAAAAAGGGAAAACCCGGACCCTCAAAGCGAGGATTCGGGTCTTCTGCCTGTAGTGTTCCGATTTTCGGCGCTTCCATACGCCTGTTTCCAGCGGCCGCAACCGCCAGTTGCGAAATTTCAAAGGCGGCTTGGTGGACTTCTTGCACCCCCCGGGCTATACTGGGTCCATCAAGCTTCAAAGGAGGACCCACCGATGTCCCTTGGCAAAACCATCCACCGGCTTCGCACCGAGCAGAACCTCTCCCAGGACGGCCTGGCCGACGCTCTGGGCGTCTCCCGCCAGTCCATCTCCAAATGGGAAACCGACAGCTCGGTCCCCGATCTGGACAAGCTGGTCAAGTTGAGCGGCGTATTTGGCGTCACGCTGGATGAGCTGGTCCTGGGCGAGCGCCCCGCCCCCGCGCCGGACCCCGTCCCTCCGGCTCCGCCGCCGCAGGCCGCCTTCCCGCCCCGGAAAATCGCCGGGGCCATCCTGCTCTGCATGGGCTTTCTGGTGGTTCTGTCCTGTACGCTGCTGGGCTCCCTCCTCGCCGGGCTGATCTTCGCCTCTCCCCTTCTGCTCTGCAGCGCCGTGTGCTTCCTGCTCCGCACCCATACGGGGCTCTGGTGCGCATGGGCCGTCTGCATCCCCGTGGATGTCTACCTGCGCTATGCCACCGGAATCAACTGGCGGCTGACCCTGTTTACCCCCCATTTTCAGCCCAGCATGAACTACATCCGCCTAGCCACCGCGTGGGGGCAGTTGGCAGCCATGGTGCTGCTGGTCGCCCTGACCGCCGTGCTGCTCCGCAAAAAAGAGCTGGCGGACACCCGCCGCAGCCGGGGCCTGCTTCTCGGCGGCTGGGCTCTTTTCCTGCTTTCGTGCGTCCTGCCCTCCCTCCTCTGGTCCAGCCAGAGGTGGTTTGCCTTTTTCTTCGCCGCCCTGGACTGGGGCCGGATTGCCCTGCTGGCCGCCCTGCTGGTGCTGACACTCCGCTTCCTGCGGGGCCGAAGGGCGGAAAACACAGCCGCCTGCTGACCGGCGGTGGGGGGAGACGCGAGGTCTCTCCCCACCGTTTCTTTCTTTTTTCTGGAAAGCATTTGCATCAGGCTTCCTGGAACGATATAATAAGCCATATTGAATGCCCATATCCAAAAGGAAAGGAGGGCCGCCCTGTGGGAAGGCAAAAGAAGATCAATCCGGCCGTCCTCTATTTCCCTGCCGGAATCCAGGAAAAACTGTGCTACCTGCGGCAATACCCGCTGACGGTCATCCACGCGCCGGCCGGCTTTGGCAAAAGCACCGCCCTGCGCCGTTTTTTTGAGCAGAATGTCTCCCCATCCACCCCGGTCCTGTGGCATACCTTCCTGGCCCGGCAGCCCTCCGCCTCCTGGCGCTCCATCTGTGCCCTGATCGGTCAGGCCGACCGAAAATGCGCCGACGAGCTGGCCGCCATCGGCCTGCCCGACAGCGACGTGCTGCCCGAGCTGGCGGAGGCGCTGGAAAATCTGGAGTGCAACGAGGAGACCTATCTGGTGCTGGACAGCTTTGAGTTGTCTGGCCTGCCTACCCCGGAAACGCTGCTGGAGCTCTTCTCCAAGCAGGGGAGCGAGGGGCTCCACATCGTCGTCGTCACCCGGGAGCTGGCTGCCAGCGTCCTGCTCTCCAACCACCGCGTCTACCGGCTGGAGGCGGCGGATTTTACCTTCTCCGCCGCGGATACGGAGGGCTACTTCCGCCTGGCCGGGCTGGACGTGGCCCGTGGGCAGGCGCTGGCCGTCCACCAGGCAACCGGCGGCTGGGTGCTGGCGCTGCACATGCAGATCATGGCTTACCTGAAAAGCGGCGCCTTCTCCAGCGCCGACACCTACCAGCTCATCCAGCAGGTGGTGTGGGACGGGCTCACCGACGCCGCCCGGGAGCTCTTTCTGTCCGTATCCATCCTGCCCCACTTCACCCTCTCCCAGGCGGTCAGCCTCACCGGCCAGGATGTGGAGCAGACGGAGCAGCTCATGCTGGAGCAGACCGCCTTCGTCCACTTCGACGAGGAGACCCACTCCTTTTACCTCCATACGATCTTTGCCGCCTTCCTCCGCAACAAGTTCCAGCTCCTGCCCGAAGCGCGCCGGAAGGCCATTTACCTGGCGGCCGGCGATCTGTCGGCCCGGGCCGGCGACCGGACCAACACCCTGCAGTTTTATTACTACTCCGGCGCGTGGGAAAAGCTGCTGGCCCTGCCCCTGACCAGCTACGACCTGGCGGACGTGCTCGACGAGACCACCAGGCCCATGATCGTCGATGTAGTCGAGCATACCCCATATGAAATCAAGGCCAGATACCCCTTTGCCATGGTGCCGCTGGCCTTTACCCTGTTCTTTCTGCACGAAAACGAAAAGCTGGTGGCCGCCAGCGGCGAGATCGAGCGGATCATCCGGGAGAGCGAGCTATCCCAGCGCCAGAAGAACAGACTGCTGGGCGAGATGGAGCTGCTGCTCTCCTTCCTGGAGTACAACCGCATCGACGCCATGAGCCGGCGCCACCGGCGGGCGCTGGAGCTGCTGCGCGGTCCCGCCGCGCTCATCAACACCAAGAGCACCTGGACCTTCGGCTCCCCCTCCATCCTGTATATGTACTGGCGGGAGACCGGCAAGCTGTCGGAGGAGCTGGAGCAGATGGATGCGTGCATGCCCATCTACTACCGCCTGACCCAGGGACACGGCACCGGCGCGGAGCACATCATGCGGGCCGAGGCCCAGTTCCTCCACGGCGAGACGGAGGAGGCCGAGGTACTCTGCCACCGCGCCCTGTTCGCCGCCGACACCAGGCACCAAAACAGCATCTATCTGTGCGGCCTGTTCCTGTTGGCCCGGATCGCCCTGCTGCGGGGGGACAAGGCGCTATTTCAAAACGCCGTCCAATCCATCGCCGAACGCTCCCGGCAGAATGCCGAGGACCTGTGCCGCTACACCCAGGATCTGTGCCTGGGCTATCTCCACACTCTGCTGGGCAACGACCAGGCCGTGGCCCCGTGGCTGGCCGAGGGGGAGATCACCGACCGGCGTCTGGTGGTGATGACCCAGCCCTTCGCCTACATCGTCTATGGCCGCTGCCTGCTGCGGCGGCGGGAATACCGCAAGCTGCTGGGGGCCTGCCAGCACATGGCGGCCCTGTCCTCCATCTTCCCCAATCTGCTCTCCCAGCTCTACGCCAAGCTCTACTTCGCCCAGGCCCTGGACGCGCTTGGGAAACACCCCGAGGCTCAGGCGGCCCTTCAGGAAGCCCTGGACATGGCCCTGCCCGACGGCGTCCTCTTCCCCTTTGCGGAAAATTACGACGGGCTGCGCTCCCTGTTGCCCGGAGTGGTCTCCTCCGCCCAGCGGGACGACCTGTCCCGAATCGAGGCCCTGGCCGGCCAGCTCGACCTCTCGCTGGGCCGCCTTCAGAGCACCCGGCCCGAGCTCTCCCCCCGGGAGCGGGAGGTCTACGAGCTCATCCGGGCGGGCGTCACGGGCAACCGCGAGCTCGCCGAGACCCTCCACGTTTCCGTAGCCACCGTCAAAACCCTCCTGGGCCGCATCTACGAAAAAACGGGGGTTTCCTCAAAAACCCATTTGGTGCTGTCTGATTTATAGAATCAGACCCGGCTTTTCGAAAAATAGCCAATCGGATGACTGCCATCCCTCAAAAACAGTGATATGCTTCCTCTGTAAGAGACTGTGGTATCGCACGCGGTCTCTCCCAGAGGGAGCATTCTTTTTTCGTGCGCAGCCGCGCCTTGGCTCCGTTAACAGACCCCCTGACTCAAAAACCGCTTGCAAAATATTCCTGTGTGCAGTAAAATTGATACAACTCAAAACAAGAATCAGAATTAGAGTCAAAATTCAGGGGTAAGGTTATGTCAAAGCATGGTTTACAGCACAGGGGGCTGATCCGGCGGAGCAAGATCCTCCGCTCAGCCGTGAAGCTGTTTTTGGAGAAGGGCTATGCGTCCACCACAACGCCGGAGATCATGAAGGCCACAGGAATGTCCGCATCTTCTTTTTTTGCCGCATTCAAAGACAAAGAGGCACTTCTGCTGACGCTGGTCGGGCAAATGTTTGAAAGCCAGTTCAAGAATGCCGGAAGCCTGCTGTGCGCCGATATTGACCCGCTTATGCTCTATGCGGTAGAGACGGCGCTGCAAATGCATATTACGGAGTTGTCCGAGCCGCTGCGCGAGTTGTATGTGACCGCCTATACGCTGACCAGCACAGCAGAGTATATCCACCGGAACACGGCAAAGAAGCTGCCCGCGATTTTCCACCCATATCAGCCGAACGCCACCGAAAAGGACTTTTATGAGTTGGAGCTCGCCTCCTCCGGTGTTACCCGGAGCTATATGGCCAAGCCCTGCGACATGTATTTTCCCATGGAGCAGAAGCTGCGGCGTTACTTGGGCTGCTGTTTTCGGATCTATGATGTGCCGCGAGAGAAGTATGAGCCGGTCATCGAAGCTGTCCTGCGGACGGATCTGCACACAGAGGCAGAGAAAATCATTGCGGAGACCGTGGCAAAGGCTGAAGCGGGTTTCGAGGCGCTGTTGGAAGAGACGCAACCGCACCATGGATCACTCTGAAGCCTTTTTGTCCTCCGAGCACGAAACCATTGCGTATCCATTTCTTTTCCATCCATCTTCAAGAAAGGAGGAGCACACTTTTGAGTAGCCGCAGCGAAAGGCAGCCGCCCACCATCCTGCGCGTCATGCCGCTGGAGGGGTTCCGCCTGCGGCTGGAGCTGGGCAGCGGCAGCGTGCTGGAGCTGGACATGTCCAACCGCCTGGATACCATCCGCTTCTGCCCGCTGAGGGAGCTGGAGGTCTTTCAGTCGGTCACCACGGACGGCAGAAGGCTGTACTTCGGCAGGGCCCTGGAGATCACGGCGGAGGAGGCCATGAGTCTGGCGATGGTCCCGCCTCCCCGCTATGTGCCGGGAGGTGAGAAGGGTGGCTGAGCCCCGCTACCGCGGGTGCATCCAGATGCTGGTGATGGACCTGGCCGTGGAGGATATCCTCTGCCTGCGCCTGAAGGACCCATCCGGATTCTACCCCACCGTCACCTGCCGGGACGTCCTCTATTCCCAGCTCTCCCCAGCCGACATCGGACGGACCATTCTCTCCGTTCAGGCGATCCCGCCGGACAAGCTGGGCGTACCGGAGCTGGAGGCCGTGTGCAGGCAGTACTGCCTGGACTCCCTGGACCCGGACGGTCAGTGGCTGATCCACGCTTTGGCCCGATACCGGGCCAAATTGCTGCTCCATTGCATGGACCTGGGGCCGCCCCGTCTGGTGGTGGCCGGCGATGTGGAAGTCCGCCGGAAGCCGTCCGGCGAGTTCCGGTACTGGGAAAACGGCTATACCTATCAAGACGCCTACCTCCGCCACACGGTGTCCCCGGCGGACGGCTAAGACATCGGAAGAGCAAAATTGGAAGAGAATCAACATCCAGAAAGAGGAGGGAAACACCTTGCAAACCAGAACCAAAGCGCTGCCGCGGATCATCAGCCTCGTTTTGAGCGTGGTCCTGCTGGCCAACCTCATCACCCCCGCCCTGGCCGTACTCAGGGACGCCCCTACGGCCGAGGGCCTCGTCCTGGTGGACGGAGACGGCAATCAGGTCGCCGTCGATGCCTCCTGGGAGGAGACCTTTCCCTACGGCACCTTTGCCTTTGACGCCAGTCAGTTGGCGCTGACCGAGGGCGACGGGGCTCAGACCATCCGGGTCTACCGCTTGGGCGGCACCCGGGGCAAGGCCGAGCTTACCCTGTCCTTCTCCCCCGCGGTCACACCGTTGGATGACGGCACCTACAGCTTTGCCAACGCCGCCGGCATCCTGGACTTTGACATCGAGGTGGAGGACGCCCTGCCCATCGCGGCCTATCAGGCTTTTGGCCAGGACGCCGCGCCTCTGGCCCCCGCCGCGTCGGTAAGCGTATCGGTAGTGGAGGAGGACTCCACGGAAAACACGGTGGATGAAGCCGGCGAGACCGTCTACGGGTACACTGTGCTCCAGGCCGACGTAAAGGCCGACGGCTATCAGTGGCAGGCCCTGAACGCCAATGGCATTTGGGAAAACGTGGGCGACGGCGAGGCCACCCTGGAGATCGACAACGAGGTGCTGGAGCTCAGCGACTTCCGCTGCGTCTACACCGTCGGCGGCGTCTCCTACTGCACCGACTCCCTGGGCGGCGAGCCCTATGTGGCCGAGGAGAACCTGGACCAGGAGATCCCCGACGACGTGGAGCGCAATCCCGCGCAGTCCTTCCACAAGCTGGACATGCAGGACGGCGAGTACGACACCTATGAGTTCTACATGACCTTCGCCGAGGGCGAGTGGGTCAAGGAAATCCGCATCACCCCCATCGACGACGACCGTTCGGAGAATGTGGAGCTGGTGTCCTTCCGGATCGACGCCTGCAAGGGCGGCGAGCTGTACGACACCGCCAACACCCTGCTGGTCAGCATCGAGGACAACGACGAGATCCTGCCCAGCCAGTTCTCCTTCCCCGTCACCGATGTCACCGTGGACAAGGCCGCCGGCTCGGCCCTCCTGACGGTGGAGCGCACCGGCGCGCTGCAGTATGTGACCACGGTGGACTATCACACGGTGGACGGCACTGCCACGGCCGGACAGGACTACGTCCAGACCAGCGGCACACTGTACTTTTCCAGCGACGTGTCCGAGATGACCATCGAGGTGCCCCTGATCGACGACGGGGCCGTGGTGGATGAGGCGGACGCCGACTGCTCCTTCACCGTCGTGCTGGAAAATCCCCAGGGCGGCGGCGCGGACAGCTCCATTCTGGACGGCGCCGCCACCGTCCGTCTGTATAACTCCGGCACGTCCCAGGCGCCCAATCTGGCCACCATGCTCTACACCCCCGAGGCCGACGACGTGTCCGGCAGCACCGAGACCACCACGGCCTCCATTGTGGGGGGCTCCAGCGGGAGCGTTTCCGCCACGCCCGTGGAGCAGGGCGAGGCCGCCCCGGTGGAGGTCACCTTCGGCAGCGGGGACGGCGATGTCAGCCTGCTGACCCATGATCTCACCGCTGAACTGAAGCTGACCCGCAGCGCCCTGCCCAGCAGCCGCTATTGGGTCGACAACGCCGATCTGGGAGGAATGAGCTCCTACAATGATACCAACAATACCCAGGGTCTGGCCTATCAGGGCTGGGACATGCCCGAACAGCTCCGTTACAACGGCAGCTACTATGGCCGCTACAAAGGCGACGTAGGCGGTGAAAACAGCCAATTCAGTTGCTGGAACACCCAGACCTTTGAAAATTTTGACCAGTTGTTTACCACGGTATACGCCACCTATCAGGGCAAAACGGAAAACAACTACCTGAATCAGTTCCACACCGTGGTCTGGGCCGGCGTCGCCAACAGCAGCAACGTCGCCGGCGGCAGCAACGTCGCTGAGATTTCACGCATCAGCGGGTCCGGCGCCGGTAGCTTTTCCAATGTGAACCGCACCTATACGATCAAGAAAGGCGCCGCGGGCATCTTCTTCTCCTTCGGCATTGAGGACAGAGGATGGGCCGATACCCGCCACGCCGGCTGCCGGTCCGATCAGATCGCCCGCGCAGCCCGCCGGACCCTCTCTCAGCCGGTTTCGTATCTGATCCACACCGCCGATGACGACGCCATAACGGCAGCGGACCGGGTTTCCCTCTATAATAATATTGCGCCTCAGATTACCGTGCCCGTCGGCCAGGGCGGTGCTACCTCCGACGGGAAGGTCTATGTAGGCACTCAGCTCTCCCTGAGCAAGCCCCTCTATTCCACCTATTCCTATGCCGAGGGGGCTGCGGCTCCGGTATACCTCTCCACCGGCAGCACCACCGTCAACACAGGCGCTGTAGCCGACGATGGCTCCGCCAGCCTGCGGATCATCGGCGGCAGCGGCAACAGCTTTGCCAACGGCGGCAACCTGAGCACCAGCAGCAGCTACACCGTCAACGCCGTGCTCAACCGCTCGCAGAAAATCAACGTCAACGTGGCCCCCTCCGTGCCCCGCCTGGAGGACGGCCGGACCATCGACCCCGATCAGATCCAGAGCACCCTGACGGCCTTCTGGAAGCGGGCCAATCAGGCCACCGTCACCTGGGCCTCCCCCGAAGCCGTCAACGGTCAGTATACCGGCCGCTTCACCACCCAGACCTCCTTCCTCACCGGCAAGCTCACCTTCCCCGCCGCCGATTCCAAGGGCAACAGCACCTCGGCGACGAAGCTCGACAATGTAAAATCCATCAACTTCCACCTGCCTCACGCCGACCAGATTCTCTTCAACGGCGTGCAGTACAACGGCGACGACGACATTCCCATCCCCGTGGGCATGTTCAGCGCCGAGACCCTGTCCTTTACCTACTACCAGTCCGATTATGTCTCCGTGGAGAGCGACATGACCCTGGTCATCACCCGGATGGAGCACTACGTGGACATGAATGGCAACGGCATGCTGGACGGTTCTCTGGACAACGTCAACCAGTTCCACACCGAGGCCGTGAACGGCGTGGAGGACGTGCTGGTGCAAACCCTCAGCGCCCAGGACTACACCGCCACTACTTTTACCCCCGTGCTGGATGAGAATGGAAACGCCCGCCAGCAGTTCCTCAAGTTCTACTACAACATGACCCCCCGCTGCCTCACCGTGCCCACCGGGGCCAGCGCGACGGACCGGGCTCAGATCCTGCCCTCCTTTGTCACGTCCGTCACCGACGCATCAGACAAGGCCGCCCTGTCCACCGAGATGCAGGGCTACCGCTTCATCACCAGCGGCAAGTATTCCAAGGACTTCGACATCTACAACAACATTGGCCAGGTCACCGACACCAAAAAGGCCGGGACCTGGTCCGGCGACGGTAAGCTGATGTATCAGGCCGCCGCCAACGCCACCGAGACCGTGGATATCCCCCTGGGCGGCGACTTTGACCCCATCCACCCCACCTACGTCTATTCAGACGGCACGGAGTCCCTCGACCCGCCCAGCAAAACGGGCAAGACTCTGACCGACGTCACCTTCAAGCGTGAAAACTGGAATCCTAAGTACCAGGGCAATATGCTCTACCCCTTCCGCAACCCGGAGCCCATCTTCGTCTCCGACTCCCTGGTGGGTGAGAACCTGCCCGTGGCCAATCTGGTCAGCAAGGCCGGCGAGAACGGAACTGCGTCGGATACATACAGCGCGGATCAGCTCAACGCCTATCTGGGCAGCTTCAACCCCCTGGACACCGTGGCCCTGTGCATCCGTCCCCAGTCCCTGACCACGGATGAGATTCAGGCGCTCTTCCATCCCTCCACCATCTCCACGCTGGACATCATCGAGTCGGGCGAGCACCGCATCGAGGTGGACTCCTCCAACCCGGCGGGCTTCAAGTCCATCCCCGACGCCAGCGGCCTGCGCCGCACCAGCGCGGGCGACGCCGACGTGACGCAGGCCGCCGACAGCGGCAACAGCTCAAACTCCATGTCGGAATTCAACGTGGATCTGGGCATTGAGCTGCCCTCCCTCAGCGTGGGCCTGACCGACTACGTCACCCTCATTACCGACGGCAGCGAATTCGGCTTCTCCATCGGCATTCCGGTGTTCAAGGCCGAAAAGAGCACCACGGCTTATACGGCCTCGGATAAACGCCTCAATCCCGCCGAACAGACCGCTTACGGCAAATGGGAGCGCAGCGGCCCGCTCAAAGAAAATGCAGGTAACCTCTCCAAAATTAAGAACGCCTTTGCCAATCCGGGCGAGTTAATCAAGGGAGAGGAATGGCAGAAGGCCAAAGAGGCCCAGAGGGCCGCTGTCGACAGTGACAAGCTCATCAAGAGTAAGGGCATGGAGTTCTCCGTGGCCTTCAACGTGACCATCATGTTCAAGTACAGCCCCACGGAGAACGCCTACCGCTTTACCTCCGCCATGCTGTTCCTCCAGTTTGGCTTCCAGTTCAAGCAGACCATCCGTCTGACCGTCTGCCCCATCGTCTACGCCTACTTCGTGGTGGGCGCCTCCCTGGAACTGGCGGGCGGCGTCGTCAACGAGCGGGAGGTCGTCGAGGATACCAGCGGCATGCTGGACGTCAATACGGTCCCCGCTACCGTGAACTCCGACGCCAGCGCGTACAACAACGGCAAGCTGGCCTACATAGCCACCAACCTGAGCACCGGCCTGACCTCCGGCTGGAAGACCGCCGACGACGAGGTCGCCTCGGGCAAAAAGGTCCTGGCCGGCTCCAAGGGTGACGCCTTCACCTTCATCAGCAAGTCCGACGCCGTGAATCTGTATTTTTCCGGCAAGGTCAAGGTCGAGCTGAAGGACGGCAGCACCTGGAACAACCTGGGCTACGTGGCCTCCGACGGCTCCGCCCCGGTGCTGGTCATGTTCGACGAAAAGGTGGACGGCACCGCCAACCAGGAGGTGCGCATCACCGTTCTGGACGAGGATGCCAACTTTGACCGGGTGGTCCCCATCAGCGGAGTCCGCAACGACACCTTCTTCTCCGGCCTGACCGTCTCCCCCTCCGTCTTTCTGGAGGTGGGCGCCGGCATCGGCGTGGAAGTGCTGAAGGTGGAGATCTACTTCAAAGCCAACATCGGCATTTCCATGTCCTTCGCCACTCGGCAGAACAATGCCGCCACCAAGGGCAGCCAGCTCCGGGACCCCTCCTCCTCTTCCCTGTCCCTCATGGGGGCCGAGGCCAATGTGGTCAGTCTGGACGACACTGTCTCCGCCCTGGACGACAAGGTCGAGCCCTTCAGCTTTGACAGCTTTAACTTCCGCGCCGGCTTCGGCGTGCGGGTGGTGCTGCTGCTGTTCAACTTTGAGCTGGACGCCATTCAGTTCGGCATCAACTACAGCAAGGGCATGGACACAAAGTACGGCGGCTCTCCCGAGGATGGCTTCCACGACAACGGCTGGAAATTTGCCTGGTACACCCTCAACGGCGGCCAGACCATCTCCAGCTATGATCTCCGAGAGGTTGACGACAGCGAGGGCTTCCCCGGTATTCGGATCACCCTGCCCTCCAACACCTTTGCCGCCCAGCAGATCTTCGGGCCGGAAAACGCCCAGATGGTGCTCGACGAGATCGACGCCCTGGCCTTCGATCCGGAGAACCTGCCCGGCAAGGAGTTCCAGATCTCCGGCTACTCCTCCTCCGGCGACGCCTTCCGCCTGGCGAAGGACCTGGCCACCGGCACCGACTACCAGCTTCTGACCGTGGGTCAGGACAACTACCTGCTGTACACCATCAGCCGCGAGAACCCGGCCAACGCCGTGGACTCCAACATGCTGGTGCTCTCCAAGCTCCAGAACACCGGCGAGACCGTGGGCCTGGCCCACCCGGTGACCGGCAGCACGGCGACCAACCAGAACTACCTTCCCGTGGAGGACGACGGCACCGGCGATCTGGACTTTGGGGCCCAGGTCAGCGGAGACACCATCCACGTCTCCTGGGTGACCTACGCCACTCCCACCAGCGCCGACGGCAGCACCTCCACCGGCGGCTCCATGCCCGACTCCGCGGTCCACCCCCGCCCCAGCTATGCGGAGGGAGAGAATACCGTCTACATGGATAAGGACAACTATGAGGACGCAGGCTTCCAGCCAACCGGTAAACCTTCTGCACCCGATGAGCCCGACGAGCCTGAGATCACCCAGGCGCCCAACGTCTCCGACTACTACCTGACTGCGGAGGCGTACGAGGCTCTGGACGACGAGGAGCAAGCCGCTCAGTATGCGCAGGACCAGACGGATACCGGGTATTACCACACCGTGAGTTATGCCAGCTATGCAGCGGCCTCCCTGGCCTATGACGAAGCCGTTCAGGCCCACCAGGCCTCCAAGTGCGAGTGGGACGCCTACCGCGCCCTCAAAGCCGCATATGACACGGATCAGGCGGCCTATGACAAGCGAAACGCCGCCTACACCGCCTGGTACAAGTACTTCAGCAGCGAGAAACAGTCCGCCGACACCGCCCAGGAGCTGCTGTCCAACTCCGCCCGAAACACGGTGGTCAAGTCCGCCTCCTTCCCCGTGGGCAGCGACGGCTTCACAGCCGCCAAGACCCTCTCCGACAGCACCGGGGCCTATCAGTTCCTGCCCGCGGTCAGCCCGGATGGCAGGCTCACCTTCTATGCCCGCACCATCAACTACACCCCGGACGAAAAAGCGGCCTCCACGCAGAAGGCCCAGGACTATTACAGCGCCAGCCGCGGCGGTGTGACCACCGACGCCGACGGCGTCAGCACCGGCGAGGGCGACCCCACCGCCGCCTTCCGTTACGCCTATACCACCTCGATGGACGATGTGTACGGCAAGGCCACCCAGTTCATGTTCAGCTACCGGAAGGACGACGGCTCCGTTGTGACCACCGGCTTCACTCCGGAGGGCTGGGAGAGCGCCGGCACACGGCTGTCCAGCGTCTCCATGGCGGTACAGGATAACGGCGCTTTCTACCTGGCCTACACCGCCACTCAGACCCAGACCGAAGCCGACCCCGATACGGGCCGCTACGGCGACAAGAATGTCCACAAGCTCTACCTGCAAAAGGGCAGCGTGAATGCCGACGGCGCAGTCACTCTGGAGACGGCCAAGATGCTCCGGCAGCTCGTGGACGTCAACGACATGGGCCTGGGCGACAGCCTCACCAGCGGCCTGAGCACCCTGACCGGCGGCAGCGGCTCCACCGTGGATGGCGTGTACGCCAACCGAGACGGCGTCGGTGCCGTGCAGATCGAAGCCTTCGAGGACCCCTATTTCGGTCCCGTGCGCTTCCTGACCGGCAAGCTGGGCAACCTGACGGGCGAGGAAGAGAGCTTTGGGGAGAGCCTGGCCTTCACTCCCCTGGATGTGGAAAGCAGCCTGTTCCTGCTCTTTGAGATGAACGGCGGGACCTACGTGGTGCCCCAGTCCAGTCTGGAGCGCATCACCACTGACGGCAAAGGCTCCATCATCCCCTTCTTCTCCCCCATCGACGACGACCGCACCAAGGGCGGCGTGTCCATCGGCACCGACGGCGAGGGCAATATCACCGCCGTCTACACCGACACGGTGCCCAACACCACCAACAACGCCATCTATGTCTCCAAATACTCCTACAATGAGGCCACCGGTACGGGTTCCTTCGGTGAGGGCCGCATGCTGGCCATGAACTACATGCAGGTCTACGAGGACGCCATCGCCAACGGCTGGAGTCCGGAGGAGACCGAGCAGGCCTATTACGGCAAGCTGGAGGGCTATCGGAACGGCGGTATGTCCAGCTTTACCTTCTCCAACCTGGACGTGGCCCTGGGCCTGAAGGCCGGCGCCGTCATCGGCCAGGAGCCGAACGGCGAGGGCGGCACGCAGGACATCACCGCATCCTCCTCCACCCTGGTCATCCTGGCCCAGGGCACCCAGACCGCGCTGGAGGAAAAGAGCTACCTAGGCGGCGATGGCGCCAAGGTCATCCTGCCCAAGTACGACGACAACGGCAGCCTTGTCAGCACCACGGGCTATTACGCCCTATCCTTCGGCGTGGGCGAAAAGAACGTGGGCGAGGGCAGCATCACCTTTGCCGAGCCCAACTTCACCCCCGGTGCCATGCTGCAACCCACCATCACCTTCAAGAACACCGGCGACGTGCCCCTGCGCGGCTCGGCAAGCGACCCCATCACCGTGGAGCTGTGGATTTCCAGCCAGCCGGATGAAAATGGGGATTATGCCGTCGGCGAGCGGCTGGCTCAGTGGATTCTCTCCGATGAGGCGGGCGTGGCCGTGGGCCAGACCGTCACCGCCAGTCTGGACGACTACACCAGCGCCCTTCCCAAAGATCTGGAGGGCCGGAAGTTCTATTTCACCGTCTCCGAAACCGGCAAGAGCGAGGAGCACCCCTTCGGCGTGGAGGACCCCATCGCCTACAGCTCCCTGACCGCTCCGGGCGGTATCACCCGGACCATTGAAGCCCAGCCCGAGCTGGCCGTGGAGGATCTGAGCTTTACCACCGTCGGCGTGGAGGGCGACCAGGTCCGGATCGGCGTCAGCATGAGGGTCACCAACCGCGGCGGCGCGGACTCCGCGGCCCCCTATCTCCAGTTTGCCTATCAGACCGGGCGGACCATGGAGGAGGTCCAGGAGGGCGACACCGACTATCAGAAGGCCGTCTATGCGCCACTGAATCTCTCCTCCGGCCAGTTTGAGATCTCCGACCAGGCTCCCATCGAAGCCTTCTCCGTCACCGACGACCGGGCCAAGGGCATCCTGCGGCTGGAGGGCGCGGACGGCGCCGACCTGAAGAAGGGCAACGCCCGCAAGGTGACCGGTACCTTCCTGGTCTCCAAGGACGCCTACTGCGAGGCCACCGCCACCGGCAGCCTCAATCTTCAGGTCACGGTGATCGACAGCGACGCCAGCATCACTTCCCTGTCCGCCGAGGGCCTGCAGGTCTCCGCCTTCGACAACGAGTACGTCTCCGGCAACAACAGCCGCTTTGAGGAGCTGGAGCCCCTCGCCTTCTTTACCGCGCCGGTGAAGATCACTCTGCCCCTGAGCACCACCCTGCGCCTGAGCCTGCCCGTCTCCACCACCAACCGGGAAAATCCCGTCATCTCGGTCAGCGAGCTCAACAGTCAGGCCATGGAGACCACCGAGAAGCATCTGGGCATCCTCTACTACAACATGGGCGCCAGCGGAACCGGCTCCGACGGATTCCTGGTCATCAGCCCCTCCTCCGAGGGCAGCGGTATCATCCGGGTGTCCGATATGGCGACCAGCACCTGGACCGACATCGCCTACACCGTCACCGAGTCGGGTACCGGCGTCAACATCTTCAAGGACAATGACATCTTCACCTGGTACAGCAAGGCCGGCGTGGAGCTGGACCCGAACACCGACGCGTCCGGCGCGTGGACCTTCCAGAAGGACGTGATGCACTGGGGTCCCAACACCACCGGCTCTGTGGTGCCCTACCTGGGCGACCTGTCCCGCGCCAACCAGAAGGGACTTTCCTTCTCCTTTACCACCCTGGCGGAGAAGATCGACCTCTACTTTAACGGCACGGTCACGGTCTCCAGCGACTTCCCCGGCTACGCCGCGACCACCTATTCCGCCGCCGGCGGCGAGGGCGAGGGCAGCTTTGCCACCATCATCCTGGGCGCCAACCCTCTCAACGAGGCCCACACCGTCACGGTGACCACCGTTTCGGACACCACGCTCTTCGACCGCATGATCGAGACCTTCTCCAAGAACCAGGATATCCTGCCGGACACCGGCGGAGACGCGCCGCAAATCTACTTCGGCCGTGTCCTGCCTGAGACCGCCTCTCTGGCCCCCGCCGGTTATCCCGACGGCTTCCCCCTGACCGTCTATCTGCTGGACGAGAGCGGCCTGGGCCAGAGCAGCTTTGACGGCGGTACCTCCGGGGCGACCACCGGCAACGCGATCACCCACAGCGAATCCTTCCGGGAATTCACCGTTTATGTCAAGCAAAACGGCACCTTCTCCATCCAGGTCAGTGATACCGCCGGGAACAGCTCCAAACGCACGGTTCGGGTGGACTGGTTCAATACGCCGGTCAGCACGCCCGACGTCCCGGTGGAACTGAGCGTGACCCTCGTCTACCGCGACTCTCAGGGCACCCCCCTCACCGGCATCGGCGACACCACCCAGCTCAAAAAGGACCAGTACGCCTTCGCGCAGGTAGATACCAGCGCGGGCGCGGCGGTGAGCGTCCAGTTCTACCGCGTCACCACCGTCACCACCACAACCGCCTACGAGCTGCGGCAGGAGGAGGGCGGCTGGTACCTGGTCCAGACGCTTACCCGTACCGACGTGGCTGGAAACCCGGTGGAAGAGCCCGTCGTCACCAAGACCGCGGCCGCCGCCGACACCGCGTTGCCCAAGGATACCACCCTCACCGAGACCCAAGGCGTCTGGGTGGATGTGGCGGTCCGGGAGGACGGGCTGTACCCCGTGGAGCAAAACGGCGTCTATAAGGTCGTCAGCACCGGAGCGGACGGCGGCGGCAGCACCCGGCTGTTCGTGATGGACCGGCTGAACAGCGACCTGCCCACCCTCGATCTGACCTATGTCTCCGCCTCGCAGAGCCAGGGCGACGCCATTGGCTACATCGTCTCCAAGGGCAAGACCAGTCAGGCGGGCATTCAGAGCATCCGCGTCAACGGCTGCGACGTCTACACGGCCTCCGGCACCGCCCCCAGCGCCGTCACCGGTTCCTTCCCCATCACCTACGGCGGCACGTATACCTTTGCCGCGCTGGATACGGCGGGCAACGAACAGCGCTCCACCATTCCCGTGCAGATGGCCATCCGCCCGCTGGGGGACGGCTGGCTGACCGTGGCCGCCGCCTTTGCCCAGACCCGCGACAACGGCCGCGTCACCGTGGACCCGTCCAAGGTGGTCGGCGGGGTCTACGACCCGGCCCTGTCCAGCGTGGAGCAGAACGTCTATGGCAACGCCTACCAATTTGCCCTGGTGGCGGACGCCGACAAGTTTGACCAGGCCGAGCCGGATACGGCGGAGCTGAGCTCCGAGGACGCGGCGGCCGCCCTGGCGGCCTATCACGCCGCCTTCGACGCCTTTGCCGACGCCCTGACCTGGCAGGATGCCTCCACGTTCTCCAGTCTGGCCCCGGGGGACTACGTCCTCTATGTCCGGGATAAGGAGGACACCCCCGCCGGCTCCGTCCCCGACGATTACCTTATCCGGGCGCTGACCGTGGCGGACGTCGCCGTCTCCTTCACCGCCAGGGCCGCCAACCGGAGCGAGGCCGGCATCCGCACCGTTACCGTCAACGCCTTCGGCGGCAGCGGCCAGTATGAATTCTTCATCATGAAACGCTCCCGCTCCACCGACCTGCTGGACGCCGACGGCATCGCCGCCGCCATCGCCCAGGACGACAGCCTGAGCTGGAAGACCAGCGGCACCGGCACCTACATCTACGTCAAGCAGGATTACGGCTGGCACCAGGTCGCCGTGCGCGACCTGGAAAACCCGGAAAACCTGTACACGGCCATGGTCCGCCTGCGCCGTCCCAGTTCCCCCGCCGAGGTCGTCCCCACCACCGGGGGACCCTCCCAGGAAGAGCAGGCGGATATCATCCGGCGCAACCAGGAGGAGGACGTCATCCTCACCACCGACGACTGCGTGGCCATTCTCCCGGCCGGCACCCTGACGGAGGGCAACAGCGTCACCGACCTGCTGATCACCCTGCCTGATACCCTGTCCGAGCCCCTGGAGGCCAACGTGGTGCAGTACACCAGCCCGGACGGCGAGACCTCCATCCTGCCCTGGTGCATGCTCTCCGACGGGCGCATGATCTATCTGGCAAACAAGGCGGGGAAATATGAGCTCGTCCACAACGCCAAGTCCTTCACCGACGTGGACGGTCACTGGGCCCTGGAGTTCATCGACTTTGTCACTGCCCGGGAGCTGTTCAACGGTACCGCCGAGGAGCTCTTCTCCGCCGAGATGTCCATGACCCGCGGCATGTTCGTCACGGTGCTGGGCCGGCTGGAGGGCATGGACCCCCAGCGCTACACCGCCCAGAGCTTCGAGGACGTGGCATCCGGCGCCTGGTACGCCCCCTATGTGGAGTGGGCCACCCGGAACGGCGTGATCTCCGGCTACGGCAACGGCAAGTTTGGCCCCAATGATCCCATCACCCGGGAACAGATGGCGGTCATCCTTTACAACTACGCCGGAAGCATCGACCAGAACGTCGGCACGGTGGGCGATCTCTCCGGCTTCTCCGACCAGGAGCAGGTCTCCGGCTGGGCCCGGACACAGATGGCCTGGGCCGTGGGCTGCGGCCTGATCAACGGCAAGTCCGGCGGCGCGCTGGACCCCGCCGGCAGAGCCACCCGCTCGGAGGTCGCCGCCATTCTGGAGCGTTTCGTGGGCTGCGTCCTGACGGGCTATGCCGACTCGGACGGCGGTCGGAGTTGACCCCGCGCCGCCCGGCGGCAAAATGCAATCATCTCTCCACAGTCACGGATGGGGCTCCGGCCCCACCCGTGGCTGTTGGAGCTGATCCATCCCAGATTTGGAAAAGGGAGTGAGCCTATCAAACCTGTATCGCTTTTGCTCTGCGCCGCGCTGCTGACGGGCCTGCTGGCCCCGGTCGCCGCCGCTCAGGAGGCCGCTGTGGAGGAGGATCCCGGCTCCTATGCGGGCTACATCGTCAAGCTCAGCGACGGCATGCCCCGAATGCGCACACTGAGCGCCGACGCGTCCTACGACCGGGAGGGGAACTTCCTGGTGGTGGACACGCTGGAGCAGACCCAGGAGATCCCCGAAGAATACATCGACTACATTGAGCCCAACTACTATGTGAAGCTTTTCTCCACCCAGGACCCCAGCGACCCCTACTACGCGGACTACCAGTGGAGTCTGCAGGAGATCGGCGCCATGAGCGCCTACCGCCAGGGGCTGACCGGCGAGGGGGTGAAGGTGGGCTTCGTTGACTCGGGCATCAACACCGCCCACGTGGACCTGGACGATGCCCGCATCGACGGGGCCAACTTCCACGCGGACGGGCTTTCCTTCGACCAGGACGTCTACGGCCACGGCACCTTTGCCGCCGGCATCGTGGCCGCCCAGACCAACAACGGCGTGGGTCTGGCCGGCGTCGCGCCCGGGGCCGATATCCGGGCCTACCGGGTATTCAATCAAAAGACCACCACCATGGACGCAGTGGTGTCGGCCATCTACGCCGCCATTGGCGACGGCTGCGACGTGATCAACCTGAGCCTTGGCACACAGTACCAGTCAAATACCCTCCGCACCGCCATTGAGGCGGCGGAGGCCGCCGGCATCGTACTGGTGGCCGCCGTGGGCAACGACGGGTCCTCCACCCTGCAGTACCCCGCCGCCTATTCCGCCGTCATCGGCGTGGGCTCGGTGGACAGCGGTCTGACCGTCTCCTCCTTCTCCCAGCGCAACCGCTCCGTCTACGTCACCGCCCCCGGGGGCGGCGTGGCCGGCCTGGACCATGAGAGCGCCGACGGCTACAAGCTGGATCTGACCAGCAAGGGCAACATGGGCACCTCCTATGCCGCGCCGGTGGTGGCCGGCATGGCCGCGCTGGCCCTGGGCTACGACCGCGACCTCACCGAGGACGGCTTCCGCTACCTGTTGGAGACCACCTCCACCGACAAGGGCTCCTCGGGCTACGACACCACCTACGGCTACGGCGTGGTGAACATCGACGCCTTTGTATCCGAGCTCCGGCGGGAGTTCACCATCACCTACGAGACCAACGGGGGCGTCCTGCCCGAGAACGCCGTTCAAGCCTATGCGGTCACCGACGACACGCTGACCCTGCCCACTCCCACCCGTCCGGGCTTCCAGTTTACAGGCTGGTACGCCGCCAGCGATCTGAGCGGCGGGCAGGTCTCCGCCATCCCGGCGGGTTCGCTGGGCGATCTGGAGTTCTTCGCCGCCTGGCAGAGCGACCAGACCACTGCGGTGCAGTCCGTGCTGGTAAACGGGCAGACTGCCGTCCCGCAGGCCGACGGCTCCTATCGGGCCTATCTGCCCTACGGTACAGTCCTGGCCGATCTGACCCCCAACAACATCGTGGTCACCCCCCTTGAGGCGGGCAGCGTGGCGGGGCCCGCCCTGACCCAGGATGGCGGCCCGGCGGGGGCCCTCCCGGGCCCTACCCCCCGCCCGACCCCCCCCCAACCCCCGTCGTGCCCCCCCCCCGGGGGGCGGGGGGGGGGGGGGCCCCCGCCGTGACCGAGGATGGCGGCCGGACGTGGACCTTCCAGGTCCATACCTCCGGGGACGCCTCCCACGCCCAGACCTACACCCTGCATCTGGAGGTGGACTCCCTCCATGTGGCCGACGGAAGCGCAGCCCAAAGCGGCTCTGCTGTCCCCGCCTCTCACGACGGCCAGACCCCCGCCATCCCCTACTGTGCCGACGCCGCGGCCTGGTTCCTGGATGGCGAAAGCCAGACCCTGCCCGATGACTTCACCTGTCAGACGGCGGTGGAGAGTGGCTCCGGACTTTTTACAGCGGACGGCTCCACCCTCACCTACATCCCCTCCGCCGAGGACGCTGGGCAGGCCGTCACCCTCCGGGTACAGGGTGTCCACGCCGGCCGCGTCACGCTGGACGCGGTCACCATCACCCTGGCCGTGGGAGCCCTGCCGGTCAGCCAGTCCAAGGCGCTGACCCCGTCGCTGACCTATGACCGGAACACCGGCGGCGGGGCCGAGCTCTCGCTGGCTCTGTTCGGCAACCAGGTGACCGGCGTGTCGCTGGACGCCGCCGCCCTGACCGACGGACAATACGCCCTGGGTGAGGTCACCACCGACGGCGCCGCTCTGCTCACGCTGGAGGACGCGCCGCTGTCCGCCCTGGAGAACGGCGCCCACACCGTGACCGTCACCTTCGACGCCGGAGAGCCCGCCGCGGTGCCTCTGACCGTCTGCGACAGCACGCCCCTCTATACCGTCACCTTCCGGAGCCAGGGCGCCGTCTTTGACACGCGCAGCGGTGTCCGCTCCGGAAGTACCGTCACCCTGCCCCCCGCCCCCGTCCGGGAGGACTACGACTTCCAGGGCTGGTATACCCAAGAAAATGGAAAGGGCACCCGTTTTACTACACAAACACCAGTAACCGACTCGCTGACCCTCTACGCCTACTGGACCGCCACCGTCCCCAGCGGCGGCGGAGGAAGTGGCGGCGGTGGAGGTGGAGGTGGCGGTGGAGGTGGCGGCGGAGGTGGCGGCGGAGGTGGCTCCGTGGCGGTCCCGGCGGAGACCGTCACCGCCGCCCAGACCAGCGCCAACACCATCACCGAAGCGGGCGGCGTCACCACCCTGACCCTGCTGGAGGAGGCCGCCACTTCCGTGGAATCGGAAACCCTGGTCCGGGAAAACGCCGCCCACACCGTGGTCCTCACCGGCCGGGGCGTCACCGTCACGGTACCTGCCGGCACCCTGCCGGAGGGCTTTGACGTCAACCGCCTGCTACCCGACCGGAGCACCTTCACCGGCGCGCCCGGCGAGGTGCTGGCCTATGTGGACGAAAACGGCGGACTGCGCCCCCTGCCCTGGGTGGTGATGGGGTCGGATGAGCTCACCTTTACCGCCGGGATCGCCGCCGATTACCGTATCGTGAATGCGGGAGGCGTCTTTGACGACGTGGCGGCGGACGGTTGGTACACCGGCAGCGTGGCTTTTGTCACCGCCCGGGGCCTGTTCTCCGGCACCGGCGAGGCCGCCTTCTCCCCTGATGTCCCCATGACCCGCGGGATGCTGGTGACCGTTCTGGCCCGGCTGGACGGGGCGGACACGGCGGGCGGCTCCCCGTGGTACAAGCCAGGGATGGACTGGGCGGTGACGCGCGGCATCAGTGACGGCTCCGCCCCGGGAGCCCCCATTACCCGGGAGCAGTTGGCCGCCATGCTCTGGCGCTACGCCGGAAATCCCGTCTCTCAGGGCAGTCTGGACGGCTTTACCGACGCCGGGCAGGTCAGCGCCTATGCCGCCGAGGCCCTGCGCTGGGCCGTGGGCGCAGGCCTAATCACCGGCACGGACGCTGGGACGCTGAATCCCCAGGGCGAGGCCAGCCGGGCCGAGGTCGCGGCTATGCTCACCCGGTTCATCACCGCGCAGGCGGTATGATCCCCCACAAAAAAGCAGGGCCCGGCGGGAACCAATGGTTCCCGCCGGGCCCTGCTCTCTTGTTGGGTTTTACTCCACAAACAGATCGGCAAACTGGAAGCTGCGGCAATCCACCAGCCCCCGATCCGTGAGCCGCAGCTCGGGGATACAGGCCAGGGAGCTGAGAGCCATGGTCATAAAGGGAGACGGCAGGGTGCAGCCGATCTCCTCCCAGGCCTGGCCCAAGCCATCCACCAGCGCCGCCATCTCCTCCGCCGGTTGTTCACTCATCAGCCCGGCCACCGGCAGAGCTACATGGCCCAGCACCTGCCCGTCCCGCACCACGCACATGCCCCCCTCGGACTGGAGCAGCGTGTTGGCCGCCAGAGCCATATCGGCATCGTTGGAGCCCACTACCATCAGGTTGTGGGCGTCGTGGGCCACGGTGGAGGCCATGGCCCCGTGCCGGATGCCGAAGCCCTGAACAAAGCCCAGGGCCTTATGCCCGGTGGCGTGGTGCCGCTCAAGCACCGCCATCTTCAGCACGTCCTGCTCCACGTCGGCCTCCACCCGGCCGTCCCTGGCGGTCAGGGTGACGAGGCTCTCCCGGTTGGCGGCGCTCCCGCCGATCACCCGGATGGCCCGGACCTTCACCGCCCCGTCCCGGGGAGCGGCCACGGTGAAGGAGGCCGGGGTGATGGGGTCCTTCACATGCATGGAGCGCAGGGCCTCCTCCGGGTAGGCATAGGGGGAGAGCCCGGCCAGCAGCCGGCCGTTTTCGGCCACGACCCGGCCGTCGATGACTGTCCGCAGGACCCGGAAGTCCTTCAGGTCCTCGAAGAACACCAGATCGGCGCACTTGCCGGGGGTGACGGAGCCCAGATCCTGGTCCATCTGGAAGCACTGGGCACAGTTGAGCGTAACCATCTGGACGGCGACCACCGGAGGGATGCCCTCCTCCACCGCCCGGCGCAGCAGCCGGTCCACATGGCCCTCGGACAGCAAAGTGTGGGGATGGGCGTCGTCGGTGACCAGCACGGCAAAGCGGCTGTCCACCTCATGGCGGGTCACCGCCCGGGCCACCTCCCCCAAATCCCTCCAGGCGGAGCCCTCCCGCAGCATGGCGTACATGCCCAAGCGCATCTTGGCCAGGGCGTCGGCCTCCCGGGTGGACTCGTGGCAGCAGCGGGCTCCGGCGGCAATGTAGCCGTTGAGGCCCCGGTCGGTCTCGGGGATGGAATAGTGGCCGGTGACCGTCCGCCCCGCCTTTAGCGTCTCGGCCACGATGGCGTGAGGCCCCTCCTGGTCGGACAGAATGCCGGGGTAGTTCATCATCTCCCCCAGAGCCACCACCCGGCCGTCCTGCATATACCGGGCGACATCCCCGGCGTCGATGGAGGCCCCGGTGTCCTCGAAGCCGGTGACCGCCGGCACGCAGGAGGGCATGGTCAGCATGGCCTTCAGGGGGGTGCAGGCGGCCTCGCCCAGCATCAGGTCCACCCCCCGGGCGCCCAGCACGTTGCAGATCTCGTGGGGGTCCATGTAGATTCCCGCCGTGCCGTGGGGCACCACCGCACCGGCAAAGGCCCGGAGGGTCATCATGGAGGACTCCACATGGATGTGCCCGTCCAGCAGGCCGGGGGCCAGATAGGCCCCGGCAGCCTCGATGACCTGGGTGTCCGGCCCGATGCAGTGCTCCGCGCTCTCCCCCACATAGGCGATGCGCCCCGCCGCCACCGCCACATCGGTGTGGGGCAGGACCTCACCCGTACAGACGTTGACCAGTTTGGCGTCCCGGACCACCAGCTCGGCCTTCTCCAGACCTTGGGCCACGGCGGCCAGGGTCCTGGTGGCCTCCCACTGGGGCACCCGGCAATACTCGTTGACCATATCGGCTCCTCCCTCTTCCAAAAGAGGGCGGCCCAAAGCGGGCCGCCCTTTGGCTGTTCAGCTTCAGATCTTCTCCATCTTATCACATCTGGGAGGAAATGTATACCTGTTTCTCGTCGGGGAGCACCTGCCGCCCCTGAACGAACTTGGCCGCCACGTCCCGGTCCTCCGACAGGTAGACGACCCGCTCCAGCCGCTCCCGGACCGTCAGCGCCCGGGTAGTGGCCAGGCGGCGGTCGTCCACCACCACGGCGTCCAGCTCGCAGCCCGGAAGGAAGCTGCCCACCGGCCCGAAAAAGGCCCCACCCCCGGCGGTGCCCAGCCAAAAGGCCTCCTCTACGGTAAGGGGCTTAAGGCTCTGGTCCTGGAGCCGCCAGCGCAGCTTGGACACCTGGATGGCGTCGGCCATGGCCCGGAAAAGGGAGGTGCTGTGGCCCCCGGCCACATCGCTGCCCAGGCCCACCCGGAGCCCCTCGTCCAAAAACCGGCGCACCGGGGCGATGCCGGAGGCAATGTTGGTGTTGGAGGCCGGACAGTGGGCCACCCATACCCCACGCTCCCGCAGCATGGCGATCTCCTCCTCGCCGGAGAGGACGCAGTGGGCCATAATGGTGGGTACGCCGCCGCCGAACAGGCCGAAGGAGGCGTAGGCGTCCCCGTAGCAGGAGGCGGACGGGCACAGCTCCCGCACCCATTCCACCTCCCCCTGGTTCTCCGACAAATGGGACTGCACAGGCAGGCCGAAGGTCCGCTGGATGCCGGCGAGCCGCTCCATCAGCTCGTCGGAGCAGGAGGGGATAAAGCGGGGCGTCAGGATGGGTTTGACCCGCCTGTACTTCCCCGCCGTCTGCTCCAGCCACTCCACCGTGGCCCGGGCGGAGGCCTCGGCGCTCTCCTCCCGGAGGATGTCCGGGCTGTTGCGGTCCATGTTCACCTTGCCCACAAAGGCGCACAGGCCGCTGGCCTCCAGCAGCTCCATCAGCACCCGGGTTGCCGGGCCGTGGAGAGTGGCAAAGACCGCCGCCCGGGTGGTGGCCCCCCGCCGCAGGTCCTCCACAAACAGGCTATAGGCCCTTTGGGCGTAATCCAGGTCGGCAAATTTGGCCTCCTCGGGGAAGGCGTTGGTGTTCAGCCAGTCCAGCAGCTCCATATCCATGCCCAGCCCCCGGTAGGCATACTGGGGGGCGTGGACGTGGAGGTCCACCAGGCCGGGGACCACCAGCCTCCCGCTGAAGTCATACCGGGGCAGGCCCTGGTACTGCTCTGGGACCCGGGGAAACACCCCGGCGCATCTGCCCTCCAGACAGACCAGAACGCCGTTGGCCACGGTCTCCAGATGGGTGCTGTCCTTGCTGTAACAGAGATCCCCCTTGAGGAGGAAGGATTCGGTTTTCATGGCTGCTCCTTTCTCGGGTCGCGGCCGGAGACGCAAAGGGCTGCCGCGGGAGACGGCTGCCGGTCCCCCGCGCCCGCGGGAGACTGATAGCGCGGCTCTTTACGGCAGCCGGTAGAAACGCCCGTCCGATCACGGGCCTATATCAATCTATTGGATGGGACGGGAGGGATTATACCATATTCCGCCGTCGATTGCAACCGAAACGGGGCAGCGTTGTCTACTCCGCCAGAGGGTCCAGCGCCGCCGGGTCCACGCTGCGGCAGCCCCGCTCCCGCAGCAGGGTCTGGACCTCCCCCAGGGTGGGCAGGCTGGGCTGGGCCCCCATGCGGGAGACGGTGAGGGCCGCGGTATGGCTGGCAAAGGCCAGGGCCGCTTCCCGTTCCAGCCCGGCGCACAGGCCGGTGCAGAAGGCGCCCACAAAGGAATCCCCCGCCGCGGTGGGGTCGGCCACCCGCTCCATGGGGACGCAGGGGACGCGGAGCATCCCCTCCATTCCGGCCAGGGCCGCGCCGTTCTCCCCCAGGGTGACCAGGAGCTCCTTCACGCCCCGGGCCCGAAACCAGGCGGCCACCCGCTCCAGGTCGGCGGCCTCCACCCCCTCCGGTCCGGCCCGCAGAGGGAGGCCGGAGAGCTGAGCGGCCTCGTGCTCGTTGGGGGACAGGTAGTCGGCGCAGGCGAGCAGCCGGTCTGAGATTGGGGCGGCGGGGGCCGGATTGACCATGACGGGCACCCCGGCGGCATGGGCCCAGCCAGCCGCCGCCTCCACCACGTCCATGGGCAGCTCGAATTGCAGCAGCACCATGTCGAAGGCCCGGACCCCATCCTCCATCCACGCCAAATCCGCCGGGGTCAGGGTGAAGTTGGCCCCCGGCACGATGGTAATGCGGTTCTGAACCCCCTGGGGCGTGGCTTCCACCAGGATGTGGGCGACGCCCGTGGGGGCGGAGGGGTCCGCCGTCACCCGGGACAGATCCACCCCGGCGGTCCGAACGCTCTGCATGGCCTCCCGCCCGAAGGCGTCGTCCCCCACTCGCCCGGCCATGGTCACATGGGCTCCCAGCCGGGCGCACTGGACGGCCTGGTTGGCCCCCTTTCCGCCGGACGCCGTGCGGAACCCGGTGCCGGCGACGGTCTCCCCCGGGCCGGGCGCCCGCTCCGTCGTGGCGATCAGGTCCATCATAAAGCTGCCCACCACCAAAATGTGCGGTCGTTTCAGCATGCTCCCGCTCCTCCTTTCGTTTGGGATATTGTACCACGCCCGCCGGAGTTTTGCACCGCCAAAAAGCGGAGGCCGGCGGCCTCCGCTTTTGTTTCGCTATGCCAGGTCCCCCGCCGCCTTGATCTTCACGCGGCAGGTGTTGCCGGGGTAGTATTGCAAGGGCACGTCCTCCACGTCGATGATCTCCACGCTCTCCCGGACGGCGCCGGCCGCCACGGCCAGCTCCACCGCCTCCGCCTTGGCCCGCTCCAGGGCCTTCTCCCGGGGAACGACCTGATAATCCACCAATTGCTCGCAGGTGCCGCTCACCTTGGAGATGGCCGAACCGATGGCGTTGGCCACGCCGCCCTCGGCGGGCTTGACCACGGTTCTGGCTCCCGCCAGCTCCCCCGGCAGGACGAGGGAGCCGCCGCCCACCAGAATGACCTCCACATCGTCGGAGGAGACCTTCATGGCGTCGATGGCGTCCTCCGCCAGCGCGGTGATGGCCGCCAGGGCCTTTTGGGCAAAAGCCTCGCTGAGATGGGCCGTCCGGGACCGGTCCCCCAGCTCAGCCATACCCAGGCGCACGGCGATGTCGGTGGCGGTGCACACGTCGCCGCCAAAGACCAGGGCCTTTTCCGTGATCTGGTAGCCCACGGAATCCGGGCCCACGGTGACGGTGCCGTCGGGTCTTTCCCGGACGATGGAGCCGCCGCCCAGGCCGATGGACACCACATCGGGCATCCGGAAATTGGTGCGCACCCCGCCGATGGTGACCGCCACGCTGGATTCCCGTGGAAAGCCGTTCTGGATGACGCCCAGGTCGGTGGTGGTGCCGCCCACGTCAATGACCACGGCGTTCTGGAGGCGGCTGAGGTAGCTGGCCCCCCGGATGGAGTTGGTGGGGCCGCAGGCGATGGTGAGGATGGGGTATTTGCGGGCGTACTCCATGGTCATCAGGGTGCCGTCGTTCTGGGAGAGATACACGTCGGCGTTGGTAACCCCCTCGTCGGCCAGGGAGCGGGCAAAGCCTTCGGTGAAGGACTGAGCCACCCGGTAGAGCGCGGCGTTCAGGATGGTGGCGTTCTCCCGCTCAATAAGGCCCATGGAGCCGATCTCGCTGGAGATGGAGACATGCACGTCCTCCCCCATGACTTCCCTGCACAGCTTGGCAGCCGCCCGCTCGTGGTCGCTGCGAACGGTGGAGAACACGCAGGAGATGGCCACCGACTTGACTCCCTGGGCCTTCAGATCCTCAAAGAAGGCCCGGGCGGCCGTCTCGTCGAAGGGGGCCAGCTCCTTACCGTCGTACTCAAAGCCGCCGCCAATGACAGCGGTCCTTACGGCGATCTTTTTCAGATCCTCCGCCCAGTCCACCATGGGGGGGATGCCCACCGTGGCGGGGGCGCCCAGGCGCAGCACGCCGATGGGGGCCAGATGCTTGCGCTCCACGATGGCGTTGGTGCACTGGGTGGTGCCCAGCATGGCCTGACCGATCTCCTTCCGGTCCACGCCCGCCTGCTCCAGCACCGCCCGTACGGCGGCCAGAATGCCGTCATAGGCGTCCGGCGTGGTGTGCCGCTTGACGCTGGCCACCACCTTTCGCTCTTCGTCCAAAAGGACGGCGTCGGTGTTGGTGCCGCCCACGTCGATTCCCAGCTTATACATCAGGCTCTCCCCCCTTTGCAGCGCTCCTCCAGCGGAATGTAGTCGGTGTCCACCCCGAAGTATCGGGGGCCTACCAGGTCCAGACCGGCCTGCGTCCGCCACAGCGGGAAGCACTTCAGGCCTACCACCATGACCCGCTTTCCGTACTTCAGCGCGTCGGTGGGGACGGGCTGGAAGGTATCGGTGTCCACCAGGCAGATGAGATCGGGGGTGGTGGCCAGGATCTCCCCCTCTACCGTGGCGGTCAGGTTTTCGTTCTGAAATTCCACATAGGCCGACTGGCCCTTATATTCGGCGATGCCCTCCAGCAGCACCTTGCCGAAGTTGAAGCCGCCACGGACCTCCCGGAGCACGTCGCCGATCTTGCCCTTGAAGAGCTTGTAGCCCTCGGTGATGGAGAGGAAGGCCTCCTCAGGGCTCTGGCCGTCGGTCTCCTTCACCCTGCGGATGGCGGAGCCCAGGGTCTGGCTGCGGGTGACGATGCCGTGGACGCCGTACTCCTTCATGAAGGCGCCCTCCATGGCGTAGAGGGAGACGGACACCGAGCCGCCGCAGGCCATAGTGACGGCCCGGGCCAGCTCCTCGGTCCATTTGTTGGTGATGGTACGGAAAATGGAGGAGTTTCCCTTTTCGTCCACCAGCGCCATGGGGGTGGCGGAGCCGCCGCCGATGGTGAAGGTGACCATCTGCAGTTCAGGGAAGGCCCGGCCCATGCCGTCGCAGTCGACGAGGGGCAGGCCCAGCCGGGCCGCCGCCGCGATGGGCAGCATGGAGTTGACGCCCCCCGCCTCGATGGGCATGAAGGCGTAGATGGGCTTGCCGTAGAAGGTGGAGACGGTGTCGTACAGGGTCTGGTACTCATTGTCGCCCACGGCCTTCTCTCCCAGAATGGTGGGGGCCCCCATCATGGCGATGGGGACGCACAGGGCGTCGTCCGGCACCTCTTCGGGGGAGAGCAGGGTGACGGGCCCGTACTTCTGTACCGCGCCGATGGCCACCAGCCTACCGATATAGGGGTCGCCGCCGCCGCCCGCGCCCAGCAGGGCCGCGCCCAGGGCGATGTCCTCGATCTCAGAAACTCCGATCTTGCGCAAAACGTTCAGCTCCTTTGTTATTTGATCCACAGACAGGCGGATTGCCGCACCGCTTCAGCGGTGCGGCGGTCCGCATGGGATTTTGTCCTATGCCTCTACGGCCTTTCCGGCTTCGGACCGGCCGGGCAGCAGCCTGGCCAGCACCGTGTGGAGCGCCAGGGACAGCACGATGCCGTTGATGGGCCCCACGAAGAAGGGTACGTTCAGGAAGGCCACGTTGGCCAGGGACTGGAAGTTGGCGAAGGTTCCGCCGGTGATGCAGGCCACGAGGGCCCCCGCCAGGAAGGCGATGACGCCGGGGGCGTAAAATCCCCCGCGCAGAGCAAACTTCTCCTTTTTTCCCCGATGGACCAGCCAGTATTCCGCGATAAGCACGCCGGCCAGCGGGGGGATCAGATTGGACATCAGGGTGAGAAAGCCGGAGAATTTGGCCAGCAGTCCAAAGGCGGCCAGCAGAGTACCAATGGCCCCGGCGATGGCGGTGGTCAGCTTAAACCTGCTCTCGTCGAAGCCCAGCAGATTGCTGAGCGCCAGGCCGCCGGAATAGGCGTTGGTGACGTTGGTGGTCCAGGTGGCGGCCACCAGAGCAACCAGGCCCACCACGGGCACGCCCACGCTGGCCAGGATAGCGGAGATATCGTACTGCCCGGTGACCAGACTGAGCAGGGCTCCCATCAGCAGCATGAACAGCCCGGCGGGGATGACGCCAACAATGGAGGACTTAACCACGTCGGCCCGGCTCTTGGCAAAGCGGCAGTAGTCGCCGGAGATGACGCCGCCCAGCGCAAAGGAGGCCACCACCATGGAGATGCCAAACACCAGGCCGGCGGACTGGGCCGGGTCATAGGCGGCAATCTTGGCCATGCCGTCGTTCTGAGCGAAGCCCATGACCACACCGTACAAGCAGACGATCACCAGCAGGGGCACGGCGATGTAGTTGAGCCACTTCAGGCCCTTGAATCCGAAGCAGGCGGTGGCCAGCATGATCAGGCCCCACACGATGGAGGACACGGCGATCATGGCGGAGCTGGCCTCTCCCAGGCCCAGGATATCCGCCAGCATAACGGCGAAGGCCTGTCCGCAGGTGGCGGACTGGATGCCGAACCAGCCCACGCAGGCAAAGGCCAGCAGCACGGAAATGATGTACCGGGCCCCTTGCTTGCCCAGGGCTCCCTCGGCCATAACCGCCACCGGCAGCCCGGTGTCGCAGGCGGCCATGCCGATGAGGATCATGTAGGCGCAGATGAGGCCGTAGCCGATGAGGATGGAGGCCACGATCTGCGGGATGGACAGTCCGCCGCCGGACAGCACACCGCCGATCATCAGACAGGGTACGCAGATCATGCCGCCCGCCCATACCATGGCGATGGACACCCAGCTCTGCCGCTGCTCGGCCTTGACTTCAAAGCCGGTTTGATTGTTCATAAAGATCCCTCCCAGAATTGCAGGCTGCCGACAGACCACATCTTCCATCGGCTGGTCCGTATTATAGCCGGTTCAAGGAACAAAGTAATTAGTCCGTCGGCAAAAAATGAGCGGGAATCCATTGTCCTTTTGGACAATGGATTCCCGCTTTTCGTCTCTCTTCTTCGCTATGTCTTCGGGATTTTCCACTTTTTCCACCCGAATCCCCGCAGCCTTCTTTGTCTAAACCGACAACGCGCCTTTAGGGGGCCAGCAGCCGCTCCAGGGCACAGGCGGTGTACAGGGCAAAGGTCTCGGGCATCTTGCCCACCGGGTAGCCCAGCCGCCCGGCGATGCGCTGGAGCCGATATTTTACCGTGTTCTTGTGGAGGAACAGCAGCTCCGCCGTCCGGGCCACGCTGCTCCCGGCGTCCAGCAGCAGGATCTGGAGGGTCCGCTCCAGCTCGGCCTCTCCCCCCTCCCGGATGGGAGCAAGCACCGCCAGCCTCTGCTGAACGGCCTCCTCCCCCTCCTCGATCATGACGCGGCAGGACTGGGCGAACTCCACCTCCTGGACGGTGTACCACCGCTTCCCCGGCCAGATCTTTGCTGCGTCGTTCTGGAAGGCCCGGATGGCCAGATAAGCCCGGCGCACGTCGGCGGTGGTGGCCAAGCTCTGACAAAGGGTCAGGACGGCCCGGAGCCCCGCCTGCTCCAACTGGGCGCAGCACATGTCGGCCAGAGCCCCAGCCTCGCCGCCTCCGGCGGGCCAGTCCATAAAGGCCACCAGATCCCCCTCATACCAGTCGGCCACGACTGTGGTGCAGTGGTGGGCCAGCAGCTCCCGTACCAGCTCCAGGCCCTTGGCCCGGAACTCCTCCCGGCCCTCCAGACCGGGCCGCAGCACCCACATGGAGTGGATGGAGCCTACGTCCACATGGAAGATCTCCGCCAGACGCCGCATCTTAATGGGCTCATCCTTCAAAATGGCCCGCACCAGCTCGCTCATCACCACCCGGTCATGGCTCTGGCTCCAGAGGTTGGCCGCCAGGCGCACCACCTCCCCCGCCTGCCGCACCAGGTCGGCGGCGAGGGGCTCCCCCTCCTTGAATAGGAACAGCTCCATGCCCGGCGCCGGGTCGCTGAGCGCGCAGCGGTAGAGCAGGCACCGCGCTTCCCCGGCCCGCAGCTCCAAAGGAGCCCCTCCCGCCTCCGGCAGACGCTCCAGCCGCCGCAGACGCTCCTCCAGGTTCACCGCCGCGGTCCGGGGCCAGGCCACGGCGTTGAGCACCCGACCGGCCCCGTCGGTGAGCACCGCCGAGGCCCGGGTGCGGTCGCTGAGGAGCTTGAGCACTGTGTCCACCGTCCGCTGGTGCTCCGGCAGCAGGGAGGCCCGGTCCAGGATGTCGCTGACCAGGGCGGCGCTGGTGTTCTGGTCCTTGAAGATGGCCTCCATCACCTCGCAGATGACCTCGCTGTACCGCTGGTCCATACGGTTCTCCGGCATGACGATGAGGGCAAAATCCAGCTCGTCGGCCAGCTCCAACAGCTTTCGGTCCACCCGCGGCAGGAAGACGCCCACATAATACAGAATCAGCCCCACCTCGCCCGCCTCGGCCAGCCGCCGAATGTTAGCGCACTGGGCCTCCACATCATTGGGGATGTTCATAAAGCCGGTGATGACCACCTCGCTGCCGTAAAACTCGTTGTTTTTGAACAGCGCGTCCTGCAGAATGCTGGGATCGGCGTACTCCAGCACCGAGATGGAAGAGACCAGCTTGTTCAGCCCGCCCCGTCCCGCCGCCAGCCGGGCCTCCCGCAGACTGGGCAGCTCCAGCAGGTCCGCCACCGTCACGCTCATACTGTCTTTTCCCCCCTTTTCCAAATTCTCCGTTTCGCACAAATCGCAGCCCCATTTTTCGGCAGACCGTACCGACCCTCCACCCCCCAAGCGAATGGTTCTCCGGGTCGGCCGCCGCCCCCCTCTTCAAAAAACAGGGGCTGGCATCTGTTTTTCATTTTACCACAGGCTTTGTTCCTTTTCTACGCTGGTTTTTGTTCTGTTCTACAGAACAGCACAGCTCGCAGAAGGAATGCCAAAATGGTTGTTGTTCTAAGGATACTTAAAAACGATGCACCGATTGCATGGTCATTTTGCACATCAATACCTCCAATTTTCTACGCATTGTCAATGTTATTTTTGTGTAAAATGTGCTATAGTATCCATAGTCGGACCGCAGAAACAGAACCGCGTTTCCGCTGTTTCGTTCAGCGTTTGAAAGGAGTGTTTACCTTATGGAAAAGATCACTCAGGACAGCTACAAGCTCTACATCAACGGCCAGTGGATCGACGCCAGCGACGGCGCCACCTTCCAGACTCGCTGCCCCGCCAACGGCGAGGGTCTGGCCACCTGCGCCCAGGCCACCAGAGAGGACGTGGATCAGGCCGTAGACGCCGCCTGGGCCGCCTTCCGGAGCTGGAAAAACGTCACCACCAACGAGCGGGCCGCCATCCTCAACCGGATCGCCGATATCATCGACGCCAATGCCGAGCACCTGGCCATGATCGAGTCCCTGGACAACGGAAAGCCCATCCGGGAGACCATGGCCATTGACATTCCCTACGCCTCCCGCCATTTCCGCTATTTTGCCGGCTGCATCATGGCCGAGGAGGGCTCCGCCAACATTCTGGACGGCTCCACCCTCTCCCTGATCCTGCGGGAGCCCATCGGCGTGGTGGGCCAGATCGTACCCTGGAACTTCCCCTTCCTGATGGCCGCCTGGAAGCTGGCTCCCGTGCTGGCCGCCGGCTGCTGCACCGTGTTTAAGCCCTCCAGCGACACCCCGCTGTCCGTGCTGGAGCTGGCCCGCCTGACCCAGGACGTCATCCCCGCCGGTGTATTCAACGTCATCACCGGCTCAGGCTCCAAGGCCGGGCAGTACATCCTGGACCACCCCGGCTTCCGCAAGCTGGCCTTCACCGGCTCCACCGAGGTGGGCGGCTGCGTGGCCTGCGCCGCCGCCGAGCGGCTCATCCCCTCCACCCTGGAGCTGGGCGGAAAGTCCGCCAACATCTACTTTGACGACTGCAAGTGGGAGATGGCCATGGACGGCCTCCAGCTCGGCATCCTATTCAATCAGGGCCAGGTCTGCTGCGCCGGCAGCCGCGTCTTTGTCCAGGACACCATCTATGACAAATTCATCGACGAAGCCGTCAAGCGCTTCCAAGCCGTCAAGGTGGGGATGCCCTGGGACCCCGCCACCCAGATGGGCTCCCAGATCAATGAGAACCAGGTGGGCAAGATCCTGGAGTACATCAAGATCGGAAAGAGCGAGGGCGCCAGAGTGGCCTGCGGCGGCGAACGCATGACCGAGGGCGAGCTGGCCAAGGGCTGCTTCATGAAGCCCACCCTGCTGGTGGACGTGGATAACCACATGCGGGTGGCCCAGGAGGAAATTTTCGGGCCGGTAGCCTGCGTCATCCGGTTCCACGACGAGGACCAGGTCATCGAGATGGCCAATGACAACGCCTACGGCCTGGGTGGCGCGGTGTGGACCCGTGACATCAACCGGGCCATCCGGGTGTCCCGCGGCATCGAGACCGGCCGGATGTGGGTCAACACCTACAACGCTATCCCGGAGGGCGCACCCTTCGGCGGCTATAAGGCCAGCGGCATCGGCCGTGAGACCCACAAGGTCATTCTGGAGCACTACACCCAGATGAAGAATATTATGATCAATCTCTCGGAGTCCCCGTCCGGCTTCTACCCCGAAAAGTGATCCTCTCTCCCCCCAAACCTGCGCTTCCCAAAGGAGAAGGGCCGCCGGCACAGCCAGCGGCCCTTCTCCCCTATCAGCGATACCACACCACCAGGAGGGTGCCCGTTCGCACCGCAATGCTGCTCTCCGCGCCGGTGAACTCGTTGCTCACACCCAGGGTCACGTCGGGAGTGAGCGCTGCGCTGTCCAGCGGGTACTTGAGCCCCCGCAGGGTCACCCCCTCCGCCCGGTCCCCCTGGCAGAACACCGACACATAACCCCGGTGCGAAGCGTCGAAGGTCAGCGCTCCGTCGGTCACCGCGGCGGCCGTCCAGTTCTCTCCGTACAGCTCTCCCCGGCAGCCCCGTCTGGACAGCCAGGTCAGGCACTGCAAATTGGCCAGGGTGTGGTCGATCCGGCCCCCGGTGCCGCCGTAGAGCCGAAAGGTCCGGTAGCCTCGCTTGACTCCCACCTCCAGGGCCACCGCCATGTCGGTGTCGTCTTTTTCCCGGGGCAGTGTCATTACATTCGGGTGGTCCGGCCTCTCCCCCAGAGAGTCGAAGTCCCCCACCACCAGGTCGGCCCGCAGCCCCAGCGCCCTCAGAGCCCGGTAGCCGCCGTCGGCGGCGATGACCCAGTCCCCCGCCTTGGGCTCCAGTCCCGCCGGATACAGCTCTCCGGCCCCAATCACATAGCAAATCGGTTCCCGCATATTCTCGCCTCCGTTTTCTCTCCCCCTATCTTGCCCGATTTTGGTTCCAATTGCAAGAGCTGCGGCGGAACATGCCCTGACAAGTTTCACAAATCCGAAAAAACCCGCCGCGCCCCCCTTGACCGCCTCTGGAATTTTTTCTATAATAAGATCATAAATAGAGGCGCGGGGCATCCGGTAGGGGGCCGATGATAAGGATGGACGCATCCGAAGCGGCCCGTGAATAGTTGCCCCGCCGAAGAGAGCCTGCCGCGTCCGGCCCCGCTCCCTGAGTCGCGGTCTCAGTGTCCGCGGCTTGTCATGGTAAGCCATGAAGCGCTATTTATGCCCCCTGCGCCGGGGCATGAATGGCGCTTTTTCGTTCCGGCGGACCCATCGGTCCGCCTCCACCTCACTGTGAACAGATAGGAGTGTGTTTACCATGCAGAAGAAAGGCAACAAGTACGGTACCCATCGCGTCATCGAACCCAAGGGAGTCCTGACTCAGGCCGCTTACCGGATCGACAACAATATGGCTGAGATCTACTCCAACGAAATCCTGGTGGACGTCACCGCCCTGAACATCGACTCCGCCTCCTTCACCCAGATCTCCGAGGCCTGTGGGGGCGATGAGAAGAAGATCGGTGAGATGATTATGTCCATCGTGGCCGAGCGTGGCAAGCAGCAGAACCCGGTCACCGGCTCCGGCGGCATGTTCATCGGCATCGTGAACACCATCGGCGACGATCTGAAGGACGAGATCGACCTGAAGCCCGGCGACAAGATCGCCTCTCTGGTCTCCCTGTCCCTGACCCCTCTGCGCATCGACAAGATCCTGGCCGTGCACAAGGACATCGACCGGGTGGACATCGTGGGCCAGGCCATCCTGTTCGAAAGCGGCCTGTACGCCCGGCTGCCCGACGATCTGAGCGAAAAGCTTGCGCTGGCCGCCCTGGATGTGGCCGGCGCTCCCGCCCAGACCGCCAAGCTGGTCCAGGTCAACAACGACGTGCTGGTGCTGGGTGCCGCCGGCAAATCCGGCATGCTGGTCTGCACCGAGGCCATGAAGCGGGTGGGCCCCCTGGGCCACGTGGTGGCCGTGGTCCTCACCCAGGAGGACGCCAACCTGCTCAAGTCCATGAAGCTGTGCACCCACGCAATCGTGGCCAGCGCCACCGAGCCCATCGAAGTGCTGGAAAAGGCCCTGGAGGTCAATCACGGCCATGAGTACGACATCTCCATCTGCTGCGTCAACATCGAAAACTGCGAGATGAGCTGCATCCTCCCTGTAAAAGACGGCGGCACCTGCTATTTCTTCTCCATGGCCACCAGCTTCACCAAGGCCACTCTGGGTGCCGAAGGCTGCGGTAAGGACGTGGACATCATGATGGGCAACGGCTACACCTCCGGCCACGCCGAGATCGCCCTCAGTGAGCTGCGGGCCAACCCCGTGCTGCGCTCCTACTTTGAATCCAAATACATGTGATCAACCCTTCCAAACGGTCCCCGCCGATTCCGGCGGGGACCGTTTGGCGTTCAGGCCAGGCCGCACAGCCGGGCCGCAGAGGCCGTCAGGAAACACACCGCCATGCCCACCGCCGTGGGTACGGCAAAGGAGATCAGCGTCCACTTCAGGCTTCGAGTCTCCTTGCCGATGGTCATACAGGTAGTGGAGCAGGGCCAGTGCATCAGGGAGAAGAGCATGGTGCACACCGCCGTCAGCCAGGTCCAGCCGTGCTCCACCAGCAGGGCATGGAGGGCACCCAGGTCATCCAGCTCCAGCAGCGTGCCGGTGGAGAGGTAGCTCATGATGATGATGGGCACCACGATCTCGTTGGCTGGAAAGCCCAGGATGAAGGCCATCAGGATTACACCGTCTAGACCCAGCAGCCGGGCGAAGGGGTCCAGGAAGCCGGTGCAGTGGTTCAGGATGCTCACTCCCCCCACCGTCACATTGGCGCAGAGCCAGATAAGCAGGCCCGCCGGCGCGGCCACCGCCACCGCCCGGCCCAGCACGAACAGCGTACGGTCCAGCACAGAGCGGGCGATGACCTTGCCGATCTGGGGACGGCGGTACGGGGGCAGCTCCAGCGTAAAAGAGGAGGGCACGCCCCGGAGGATGGTGCCGGACAGCAGCCGGGACACCCAGAAGGTCATGAACACGCCCAGCAGGATGACTCCCGTCAGCAGTATTGCGGAGACCAGGGACTGCCCAGGCCCCGCCTGAGTGCCCACAAAAAACATGGTGATAATGGCAATGAGGGTTGGGAACCGCCCGTTGCAGGGGACAAAATTGTTGGTAATGATGGCGATGAGCCGTTCCCGCGGGGAGTCGATGATCCGGCAGCCCACGATCCCCGCCGCATTGCAGCCGAATCCCATGGCCATAGTCAGCGCCTGCTTGCCGCAGGCCCTGGCCTTTTGGAAGGCATGATCCAGAACAAAGGCCACCCGGGGCAGATATCCAAAATCCTCTAGAAGCGTGAAGAGAGGGAAAAAGATGGCCATGGGGGGCAGCATCACGCTCACCACCCACGCCAGCACCCGGTAGACCCCCAGCACCAGCGCACCATGGAGCCAATCCGGGGCTTGTAAGTACCAGAACAGGTCGGTCAGCCGATCCTGGACCCAGAACAGGCCGTCGGCCAGCAGAGCCGAGGGCGCGTTGGCCCCGGCGATGGTGATCCAAAAAACCAGGGCCAGCAGGCACAGCATAACAGGGATGCCGGTGGCCCGGCTGGTCAGGAGCCGGTCCAGCCGCCGGTCTCGGCGGGCAGCATCCGCCCGGCGGCAGGCGACCACGCTCCCGGCGATCTCTGCCCCGGTGCGGACCAGCGCCGCCACGATGGCCTCCCGGACCTGTTCCCGGCTCCAGCCCGCGGCCTGCAATCCCTCCAGCGTCTCTTCCAATGCTCCGCCTGCCAGCCGGTCGGCCGTGAGGTCCCGCCCCAGGCACTCCGTCAGACTGGCCATCAGGGAGGGGTCCCCATCCAACAGCCGGAGGGCTACCCACCGGGACGGCAGCCGTCCGCCCAGAGCAGGCTCCAGTTCCTCCGCCAGCCGGGCTGCCGCAGCCTCAATGGGGGCGGGATAGGACACCCGGCTGGCCGCAGGTGGCTCCTGCCGCTCCGTTATTGCCTCCACCGCGTCCATCAGCCGCTCCAGTCCCTCCCCCCGGCCCGCCGATGTCCCCACCACCGGAACGCCCAGCCGGCCGGACAGGGCCTTCAAGTCCACCTCGATCCCCTTGCTCCTGGCCTCATCCATCAGGTTGACGCACACCACCGTCCAGGGCGTGATCTCCAGGGTCTGGAGCACCAGATTCAGGTTTCGTTCCAGACAGGTGGCGTCGCAGACCACGACGGAGGCGTCCGCCCCGCCGAAGCAGAGGAAATCCCGGGCCACCTCTTCCTCCGCAGAGTGGGCCAGCAGGGAGTAAGTACCAGGCAGGTCCACCAGGATGTAGTCGCGGCCATGGCGGGTGTGGCGGCCCTGGGCGTTGGTCACCGTCTTTCCGGGCCAGTTCCCTGTATGCTGACGCAAACCGGTCAGGGCGTTGAACACGGTGGACTTGCCCACGTTGGGGTTGCCCGCCAGAGCGATCACCTTGTCGTCGGGGCCGTATTTCTCAATGACCAGTCCGGCGTCCATGGCCCCCGCGCCGGTGGAGGTGTGCGTCAGCCCCATCCGGCCAACACCGCCCGGCCCGCCGGCAAGGCCGCCGCATCACACTCCAGAGTGATCCCTGCCGCGTCCCGGGCCCGCAGGGCAATGACCGCTCCGCGGATCAGATAGGCTGCCGGGTCCCCTGCCGGGCTGTGCCCCTGACAGACCACCCGGGTCCCCGGAATGAGCCCCAGGTCCAGCAGCCGCCGCCGCATGGCCGGGTCCCCGTCCACGCGGGTTACATATGCGCTCTGGCCGTCGCCCAGCGCGCTCATAGAAAGCTGTTCAAACATAACTTCCAGCTCCGATCATAAAATGGTTGAGTGAGGGAAACTTTGTTTCCGCACCCTATCTTATGCGGAAGGAGTCGAGCGGTGCCTATGGACGAGGAACCGGATTTTTACACACAGAAGGGCTACCAGATGCGCAGCGACAAGCTCGTAACCAGCGCCATGGAGGACTATCTGGAGATGATCTGCCGTCAGGCCAGAATGGAGGGCTATGCCCGCATCAACTTTCTGGCCCACCGGCTCAACGTGCGGCCCTCCTCCGCCTCCAAGATGGTCTACCAGCTCCGGGAGCTGGGGCTGGTCTCCTTCGAAAAGTACGGTCTGATCCGCCCCACGGAGGAGGGGGCCGCTCTGGGGGACTACCTGCTCCACCGCCACGACCAGCTCCATCGCTTTTTCTGCTGGGTCAACGGCACCACCGACGAGCTGGAGCAAGTGGAGCAGGTAGAGCACTACATCAACGAGACCACCCTGCGCAATCTGGCCGCGCTGATGGACCGGCTGGAGATTCCCTGAGCGCGAAAAGCCGCCTGCGGAACTTCCGCAGGCGGCTTTGGGCCTGTTTTTTACTTGCAGGCGACGCACTCAATCTCCACCAGGGCGTCCTTGGGGAGGCGGGCTACCTCCACGGCGGCCCGGGCGGGGCAATCAGTGGTAAAGAACTGGCCGTATACCTCGTTCATGGCGGCAAAGTCGTTCATGTCCTTCAGGAACACGCCCACGCGCACCACGTCGGCCAGCGTCATGCCTGCGGCCTCCACAATGTGCTTCACGTTGGTCAGAGACTGGCGGGTCTGACTGGTAATGTCGCTGCCGGGAAATGCGCCGGTGGCGGGGTCCAGGGGGAGCTGGCCGGAAACAAAGAGCATGCCGTTGGCCTTTACACCCTGGGAATAAGGGCCGATGGCGCCGGGGGCTCCAGTGGTGCTGATGATCTCACGCATGGTGATGATCTCCTTCCATATAATAAATTTTTCTCAATGTCGCTGTCCGTAGCATAAACCGTTTTCCCTGTAATGTCAATCTTTTTCTTTTTCCTTGCTTTTCATATAATAAAGTTTTATTATATTTACAAAAGGAAGGACGAGGTGTCACGATGGATTGGAAAAAGCGCTGGACCGCGCTGGCGGAGTTTCTGGGCCAGGCGCTGGGGTCTGATTACGAGATCGCAGTGCATGATTTTACCGGAGAGGAGCCCCGGCTTCTGGCCCTGGTCAATCCCCAGGTCAGCGGCCGGGCTCAGAACGCTCCCCCCAGCAACCTTGCCCTGGACTTCTGGCGCAGCCGGACCTTTGAGGGCTCTGACGGCCGAACCGGCTACCGGGGCGTATCTGCCTCCGGCGAGGCGCTGCGCTGCTCCACCTTTTTCATCAAGGACGACGGGGATGTGCTGCTGGGAATGCTATGCATCAACTTTGCCTCCGGGCGGTACGACGCCTTTGCCCGGTCAGTCACCGCCTTTCTGGAGGAGGCCGGCCGTCTCTCCCCCGCCGACCCCGAAGCGCCGGTGGAGTTCTTCTCCGCCTCGGTGGAGCAGGTCTTTGAACGGGCGGTGGGCCGGCTTTTCGGCGGCTCCGGCCGTCCCGCCCGCCTGACGCAGGCCCAGAAGCGTGTCCTCGTCCGCCTGCTGGACCAGGAGGGCGTCTTCCGGCTCAAGGGCTCCGCGGCTGAGGTGGCGCGGCTCATGGGGGCCTCCCCCGCCAGCGTGTACCGCTATCTGACCGAGACGCGCCGCACACAGGACTGAGCTTCGACCTTTTTCGGGGGATTTTTCGTCTCTCCCGCGTTATGGTGAGATCATCCCATACGCAGAGGAGGCGTCGCTGTGAGACACCGGCTCACCGTTTTCTGGGCGGCCTTGGTATTGATTGGCCTGCTCACCGGCCTGCTGCTGGCCGCCGGCGGTTCCTTCCGGCCCTCCAGGCCGGAGGGCCACACTTCCTTCTGTGATCTAAAAAGCACCCCCGGCTCGTCGGAGCCGGGGGTGCCTCTTTCATCGTCCGAAGAACCGCTCCAGACAGGCGCGGACGGCGTCTTCCTCATTGCTGCAGACGACGAAGTCGGCCGCCGCCCGGAGCGCCGGGTCGGCATTGGACACCGCCACGCCGGCGCCGGCGTATTGGAGCATCTCCAGGTCGTTCATGGCGTCGCCCAGGGCCACCACCTGCTCCCGCGGCACGCCGATGCGCTCCAATAGCAGCTTCAGCGCCGCACCCTTGGACACCTCCAGCGGCAGGATCTCCAGATAGGTGTCCTCGGAAAAAACAATGCGGGCCAGCCCCTCCACCCGGGGGCGCAGGAAAGCCTCCACCTCCAGCATATAGGCGTGGGTCTGGGTGAGCAGCACCTTGTTCCACGGCCGCTCCGCCGTCTCCACCGTGGCGGGCAGGGCGGGGCGCTTCTCCCGGGCCATCAGGTCCTCGATGTTGGCGTTGGTCCGCAGGGCGTAAAAGCCGTCCAGTCCGCTGTAGACCGCAGCCCCCATCTCGGGAAAACGCTCCATCAGCTCGGCCACCAGACGCTCCAGCCCTGCCGGGAGGGGATGGCGGTAGAAGATCTCTCCGGTGTGCAGGTCGCAGACCAGACCGCCGTTGCCCGCGATCACCGGCGCGTTGAGATAGGGCAGCAGCTCCGGGAACGCCCGGATGGCCGCCGGGGCCCGCCCGGAGGCCACGGTAAAAAGGCCGCCGCCCGCCACATGGCGGGCGATGGCCTCCAGATTGGCCCTACTGATGGAGGAGTCCTCCCGGAGCAGAGTATGGTCCATGTCGGAAATCAGGAGTCTGGGGACAGCTTGCACGGTCAGGTCCTCCGTTACTTGGATTTCTTCGCCAGCTTGACGCCCGAGAGCATCACGGCAAATACGAACCAGAACACCACCATGACTCTGGGATAATTCCAGATGTAGTCGGCGATGCCGCACACCAGGATACCCGCCATGGAGGCCGCCCCGCCGATGGTGACCATCCGCACGGGGGCGGGACAGCCGGGCATTTTGACGGACTTGGCGGCGGCCTTGATCCCCGCCAGCAGGGCGGCGACAAAGGAGGCGATCCCCAGCAGGCCCGTCTCCAGCCACACCTGCAGATAGATGTCGTGGGCGTGGACAAAGGGGGCGGTGCCATGGTACAGGTTCAGGTCGGCTACCACCTTGCGGACCACGTCGGTGCCCAGCCCGGCGCCCCGGATGGGCCGCGCCCGGATGAGCCGCAGGGCGGCCTCATACAGGGGAAAGCGGCTGGAGGTAGAGGTGTCCTTGAGGTTGAAGATGGTCAGGATGCGGTTGAAAATGGTGTCGGGCAGCAGGGGCAGGGCCAGCAAGCCCAGCAGGAGAAAGGCCGGAATGAGCCTGCGGTTCCATAGGAATACAAAGACGGCGGCGGCCGCGACCAGACCGATCCAACTGGCCCGGGCGTAAGTCATGCCTATGGCCAGGGCCCCCAGCCCCAGGGCGATCAGAGCTCCCAAGCGCCCCCAGCCGGTACGGCTCCCCAGCAGCAGGGCCACGCCAAGGGGGATGAGCAGTACTAGCACCTGTGCGAAGGCGTTGGGATTGTCAAACACGGCGTACACCCGGCCGGGCATCCCCTCGTTGAGGAGGGCGTCCACATAGGAGTAGTTGACCTCCACACCCTGGATGCGCTGATAGACCGCGTAAAGTCCGGTGCCGGCCATGGCCAGGCTGGCCATACCGGCCAGCCGCAGGAGCTGCTCGGTCCGCTCCACGGCGCTGACCGTCACGACCACGCACAGCATGCACGTGAGGTGGAAAAACAAAAAGCGCAGGGACAGAGCCGAGGAGTAGGACACCGGCCAAGCCAGACAGACGGCGAAGGCAAAGCACAGGGCGTAGGGCCCCACGCTCTTGAAGTCCAGCCGGAGGTTCCGGTTCCGCATCCCCCCCGCCAGGAAGAGCAGGAGCATCAGGACATATCCCATCAGGCTGTAGCGGTTGTCCCAGTGCTCATAGGGGATGATGAGGATGCCGGCCATCAGCCAGCCGATGGCCGCGGGGACCTGCTCGCCCATGGAGAAGGCCAGCAGAGCAAAGAAGCTGTTGTCAAAGACCGACTTTGCCTTCCGGTAGATCCAGTGGAGCAGGGCGGCCGGCAGGTTGACCGCCGTCTCCGCCACCGTGCAGGCTAGGCTGCTCCGCCAGGCTCTCGGCAGGGTCCCGTCTCGGGTGAGGAAGGTCATGACCGCGCTGCCGTGAAAGAGACGGGTCCATCCACGGGACAGGGCGGTCAGCCCCCGGTGGACGGCGCTGCTCTCATACCAGCGGCAGAGCACATACCACAGGCGCAGCAGCAGCCCGCCGACCAGGCTGTTTTCGAAAATCACCATAAGTGGGCCTCACTTTCCCCGATTTTTGACGGTATACAGCAGGGTCAGCAGCCAAAACTGCCGCTTGCAGACCAAGTCCGCCACCATCTGTTTGTTCCTGCCCAGGCCCTGGGGCCGGATGGAGCGGATGGCGTGGGCCATATCGGGCTCCATGGTGAAGGCCTCCACCCGGCGGCGCTTGTCCCGGGAGGCGGCGGGGTTTCCCGGGGCGTACTCGTTGCCGATGGCGATGAGCAGCCCCGCCCAGCAGGTGCTGTCCGCCCATCCGGGATCATCCTTCTCCAGGCCGTACCGGTGGACCAGGGCCCGTTTGGCCTCCAGAAATGTTCGAAACGTGTCCATATAGTCGGGCAGGTAATTCCGGGTCACCGAGGCCGGGTTGTGCAGGTAGTAATACAGCGGCTCGTCCAGCACCACCAGCCTCTCCGCCAGGCAAAAATACTCCATCAGGAAGAGTTCGTCCTCCAGATAGGCCCCGGCAAAACGGATGTCATGGGCGGCAATGATGTCCCGGCGGAACAAAAACCGCCAGATAAAACCGTTGAGCACCTCGCCGGGCCGGCCCAGCCGCTGCCCCAGCAGCCGGTCCACAATGCCGCGCCGGAATTCCTCCCGGCCGTACACCCCGGCGGGCATGGCGGCGGGCTCCGCCCACCGGCGCCCCCCCGGCTCCACATTCCAGTGGGCGCATCCGGCGGAGTCGGCTCCCGCCTCCTCCAGCGCCGTCCACAGGCGCTCAAAGGCCTGGGCGTCGATCCAGTCGTCGGCGTCAATGAAGAAGAGATACTCCCCCCGGGCCTCCCGCATCCCCAGGTTCCGGGCGGAGGAGACCCCGCCGTTGCCCTTGTGGAACACCCGCACCCGAGGGTCCCGGGCGGCGTATTCGTCGCAGAGCCGCCCACTCTTGTCCGGGGACCCGTCGTCCACCAGCAGCAGCTCCCAGTCCTGGAAGGTCTGGGCAAAAACCGACTCCACGCATGTGGGGAGCACGGCCTCCGCCCGGTAGACCGGCACAATAATGGAAATTTTGGGCATGCACAGCCCTCCGATCCTTACTTCAGATACTGCTTCAGCGTCTCCGCCCGGTCGGTCCGCTCCCAGGGCAGGTCGATGTCCGTGCGGCCAAAGTGGCCGTAAGCGGCGGTCTGCTCATAGATGGGACGGCGCAGATCCAGGTCCCGGATGATGGCCGCGGGGCGCAGGTCGAAGTGCTTGTCCACGATCTGCGCCAGCACCTCGTCCTCCAGCCGTCCGGTGCCGAAGGTGTCCACCAGCACGGACACCGGATGAGCCACGCCGATGGCGTAGGCCAGCTCGATCTGGCACTTCCGGGCCAGTCCGGCAGCCACCAGGTTCTTGGCCGCGTACCGGGCCATATAGGCGGCCGAGCGGTCCACCTTAGTGGGGTCCTTGCCGGAGAAGCAGCCGCCGCCGTGGCTGGCGGAGCCGCCGTAGGTGTCCACGATGATCTTCCGGCCGGTGAGGCCGGTGTCGCCCACCGGGCCGCCCACCACGAAGCGGCCGGTGGGGTTGACGTAGATCTTGGTCTCCTTGTCGATAAAACGGGCGGGGATGACGGGCCGGATGATGGTCTCGGTGACTGCCTCCCGCAGGTCCTTGAGGGCAATGTCCGGGTCGTGCTGGGTGGAGACCACGATGGCGGGGCAGCGCAGCACGCTGCCGTCGGCGTCATATTCCACGGTGACCTGGCTCTTGCCGTCGGGGCGCAGCCAGGTGAGCTCGCCGCTCTTGCGCGCCTCGGTCAGGCGGCGGCAGAGCTGGTGGGCCATGGAGATGGGCGCGGGCATCAGCTCGGCGGTCTCGTCGCAGGCATAGCCGAACATCATACCCTGGTCGCCGGCCCCCACCAGGTCCAGGGGGTCGGAGTCGCCGCCCTGCTGCACCTCATAGGACTGGTTGACGCCCATGGCGATGTCGGGGGACTGCTCGTCGATGGCGGTCATAACGGCGCAGGAGCGGTAATCGAAGCCGTAGGCCGGGTCGGTGTAGCCGATGCGCTGCACGGTCTTCCGGGCAATGGCGGGGATGTCGGTGTAGTGGGAGGTGGTGATCTCGCCCATGACCACGATCATGCCGGTGGTGGTGAAGGTCTCACAGGCCACATGGGCGGTGGGATCGCTGGCCAGGATATCGTCCAGAACGGCGTCGGAAATCTGGTCGCATACCTTGTCGGGATGCCCCTCGGTAACGGACTCAGAGGTAAATACGCGATGACTCATAGTGTTGTTCCATTCCTTTCTCTTGTCGGGAAGTCCGCCCGGCCGCCGGACGATGGGCACAAAAAATGCGCTCCATGGTCCAACGGAGCGCACGAACTTCATCCTCATCTTTCGAACACTGCCGCCGGATTTGGCACCTTGCGGAACACCACAGGTTGCCGGGCTTCATCGGGCCGTTCCCTCCGCCACTCTCGATAAGGTTATTCTGTTGTGCTCTTCATTATAGCCGCAGGCATCCCCGATGTCAAGGCAACGGACTGGAATGTATTTTACCATATTTGCAAAAGTGTCGTAAAGAGATATCCTGCAAAGTTTACAAATTCTTATAGACTTCCCCGCGGAATACGGGTAGAATATGTCATACCCGAAACATGAGGAGGTCCTGTCCTTGCGCTCCTTCGATTCCTGGCTCGACCGGTTCTGCGCCAAGCACCGCAATCTGGCCGTCCCCAACCTGATGCTCTACATCGTCATCGGCAATGTGATCGTCTTCGTGCTGGACATGTTCAGCCGTTATTCCTTCTCCCATATGCTGACCTTCGTGCCCTACTATATCTTCCATGGGCAGATCTGGCGGCTGGTGACCTTCATCTTCGTCCCGGAGGGCAGCAAACTGTTCTTCGTGGCCATTTCCCTCTATTTTTACTACTTCATCGGCAATGCCCTGGAGCGGGAGTGGGGCTCCGCCCGCTTCACCGTATTTTACGGCATCGGCGTGCTGGTCAACATCGCGGTGGGCCTGGTGCTCTCCTTCCTCTATGGGCTGAACTACCCCTGGCCCGTGGTGAGCATGTACTATATCAACATGTCCCTCTTCTTCGCCTTTGCCGCCCTTTACCCGGACCTACAGGTGCTGCTCTTCTTCATCATCCCCGTAAAGGTGAAGTGGCTGGCCTGGATCGACGCCGCCTTCTTCGCTTGGAGCATCCTCTCCAGCTTGTTCCATCTGAACTGGGTGGGCGTGGTGCTGCCCGTCGTGGCCATCCTCAACTTCCTGCTCTTCTTCTCCTCCGACACCGCCCGTATCTTTGGCCGGGTAAGGCACCGCACCTCCCGCCAGACCATCAACTTTAAAAAAGCGACGAAGGAGGCCAAAAAGGACAAGGGCTATCTCCATAAATGCGCCGTCTGCGGCATCACCGACGCCGACGACCCCAACATGGAGTTCCGCTACTGCTCCAAGTGCAGCGGCTACTACTGCTACTGCATGGACCACATCAACAACCACGTGCATATTCAGTGAAGGAGGCGTTTTTCCATGACCGACCGTGAGCTGGTGGATCAGGCCATCAAAATGCTGGACTACTCCTACGTGCCCTATTCCAAGTTCCCCGTGGGCGCCGCGCTGGAGTGCGCTGACGGCAGTGTGTTCACCGGCTGCAACGTGGAGAACGCCGCCTATGGCGACACCATCTGCGCCGAGCGCACCGCTGTGGTGAAGGCGGTCAGCGAGGGCCACCGGGATGATTTTATCCGCATCGCCATCGCCGGACATTCCGCCGACTACTGCTGGCCCTGCGGCTCCTGCCGCCAGGTGCTCTTTGAGTTCGCTCCCGACCTGGAGGTCCTCATCGCCAAGGAGGGCGGCGACTTCGTGAAGCTGTCCCTGCGGGAGCTGCTTGCCCACGGCTTTGGCCCCAAGGCCCTGCTGTGATTCCCGCTGGATCGTGTCTTGTATAAAGCCTTCTCATTTCGGTTATCCTATCACCGGATACCCAAAATGAGGAGGTTTTTTCCATGATCATGGATAAGATCGCTCTGATTCTGGCCATCATCGGCGGCCTGAATTGGGGCAGCATCGGCATCTTCGGCTTTGACCTGGTCGCCTTCCTGTTCGGTGGCTCCAGCAGCGCCATCAGCCGTGTGATCTACACCCTGGTGGGCCTGGCAGCGCTCTGGTGCATCTCCCTGCTGTTCCGGGACACCGACACCGTGGACGAGCGGGCCTGAGCATAGAAAATCCGCGCCCGGCTGGGCGCGGATTTTTTCTGTCATTCCGCCTTTTTCTCCAGCAGCCAGCCACTCAGGGGCAGGCCGATCAGCACCGCTCCCGCGCCCACCAGGGGCAGCGGTAGGGGGAATATCCACCAGATGCACCAGCCCATCCCAGTCACGGCAGCCGCATTGCCGACTGCCCGCGCCAGGCTCGCCCGGTGCCGGTTGACGCCGCTTTTGGCGGTCAGCGCTATGGTGAGGGCCAGTATATAAACCCCCAGGCTCATCACCCAGATCGAGAGGAACCCCCTCCATCCGATCCAGTGCGCCAGGCGCGTCACCCGGTCCGCCCCGTCGGCAAACAGCTTGGGCCAAATTGTGGCGATCTGCTCCATGCACCTCCGGAAGAAGACCTGCTGGATTCCCGCCGCCGCGGCCAGCACCAGGGCCCAGCACAGAACCCGGCCCCCGATGGACTGCCAGGCCGCCCGGCCGCTGGTCCGCTCCAGTGCAAAGGCCCCGCTGTAGGGCCACTGCATCGCCCGACAGACCGCCAGGACCGTACAGAAGACCAAAAGCGCACTCAGAATCACAGGGACTCCATTCCCGTTCCAGCTTCGCGCTGCGTTCCAGCCATAGGCCAGCCCGAAAATCAAAACAAGAATACCGCCAGGGCCTGCCAACTCCGACTGTAGAAATTCCCACTTGCAGCATTTCCAGAGCGCTCTCATGCCGTTCCGCCTCCAAACACCGCCATATAATGCTCCTCCACCGACCGGCCATACCGCGCCCGGATCTCCTCGGCGGCCTCGTGGAGAATCACCCGTCCACTCCGCAGGAACAGCACGTCGTCCAGAATGGGCTCAATATCGTGGACCAGATGGGTGGCCATCAGGACCGTCCGGTCCTCTTCCAGAAACGCCATGACCTCATTCAGAATGTGAGCCCGTTCCACCGGGTCCACGCCCCCCAGGGGCTCGTCCAGCAGATAGACGTCGGCCTCCCGAGCCAGCAGCATCCCCAGGTCCAGCCGCTCCGCCTGCCCCTTGGACAGCTCACTTACCTTCCGGTCCCAGGGCAGGCCCCCCGCAACCTGGCGCAGGCGCGGCTCGCTCGCCCCCGGGAACAGGTCCCGGTACCACTTTACCGCCGTTTCGACCTTCATCTCCCCGGGCAGCAGGCTGTGGTCCGCCATGTAGGCGATGCGGGGCCGCAGCCGCCGTGTCACCGGCTCTCCCCGCAGGGTGACGGTCCCCTGGTCGGGCCGCAGCACCCCCGCCAAGGTCTTCAGCAGCGTGGACTTCCCCGCCCCGTTGGGGCCCAGCAGGCCCACGATACGGCCACTCTCCAGGCTAAACGAGCACCCATCCAGCGCCATGCTGTCGCCCATGTGCTTGGAAAGGCCGCTCACCTCCAGTATTCGGCTCATTCCTCTCCCTCCCGTTTCAGTCTGGCCTCCGCCTCCGCCCGGCCAAAGCCCAGGCCCGCCATACCCTCCAGATAAGCCTGGGCCAGGCCCCGGGCCATCTCCTCCCGGAGGGCTTCCAGCCGCTCCCGGTCCTCGGTGACAAAGGAGCCGATCCCCCGCCGGGTGACCAGCAGGCCCTCCCGCTCCAGTTCGGCGCAGGCGCGCTGCATCGTATTCAGGTTGATCCCGTACCGGGCCGCCAGAGCCCGGACCGAGTCCACCCGCCCCCCGGCCGGCAGGGCCCCGGCAGCCATGTCCCGCTTCATGTCCCCCATCACCTGGAGATAAATGGGGATGCTGGCGGAAAACTGCACTGCTCTCACCGCTCTCCATAGTGTTCTGCCTATATAATACACTATAACATAAGTTTGTCAAGAAAAGAGGACTTGACAAGGACACCCCCCGGGGGTATTATAAAAACACTCCCCACCCCAGGGGGGTATACTTATCCAATTAAGCTTTGGGAGGGTATCCCTATGATGGCAGATCAGAAAACCGTCCTGCGCCTTTTAAAGACCGCCCGGGGACAGATGGACGGTATCATTAAGATGGTGGAGGAGGACCGCTACTGCATCGACATCTCCACCCAGGTCATGGCCGCCGAGGCCATGCTCAACCGGGCCAACCAGGAGATTTTGGCCGCGCATCTCAAGCATTGCGTCAAGACCGCCTCCACGGAAGCGGAACGGGAGCAAAAAATTGATGAATTGATTGGAATGCTGGGCAAGCTGTTAAAATAAGTACCGTTTTCAAGCGAGGTGTCCTATGAAGCAAAAATTTACCATCACCGGCATGTCCCCACGGCATATCCCATGCCGCAGGGGCCCCTGCCCATTGCACCTGCACGGGCGAAGTCAATTCGCCCGGCATCAAGGTTTCGCTCCGCGAAACGCTTGGCCCGCGCCGCCTGGCGCGGGGCAGGCGCGGATACGCCGCGCCAGGCAGGTCATACCGGGGGAGGCCGCTCTATGAAGCAAAAATTTACCGTCACCGGCATGACCTGCTCGGCCTGCTCGGCCCACGTGACCAAGGCCGTGGAGAAGCTGCCTGGGGTCTCGTCGGTGAACGTCAACCTGCTGGGCGGCTCCATGCTGGTGGAATACGACCCCCAGTCGGAATCCCCCGACACCATCATCGCGGCGGTGGACGCCGCCGGATACGGGGCCTCCCTCCCCGCCGCGGGTGGGACAAAGGCCGCCGCCCCCGTCCAGGGGCAGGTCCCCTCCATGGAGGCCGAGCTGGCGGGCATGAAACGCCGCTTTACCGTCTCGCTGGCGTTCCTCATCCCCCTGTTCTATCTCGCTATGGGTCATATGATGGGCTGGCCCCTTCCCCATTTCTTCCACGATCCGGGCAACGCCCTGCTGGTGGCCCTGATCCAGTTCCTGCTGGTGCTGCCCATCCTGTATATCAACGACAAATACTACCGGGTGGGGTTTCAGGCGCTGCTCCGCGGGGCCCCGAACATGGACTCTCTCATTGCGGTGGGCTCCGCCGCCGCCGTGATCTACGGCGTGGCCGCCCTCTTCCAGATCGGCTGGGGACTGGGCCATGGGGACGCCGACCGGGTAGTCCGGTGGTCCATGGACCTGTACTTTGAGTCGGCCGGCATGATCCTCACCCTCATCACCCTGGGCAAATTTCTGGAGACCCGCTCCAAGGGCAAAACCAGCGAGGCCATCGGTCGTCTGATGGACCTGGCCCCCAAAACGGCCACCGTTGTGCGGGACGGTTCCGAGATGGAGGTGCCGGTGGAGGATGTGGTGGTGGGCGATCTCATTGTGGTACGCCCCGGGCAGTCCATCCCCGTGGACGGCGTCGTCACGGACGGGGCGTCCTCTGTGGATGAGTCCGCCCTCACCGGCGAGTCCATCCCCGTGGAGAAGGGCCCCGGCGACCGGGTGGCGGCCGCATCCATCAACAAGTCGGGCTCCTTCACCTTCCGGGCCACCCGGGTGGGCGAGGACACCACCCTGGCCCAGATGATCGCCCTGGTGGACGAGGCCGCCTCCTCCAAGGCCCCCATCGCCAAGCTGGCCGACCAGGTGGCCGGGATCTTCGTCCCCGTGGTCATGGCCATCGCCCTGGTCACTGCCGTGGTTTGGCTCATCGCCACCGGCGGTGACATCACCCGGGCCCTGACCGCAGGCGTATCCGTGCTGGTCATCTCCTGCCCCTGCGCCCTGGGCCTGGCCACTCCCGTGGCCATCCTGGTGGGTACCGGCAAGGGCGCGGAAAACGGCATTCTCGTCAAATCCGCCGAGGCGCTGGAGACCCTGCACACCGTGCAGACCGTGGTGCTGGACAAGACCGGCACCGTCACCCAGGGCAAGCCCCGGGTCACCGACCTCTACCCCCACGAGGGCGTCACCACGGAGGAGCTGCTGTGCATCGCCGCCTCCCTGGAAAAACCCTCGGAGCACCCGCTGGCGGAGGCCATCGTGGCTGAGGCGCAGGAGCGCGCCATCCCCCTGGCGCCGGTGAAGGACTTCCAGGCCGTCCACGGCCGGGGCGTCCAGGCGGAGATCCAGGGGGCCCGCTATCTGGCGGGCAACCGGGCCATGCTGGAGGAGCACGGCGTGGAATTGGGGGCCGACCGGCTCATTGCCGACGGCCTGGCGGAAAACGGCAGGACCCCGCTGTACTTTGCCGGGGACGGCAAGCTGCTGGGCATCATCGCCGTGGCCGACACGGTGAAGCCCACCAGCGCCCAGGCCATCCAGGGCTTCCGGGACCTGGGGCTGGACGTGGTAATGCTCACCGGCGACAATCGGCGCACCGCCGAGGCCATCGGCCGGGAGCTGGGCGTCACCCAGGTCATTGCCGAGGTGCTGCCCCAGGACAAGGAAAAGGTGGTCTCCCGGCTCCAGCAGGAGGGGAAACGGGTGGCCATGGTGGGCGACGGCATCAACGACGCCCCTGCCCTGGCCCGGTCCGACGTGGGACTGGCCATCGGAGCAGGCACCGATGTGGCCATCGAGTCCGCCGACATCGTGCTGATGAAGAGCGACCTGCTGGACGCGGTGACGGCGGTGGAGCTCTCCAGGGCCACCATCCGCAACGTGAAGGAGAACCTCTTCTGGGCCTTCCTCTATAACACCATCGGCATCCCCCTGGCGGCCGGGGTCTTTTTCCCCGTGCTGGGGTGGCAGCTCAACCCCATGTTCGCTGCCGCCGCCATGAGCCTCAGTTCCGTCAGCGTGGTATCCAACGCCCTGCGGCTCAAGCTGTTCCAGCCCAGGCACAAGGCCGCCGCTTCCCCGAAAACTCAATCAAAAACCGAAAAGGAGGTGTATGTTATGGAACGGACGCTCACCATCGAGGGTATGATGTGCCAGCACTGCGCGGCCCACGTCACCAAGGCCCTGAACGCCCTCCCCGGCGTCACCGCCACGGTGGACCTGGACGCCAAGACCGCCACTGTCACTGGCAGCGCCGACGACGCAGCCCTGAAAAAGGCCGTGGAGGACGCGGGCTATCAGGTGACTACCATCTCCTGATTCCCGAACGCGCCGGAGGCAAAGCCTCCGGCGCTTCCTTTTTGCCGCCGGATATGCTATGATGATGCAAAAGGGAAAGGAGGCCCGCCCATGTCCACCCTGCTCGTGAAAAATGCCCGGTATATCGTCTCCTGCGACGACCAAGACACCCTCTACGAACGGGTCCATCTCTTCGTGGAGGACGGCGTCATCTCCTCCATCGGCCCCCAGCTCCGCCAGGCCGACCAGGTCATCGACGCGGCCCATATGGTGGTCTACCCCGGCCTCATCAACACCCATCACCACCTCTATCAGATCTTCTCCCGCAACCTGCCCGAGGTGCAGCGCATGGAGCTCTTCCCCTGGCTGGTCACCCTCTATGAGGTGTGGAAAAACCTGGACGAGGAGGTGGTCACCTGGTCCTCTCTCACCGGCCTGGGTGAGCTGCTCAAGACTGGGTGCACCACCTGCTTTGACCACCACTATGTCTTTCCCCAAAGCGGCGGGGACCTGATCGCCGCTCAGTTCCGGGCGGCCGCCCGGCTGGGTATCCGTCTGGTGGCCTCCCGGGGATCCATGGATCTGTCCCAAAAGGACGGCGGCCTGCCCCCGGATTCGGTGGTTCAGACCATCGACGAGATTCTGGCCGACTCCGAGCGGCTGGTGCGGGTGTGGCACGACCCTGCGCCCTATTCCATGCGCCAGGTGGTGCTGGCCCCCTGCTCCCCCTTCTCGGTCTCCGGCGACCTGCTGCGTGAGTCCGCCGATCTGGCCCGTTCCCTGGGGGTGCGGCTGCACACCCACGTGGCCGAGACCCGGGACGAGGAGCAGTTCACTCTGGAAAAGTACGGCCTGCGGCCCCTGGCCTATCTGCACTCCCTGGGCTGGACCGGCCCCGACGTCTGGTACGCCCACGGCATCTGGTTCAACGACGCCGAACTGCGCCTGCTGGCCGACACCGGTACCGGCGTGGCCCACTGCCCCGCCTCCAACATGAAGCTGGCCTCCGGGGTATGCCGGGTGCCGGAGATGCGCAAGCTGGGGGTCCCGGTGGGCCTGGCTGTGGACGGCGCCGCCTCCAACGACGGCTCCAGCCTGCTGGAGGAGATGCGGGTATGCTATCTGCTCCACCGCCTCCACTCCAGCGCCGCCGCCCCTACCGGCTACGACGTGCTGAAGATGGCCACCCGTGGCTCCGCCCGGCTGCTGGGCCGGGACGACCTGGGCCAGCTCGCCCCCGGCAAAGCCGCCGACTTCTTCCTCGTCAACCTGGAACGGCTGGGACTGGTGGGCGCCCAGTTCGATCCCATGTCCATGCTGGGCACCGTGGGCTTTCCGGGCAGCGTGGACTACACCGTAGTGGGCGGCGTCCCCGTGGTCCAACAGGGTGAGCTGACCACCATGGACGAGACCGAGCTGGTGCTCAAAGCCAATCAGGTGGTCCGCCGGTACTTGGGCCGATAACGGTATCATTGGGAAAAAAGCGTGACCTTTTCGCCGAAAAGGTCACGCTTTTTGTGTAAGTTCCTGCTTGCAATTGCCGTGTCCTATAGTACAATAAATAAATATTGTAAAAAAATCTTGCGGAGGATCGAGGAACGGCATGGAAGAAATCAAGGAATCACAGCCTGTCAGCCCGCTTTTCACCGGCGGCGAGCTCAAGCGGCTCATCATCCCCCTGGTCATCGAGCAGCTTTTGCTGATGACCGTCGGCATGGCCGACACCGTCATGGTCACCACCGCCGGAGAGGCCGCCGTCTCCGGTATATCCCTGGTGGATAGCATCAACCTGCTGCTGATCCAGGTCTTTGCCGCCCTGGGCACCGGCGGCGCGGTGGTGGTGTCCCAATATCTGGGCCGCAGGGATCTGGACCGGGCCTGCTCCGCCGCCAAGCAGCTTTTGTACGTCATCACCGCCGTCTCGCTCACGCTGATGGCCCTGGCCCTGCTCTTCCGGCAGTCTATTCTGGCCTTCCTCTTCGGCAACATCGAGCCGGACGTGATGGAAAACGCTCTGGTCTATTTCCTGCTCACCGCCCTGGCCTATCCCTTCATGTCCATCTACAATGTGGGAGCCGCGCTGTTCCGCTCCATGGGCAACAGCAAGGTGTCCATGTTCAACTCCCTTCTGGTAAACATGGTCAATATTGCAGTCAATGCGATCCTCATTTACGGCTTCGACATGGGGGCTGCGGGGGCAGGCATCGGTACTCTGGCCTCCCGGGTGGTGGCCGCCGTCATCTTCATGGCCATGATCCGTAACCCGGCCCACCCCGTCCACATTGAAGGTGTGCTCCACTTCGAATTCCACTGGGATACCGTGAAACGCATTCTGGGTATCAGCATCCCCAATGGCCTGGAAAACGGCATGTTCCAGATCGGCAAGCTGCTGGTCCTCAGTCTGATCACCTCCTTCGGCACCGCCGCCACCGCCGCCAACGCCATCGCCAACTCTGTGGCCAGCGTGGTCAACGTGCCCGGCTCCGCCATCTCCCTATCTCTTATCACCGTGGTGGGCCAGTGCATGGGCGCCGACGACAGCCGTCAGGCCGTCGCCTACACCCGAAAGCTGATGCTGGCCGTCTATGTCTCCATGGGAACGCTGAGTGCCCTGCTGTTCTGCTTTGCCGGACCGTTGGTCGCCCTGTTCCACATCGGCGCGGCGGCCTCCGTCATGGCCGTGGAGGTCCTGCGCTGGTGCGCCGTGTTTACCGCCACCGTCTGGCCCCTTTCCTTTACCCTCCCCAACGCCCTGCGGGCCGCCGGAGACGCCAAGTTCACCATGGTGGTCTCCATGCTCTCCATGTGGATCTTCCGCATCGGCTTCAGCTATCTGCTGGCCCAGTTCATGGACTGGGGGCTCCTTGGAGTCTGGGTGGCCATGTTTATCGACTGGATCGTCCGTGCCCTGGTGTTCCTGATCCGCTTTCTTCGGGGCCGCTGGAAGGCCAAACGGGTCATTTAGGACCAAAGGCTTGCGATTTTTCCCGCTTTATGTTACAATAAGTCTTGATATCGTTTTTTCGATGGGTCTGCCGGCGGCTCCCATCCCGTCCGCCCCCGGGAAAGGCGGTGGTTTCCATGTCTGATTCCAATATCACCAAACGGGCTCTGGCCCAGACCATGAAAGACCTGATGGCGGAACGCCCCTTCGCCAAGATCAGTGTGGGGGATATCTGTGAGCGCTGCGGCATGAACCGCAAGAGCTTCTATTACCACTTCCGCGACAAGCACGATCTGGTCAACTGGATCTTCCAGACGGAGTTTATCGAAACCATCCATCTGACCGATTACGCCAATGCCTGGGTCTTTCTGGGGGCCATTTGCGCCTATTTTTACCAGGAAAGGGACTTCTACCGCAGCGCCCTGCTCATCGAAGGGCAAAATTCCTTCCGGGACTACTTCATCGAGACCGTCTCCCCCTTCCTCAAGGCCTTCACCGAGGACATCTTCCAGGGGGTTGAGGACCCGGCCTTCTACATCACCTTTTTTGAGGACGCCTTCATGGCGGCCATCCTCCGCTGGCTCACCGGCAGCCAGCCCATGTCCGCCGAGGTTTTTTCCCAGCAGCTCCGGGACGTGCTGGTCAATGTCGCCCGCAAGACCCTCAGTGAGCTGGCCGAGAACGCCCCCGCCCCATCCGAATCGTAAAAAACGTGGAATGCGTGTGATACGCATTCCACGTTTTTTGGTTCAGATTTCCAGGCCCCAAATCGTGTGCAGGGCCCGCCCGTCCAAGCGCTCCTCCGTGTCCGCCTCGCAGCCGTCCCGATAACGGGTCAGGGTCCCGTCCGGGCGCAGGCCCAGAAAACAACGCTTGCCGGAGATAATCTCGTCCACGTAGAGATAGTCGGAGAAAAAGTCCATCAGAAATACGGAATAGTACTGCTCCGTCCGCGCCCGGCGGATATAGCCCTCCACCCGCCGGCTGACGGGCTCTGGGCAACTGCCTCCCGCAAAGCAGAAGGCCAGGGCCGGACAGCAGGCCCCGGTCACCCGCTTCAGCCAGTTCCCGGTGGTAATCTCCCGCGCCTGCTCACCGTCTTCATAGGTGCGGTATACCCCGTAGAGGCACCGGGCCGCCTCCAGTCGGTGCGCCACCTGCTCCCAGCCCGGCTTCTCGGTATCCACCGAGGCGGACAAGTTGTGACAGCCCGCCACAGCCGCCGTGATCTCCGGCGTAAAAGCCTCCGGCGGCGCAAAAAGCAGAAACGCACAGGCGGACTCCCGCCGGACCAGCTCCAGCATGGGCCCCAGGCCGCAGGACGGGGCGTCCGCCCGCAAGAAATAGGTAAAGATGCCGTCGGTCTTCCCCTGTTCGATCACTCCGCGGTACAGCGGCGGAACGCCTCCCTCTGCGGAGGCATCCAGGTGCAGCGTCAGGCCCCAGGGAATATGCCGCTGCCCTTCCGCCTCCAGCGCCCGGATGATCCGGGCCCCGTTGGTCCAGCTTCCCAGGCCCAGGTTGATGCCGAAGGTCTTGATGGCGTCGTGGTCCGCCTTCCGCACCACGTTGCGGACCAGCGTATAATAGGGGCTCTCCTCATCCTCCAGCATTTTCTGGGTCAGGTCCAGATACTGCCGCTGGAAGCGCCCCCTGGCCAACTGCCGCCCCAAATCCACCAGCTTGCGGACGCTGCGCTTGGGGTCCTCCTCGATCTCCCGGATACAGCGGTCCACAACGGATTCCGTGATGGTCCTTGTGAGTATGTCCCGATCCACCTGCGACCACCCTCATGATCAATCTGTTTCCTGCATAGGATTCTCTAAGATAACATTTTTATCATACTGCAAAAGCCCCCCGTTCAAAAGGGACAAACTGCTCCTTTTGTCCCAAAAGGTAACATTTTGGGGGATTGTCGCAAAATGTCACATCCCACCGGATCTGTCCGGGGACAATCGGGTCCGGGGGGAGTAAAATAAATCAAACATGGGACATCAGAACCATTTCGATTGCAAAAAGGAGTGTCTGATATGAGCGACAGAAATCTCGTAGAGCATGTGGAGGCCTTCGCCATCAAACGGGTCCTGGACTATCTCAACGATACGGAGAACGTGGACGACGCCATTGAGAAGGCTATGGACTGGGTGGATCGGTTCGACAAGAAGGGTGAGGTCGCCGGTCAGCGCGCAGTCTTCCGCAAGATCGTGGACAGCAAGCAGGGAAACTGGTACGACCTCATCAAGAAGGTTTGGACCGAGATCGACCCCGGCGTCCGCGGCAAGTTTTTCGAGAACTTCGTTCTCAACGCCACCGCCATTGGCGGCCAGCGTCAGGACAAGACCAAGGAGAAGTACGGCTGCAACGTGCCTTGGGCCATCCTGATGGACCCCACCTCCGCCTGCAACCTCCACTGCACCGGCTGCTGGGCGGCGGAGTACGGCAACAAGCTGAACATGGACTACAACACCCTGGACTCTATCATCCGGCAGGGCACCGCCATGGGCACCTTCATGTACATCTATTCCGGCGGTGAGCCGCTGGTCCGCAAGGATGACATCATCCGCCTCTGCGAGGCCCACCCGGACTGCATGTTTCTGGCCTTCACCAACGCCACGCTCATCGACGAGTCCTTTGCCGACGACATGCTGCGGGTAAAGAACTTTATCCCGGCCATCAGCGTGGAGGGCTTCGAGGAGGAAACCGACTTCCGCCGGGGCAAGGGCACCTATCAGGCCGTAACCCGGGCCATGGAGATCCTCAAAAGCAGGCGTCTGGCCTTCGGCGCGTCCTGCTGCTACACCAGCAAGAACGTGGACGTCATCGGCAGCGAGGAGTATTTCGACGACCTCATCGCCAAGGGCGCGCTGTTCGCCTGGTTCTTCACCTACATGCCGGTGGGCGCCGGGGCCCCCACCGATCTGATGGCCACCGCCGAGCAGCGGGAGTTCATGTACCACCAGATTCGCAGGTTCCGGGACACCAAGCCGCTGTTCACCATGGACTTCTGGAACGACGGGGAATACGTCAAGGGCTGCATCGCCGGAGGCCGGTATTATCTGCACATCAACGCCAACGGCGACATCGAGCCCTGCGCCTTTATCCACTACTCCGACTCCAACATCCACGACACCACGCTGCTGGAAGCCTACCAGCGGCCTATGTTCATGCAGTACCACGACCACCAGCCCTTCAACGGCAACCATCTGCGGCCCTGCCCGCTTCTGGACAACAACGGCGCGCTGGCCGAAATGGTCCACGCCGCCGGGGCCCACTCCACCGACCTGGCCGCGCCCGAGGATGTGGATGGGCTGTGCGCCAAGTGCAAAAAGGCCGCCGCCAACTGGAAGCCGGTGGCCGACGAGCTGTGGGTGGAGTCCGGCCACGATGCCTCTGACTGCGCCAGGGTGAGCTGCGGCTGCGAGGCCCATCCAAACTGAGCCGGCACGGCAGGACGAAACGGGAGGACATCGTATGAGCGACTATCAAATCATCACTGACGCCACGGCGGATCTCAGTGCGGAGTGGGCCGACCGTATCGGCGTGGCCGTCATCCCCATGGATGTGGAGTTGGACGGGAGCCCCTACCTCTTCGGCCCGGGCGGGGACATCACCGGCTCGGAGTTCTTCACCGTCATGCGGCAGGGCAAGCTGGGCAGCACCTCCCAGATCAGCCCCGCCCGCTACGAGGCCGCGTTCGAGCGCTACCTCTCCCAGGGTCTGGATATCCTGTATATCTGCTTTTCTTCCGGCCTCAGCGGCACCATTCAGGCCGCCCGCATCTGCATGGACGAGCTGCGGGAGAGGTACCCGGAGCGGAAGCTGCTCTGCGTGGATTCCCTGTCCGCCTCCGCCGGGGAGGGCTTTCTGGTCACCGGCGCGGCGGAGCAGAAGCAGGCGGGGCTGGACATCGAAGCCCTGGCCGCGTGGGTGGAGGCCAACCGGCTGCATGTATGCCACTGGTTCACGGTGGAGGACCTGAAATTCCTCCACCGGGGCGGCCGGGTCTCCGCCGCCACGGCGGTGGTGGGCTCCGCCCTTCAGATTAAGCCGGTGATGCACTGCGACAAGGAAGGGCACCTTACCAACACCGGAAAGGTCCGGGGCCGGAAGCACTCTCTGCTGGCCCTGCTGGATCACGCCGACCAGAGCTGGACACCCGGGCGGGGTCGGAAGGTCTTCATCTGCCACGGCGACTGCCTGGCCGACGCCCAGTTCATGGCCCAGGAGTTCCAGCGCCGCCGCCCTGAGGCCGAGATCACTCTCTTCCACATGGGCCCCATTATCGGCGCCCACTGCGGGCCGGGCGTCATCGCCATCTTCACCTGGGGCACCCAGCGGTAATCCCCTTTTCACAGGCAGCGCCTTCGGCGGGGCAACCCGCCGGAGGCGCTTTTCTTCTTGCCAAACTCCGCCCGATCTGATATCCTGTCAGCGACGAAGGGAGGGTTGGGTATGGAACAAGTCCAAGACCCCAGCCGCCTGGCGGATCATTTCGCCCGGCACCACATGGCGGACCGTTTTCCGTGGCTGAACCGCTACCCCTGGTCACTGCTTCACTACCGCAAGGGGGAATACCTCTGCCGGTACGGCGGAGACGTGCCCCGCCTGCTCTTCCTTCTGGAGGGGCGTGTGGCCGTATCCATCACCCCGTCCCACGGGCGCACCCATCTCATCACCTGCTATGATCCCGTTGCCCTTATCTGCGGAGACGTGGAAGTGGCCCTTGGAAACACCCATGCCACCGCCGATCTTCGGGCCATTGACGGAGAGGTCTGGTGCGCTGCTCTCTCCATCGCCGTCTACCGGGAGCGGCTGATGGCCGATCCGGACTTTCTGCGCTACACCGTACAGCGACTGGCCCGGGAGATGGTGAAGGATTCCATCTACGCCACCAATAACCTGCTCTTCCCCCTGGAGGAGCGGCTGGGCGCCTATCTGGTGAACCACGCCCGGGAAGGGGTGTTTCAGGGCAACCTGACCCGCACCGCCGAGCTGCTGGGGGTGAGCTACCGGCAGCTTTCCCGGGTGATGAAGGTCTTTTCCGACCGCGCCTGGATCGAAAAGGACAGCGGCGGCTGGCGTATCCTCCAGCCGGCCCCCCTGGAACGGATGGCCGCCCGGATGGATGAACCGCCCGCCGCTTCGGACTCCTGAGGGCAAGGCCCCCTTCGGCTGTGCCGAAGGGGGCCTTTTTTCATACTAGGACAGATGTCCTACCAGCGGGCAACCGGTCTCTGGTAGGATAGGTGCAGAGCCCGCCGTTCCTTTAGCGCAGGCCCTTGTCGTAGGGGATACCCTCCGCCTTGGGCGCTCTGGACTTCTTGGAGGTGAAGGCCAGCACGATCAGCGAGACGATATAGGGCAGCATATTGTAGACTCCGCTGGGGAGATTCAACGCCTTCAGGAATTCAAACCCGGTGTACACGTTGCCCAGCGCCCGGAAGAAGCCGAACAGCAGGGCCGCCAGAGCGATGCGGGTGGGCTTCCACTGCCCGAAGATCATAACGGCCAGGGCCAGGAAGCCGAAGCCTGCCACGCCGTACTCAAACTTCCACTCGCTGACGCCGGCGGTGATGTAGACGATGCCGCCCAGGCCGCCCAGCATGCCGGAGATGAGTACGCCGGCATAGCGCATCTTATAGACGTTGATGCCCACCGAGTCCGCCGCCTGGGGATGCTCGCCGCAGGCCATAAGCCGCAGGCCAAAGCGGGTCTTATACAGCACCACGTAGGAGCAGACCAGAGCGATCAGTGCCAGCAACATGAACCAGTTGAACTCAAAGCCGTTGATATTCACCAGAAATGCCTTTTTTGCATTGATATACTGAATGGTGGAGGACACGTTGTCCACGCTCTCGGCGGTGTTCATGGCCTTGACGAACACGGTGGCCGCGGCGGTGCCCAGCAGATTCATGGCGGTGCCCACCAGCGTCTGGTCGGCCTTGAAGTTGATGGCCGCCACGCCCAGCAGCAGGGAGTAGAGCATGCCCAGCAGGATGGCGGCCAGCACCACCAGCACGATCATCACGATGGCGCTGGTCCCGTCCGGCAGGAACTTCATCATCAGCGCGCCGCCCAGTGCGCCCATGACCATGATGCCCTCCAGGCCGATGTTGATCACGCCGGAGTGTTCTGAGAAGCAGCCGCCCAAAGCCACCAGGATCAGCACGGAGGCAAAGAGCAGCGTATATTGAATCAGCAGCATTACTTCCCGCCTCCTTCCCCATTGGCCGCGTCTGTCTGGGCGGCCGCGGCCTCCTGCGCCGCCAGGCGCTCCCGCTCCCGCTCTTCCTTCCGGGCGACCCGGCTGCTCATAAACTGCTTAAAGAACAGCACGAAGGAGCACAGGTAGATGATCAGGGCGGAGATGAAATCCGAGATCTGGGCGGAGTACATGGTCTTGTCCACATATGCGCCGCCGTTGGTGATATGCTGGATGAAATAGGAGGAGAGAATGGTTCCGATGGGACTCAGTCCGCCCAGGAAGGCGGCGGCGATGCCGTTGAAGCCCATGGCCGGGACCGAGGACTGGGTGCACTGCCACTGCTCGAACCCCGTGAGGAACAGCATGGCCGCGCCCATGCCGGCCAGCCCGCCGGCGATGGCCATAGTGAGAATCAGGTTCTTCTTCTCCTTCATGCCGCAGTATTTTGCGGCGAACTTGTTGCAGCCGGTGGCCTTCAGCTCGTAGCCCAGCTTGGTCTTTTCCAGCAGGACCCAGATCAGGATCGCCACCAGGATCGCCAGTGGGATGGCAATGGTCACATACTTGTTGTCGTTGAACAGCTTCTCCAGGCCCATGGAGGGCAGGATTGCGCCGGGGTTGGTGCTGGAGAGCGTCATGGTGTAGGGGCTGGCGGACTCCTTCACCAGGCTCAGGAGCATATTCACCAGATACAGGCTGATCCAATTGAGCATGATGCAGGAGATAACCTCGTTGACGTTGCAGTAGGCCTTCAGCAGGCCGGAGATCGCGCCCAGCGCGGCGCCGGCCACAATCGCGGCCAGCAGGCACACGTACCAGGGCATGCCCCAGGCCAGGGCGCAGTAGAGGCTGGCCCCGGCGCCCACCACGTACTGCCCCGCGGCGCCGATGTTGAACAGGCCCACCTTATAGGCGAAGAGGACGGACAGGCTGCACATCAGCAGCGGCGCCGTCTTAACCAGGGTGCTGCCCAGATACTTCAACTGCGCGGACGGTTTGGAATAGGTCATGAAGTTCTTTACGATGGTCACAATGGCCTCGCCGGCGCCGGCGGGGTTGATGACCAGCAGCACCACATAGCCCACCAGCAGGCCGATGAGAACGCACAGCAGCGAGGCCAGCAGGGACTGGACGGCGCCGTTGCGCAGCAAGGGTGTTTTTTCCCGTTTCATACCTTACACTCCCTCCCGTTTCGCGCCAGCCATATACAGGCCCAGCTCTTCCACCGTGGTGGTCTCGGGGTCTAGCTGGCCCACGATCTCCCCCTCGTACATGACTAGGATGCGGTCGGACAAGGCCATAACCTCGTCCAGCTCCAGGCTCACCAGCAGCACGCCCTTGCCCTCGTCCCGCTGGGCCACGATCTGCTTGTGGATGTACTCAATGGCGCCCACGTCCAGGCCGCGGGTGGGCTGGACGGCCACCAGAAGCTGGGGGTCCTTGTCGATCTCACGGGCCACGATGGCCTTCTGCTGGTTGCCGCCGGACATGCTCCGGGCGGGCGTCACAGGCCCCTGGCCGGAGCGCACGTCGTATTGCTCAATGAGTCTGGCGGCATAGTCGCGGATGGCCTTGCGCTTGAGGAAGCCCGCGCCACTGACGAACTGGGGCTCAAAGTACCGCTGGAGCACCATATTGTCCTCCAGAGTATAGTCCAGCACCAGGCCGTGCTTGTGGCGGTCCTCGGGGATGTGGCTCATCCCCATCACAGACCGCTCCCGGATGGGGGACTTGGTGATGTCCCGGCCGCACAGCGACACCTTGCCGCCGTGTACCGGCTCCAGGCCGGTCAGGCCGTAGACCAGCTCGCTCTGTCCGTTGCCGTCGATGCCGGCAATGCAGACGATCTCCCCCGCCCGAACCTGGAAGGTGACGTTTTTCACCGCGTTGTTCTTGTGCTGCTTGGAGGCCATGGTCAGGCCCTGCACGTCGAGAATGACCTCGCCGGGGTGGGCGGGCCCCTTTTCCACGGCGAAGTTCACGTTGCGGCCCACCATCATGCGGGAGAGCTCTTCCTTGGTGGTCTCGGCCACATGGACCGTACCGATGCCCCTGCCCTTGCGCAGGACGGTGCAGCGGTCGGCCACCGCCATGATCTCGTTGAGCTTGTGGGTGATGAACAGAATGCTCTTCCCCTCGGCCTTCAGCCCCCGCATGATATCCATCAGCTCGTCGATCTCCTGGGGCGTGAGCACGGCGGTGGGCTCGTCGAAGATGAGGATCTCGTTCTCCCGGTAGAGCATCTTCAGGATCTCGGTCCGCTGCTGCATGCCCACCGTGATGTCCTCCACCAGGGCGTCCGGGTCCACCTTCAGCCCGTATTTGTCGGACAGGGCCAGCACCTTTTCCCGGGCCTCCGCCTTTTGCAGGAAGCCGTGCCTGCAAGGCTCCACGCCCATAATGATGTTGTCCAGCACCGTGAAGCACTCCACCAGCTTGAAGTGCTGGTGGACCATGCCGATCCCCAGCGCGTTGGCATCGTTGGGGTCGCGGATCTGGACCTCCTTGCCGTCCTTCTTGATGGTCCCCTCTTCCGGCCGGTAAAGGCCAAACAAAACGCTCATCAAGGTGGACTTTCCGGCACCGTTTTCGCCCAGCAGAGCATGGATCTCGCCCTTTTTCAGTTGGAGCGTGATGTTGTCGTTGGCTACGATGCCCGGAAACCTTTTGGTGATGTTAAGCATCTCAATGGCATATTGGCTGTCCACGCTTAACGCCCTCCCCACTCCTGTGTTTTTTGTACAAAACGATCAATCTTATTGTACTATATACCGCGCTATATTTCAAAGGAAAAATGAGAATATTTCTCCCGCTTCGCCGCCGGACTTCCGCCCCGGCCCGGGAGGCAAAAAAAGAGGACGGGAAAGCTTCCCGTCCTCTTGGTTCGCAGGAGTAATTTACTTGATGTTGCCGTACTCGTTGACCGTGATGGTGACCGCGGGCATGGCGGTGATGTCGTTGGAGACGGTGACGGTGCCGTCAAACATGGCCTTTACCAGGGTCTTATAATCGTCCTGGGTGAAGCCGTCGCCCCACTGCGTGGTCTCCATGGGGATCTGGACGTAGTTGGCCGTGGGATCGTCGCCGGACACCAGGCCCAGGGTCTCGATCTTGCCGCCGTAGTTGGCGAAGTTGCCGGCCGCGACCTCTTCCAGCATGTGCTGCACGGTGGGAGCCAGACCCTTCATGGCGGAGGTGACGGTCATGCCGGCGCCGTAAGCACCGTCGATGATGCCGGCCTGGTCCACGTCCACGCCGATGACCTTGGCACCGTCCACCTTGGCGGCCGCCTCAGCCGCAGAGGCGTAGATGCCGCCGCCGCAGGCGAACACAGCCTGCACGCCCAGGGTCTGATACCAGTTGTCCATGTAAGCGGTGATGTCGGCGTCACCGAAGAACTGGTTGCCGTAGACATACTCCACGGTCACGTCGGCGCCGGCCTCGACCGCGGCGGCGTCCGCGCCCTGCACGAAGCCGTAGCCGTAGCGGACCACGGCGGGAACGGCCATGCCGCCCAGGAAGCCCAGGTGGGTGTAGCCCAGCTTCACGGCGGCGTAGCCGGCCATGTAGCCGCACAGCTCTTCCTGATACACGGCGCAGTAGACGTTGCTGGGCAGGGTGTAGTCGCCCAGGTCGCCCTCGCCCACGTCCAAGGCGATGAAGGTCACGTCGGCGTACTCCTCAGCCACCTGGGTGATGGTCTCACCGAAGGCGTAGCCGGGCATCACGATGACGTTGTAGCCCTCGTCGGCGGCGGCCTCTACCATGGCCACACGCTCGGCGGTGGAGTCACCGGCGGGCTTGTAGTAGTTGAACGGTACGCCGTTGGCGTCGCAGTAAGCCTTGCAGGCTTCGTAGGTGGTCTGGTTAAAGGACTGGTCGGTGATGTCGCCGTAGTCGGTGATCATCGCCACGCTGAAATCCGCGGCGGCGGGAGTGGTCTCGGCCGGGGCGCTCTCCGTGGGAGCGGGCTGAGAGGCGGACGGGGAGGGGCTGGCGGTGCTTCCGCCGCCACAGGCCGCCAAGGCAAACACCATGGACAGAGAGAGAAGCAGCGCGACAAGTTTCTTGGAATTCTTCAAGCTGATCTACCTTCCTTTCAAGATAATGGCCTGGCGCGGGGCACAATCCTTACCTTCCGTCCGTTGTGGCTCCGTTCTTCCAGGCACGGGCCCATTATAACGCAATTTTTACCTAAGCGCAACCGATATTTCATCTTTATCACCGAAAGTTTACAAGAATGTTTCCAAAGTGTTAACCTCCCGATGTGAAAAACCGGCTCCGCCTTAGAGCGGAGCCGGTTTTAACTGTTTTCAGTACCCTTCGCCCTGCTGGCCCTTTATCAGCTTGACGATACGGGAAGTCCCCAGACGGTCCGCGCCCAGGGCCAGAAAATCCTCCGCATCCTGCATGGAGGAAATGCCGCCGGCAGCCTTGATCTTTACGCCGGGGCCCACATGTCTGGCGAACAGCGCCACGTCCTCCCGGGTGGCTCCCCCGGTGGAGAAGCCGGTGGAGGTCTTGATATAGTCCGCCCCGGAGGCGGTGACCAGCTCGCACAGCTTGATTTTCTCCGCCTCGGTCAGCAGACAGGTTTCCACAATGACCTTGAGGATGCGGCCCTGACAGGAAGCCTTGATCGCCTTAATCTCGTTGAGGATGTCGTCCCAGCGCTGGTCCTTGGCCCAGCCGATGTTGATGACCATGTCAATCTCGTCGGCGCCGTTGCGGATGGCGTCCTCGGTTTCAAAAACTTTTACTGCTGTGGTGGAATAGCCGTTGGGGAAGCCGATGACCGTGCAGATCTTCAGGCTGTTGCCCACATACTCGGCGCAGGCCTTCACGTAGGCGGCGGGAATGCAGATGGAGGCGCAGTTGTATTTTTTCCCGTCGTCGCAGACCTCTTTGATCTGCGCCCAGGTGGACTCCTGCTTCAGCAGGGTGTGGTCGCAGTGGGCCAGAATTTCCTTGACATCCATAGTCGTCATCCTTTCCATAACCCATTTTCCTTGGGGGCTCGTCACAGGAGCCAGAGATACCTCACAGACGGATCAGCTCGTAGTCCCGGCTGCCCAGGCCGATCTTCTCGGCATGCTCCAGACAGCTTTTCCATTCGGTGTCCGGCGTGGTGTTGCAGAAGTGGTCGTGCTGATCCACAAAACCCTCCTCGTGCATCCGCTGGTCCAGCAGGCTGCCAGGGATGGGGTCCAGCTTCAGGCAGGCGTCCACGCAGGCCTGGTCCAGCGCCACCGGGTCGAAGGAGGCAAACATACCCACGTCCGGCAGGATGGGGATGTCGCTCTCGCCGTGGCAATCACAGTAGGGGGAGATATCCTGAACCAAGCTGATGTGGAAGGCGGGCCGCCCGTCCACCACCGCTTTGGCGTACTCCGCCATCTTGCGGTTGAGCTCGCCGTTGGCGCTGTCGTCCGGGCTGAAGATGGCGTCGAAATTGCACACGCCGATGCAGCGGCCGCATCCCACGCACTTTTCGTAGTCGATGGCCGCCCGCTTGTCCTCGCCGTAGGAGATGGCGTTCTGGCCGCAGTGGTGGCTGCACACCCGGCAGCCCACGCAGCGGCGCCTGCTCACCCGGGGCTTGCCCGCCGCGTGCTGCTCCATCTTGCCCCGGCGGCTGCCGCAGCCCATGCCAATGTTCTTGATGGCTCCACCAAAGCCGGTGGCCTCGTGCCCCTTGAAGTGGGTCAGGCTGATGAACACGTCGGCGTCCATAACAGCCCTGCCGATCTTGGCGGTCTGGATGTATGCTCCGCCCCGGACCGGCACCTCCACGTCGTCGGTTCCCCGCAGGCCGTCGCCGATGACGATCTGGCAGCCGGTGGACAGGGGCGAAAAGCCGTTTTCATAGGCGGCGTCCAAATGCTCCAAGGCGTTCTTCCGCCGCCCGGCGTAGAGGGTGTTGCAGTCGGTGAGGAAGGGCACGCCGCCCAGCTCCTTCACCATGTCGGCCACCACCTTGGCGTAGTTGGGGCGCAGGAAGGTCAGGTTGCCCGGCTCCCCGAAGTGCATCTTGATGGCCACCAGCTTGCGCTGGAAGTCCATCTCCTCCATGCCCGCCTTCCGGATCAGCCGGTCCAGCTTTTTCAGCACGCTGGTCCCCACCGGCGCGCGAAAATCGTCAAAATATACCTTTGCCTTTTCCATGGGTGTCGCTCCTCACTTTCATGTTTCTGCCGCCCGGCGGAGCCGTCAGCAGGGGTAGTACCGCAGCAGGCCCTCTCCGTCCGGCTCTTCCCGGATCAAGTCCCTGCGCTTGAGATAGTCCATATGGGAGGCGCACTCCCCCACGGCAAACCATTTCTGGGCCAGAGGGAATTCCTCCCAGGAGTTGGCCCGAATCTTCCAGGTCATGTGCCCTGCCAGGAAGTAGGCGGTGTTGCCCGGGTACTTCTTTACCACCTCCAGCGCCTCGGCCAGACGGTGCTCATGGTGGGCCAGCAGATCGTCGATGCGGGCCCGGAACGCTCCTCTCCCCCGGTGGCCGGGCAGGGGGAGGGCCACATCGTAGGCCCGGATGGCCCGCAGGCTGTCCAGGTAGTTGCCCAAGGAGTCGTCCACCCCCTCCCAATTGGTGATATTGGGGGTGATGTCGAAGAGGACGTGGTCCCCCAGCAGCATGGCCCCTTCCTCCTCCAGCCAGTAGCACATCTGGCCCGGGGTGTGCCCGGGGACCTGGATGCACCGGAGCCGGTAGCCGCCGCACGTGATGACGTCGCCGTCAAACAGGCTTTTGTAGTTGTCGGTCACCGGCGGGGCCATGGTAACGGCCGGGTTGGACCTGCCCTCCGCAGACAGTTCCTCCTCGGTAAAGCCCTGGGCCCGGCGCAGAAGGGTCTTCTGGTTCACGCCGCCGCTCCGCTGGACCTGGGCATACTTCTCCAGCAGCCTCCGGTCTACATCCCCGACGTAGATGTGCCGCCCCTCCCCCGCGGCTACCTCGGCGGACAGTCCGGAGTGGTCGGAGTGCAGGTGGGTCAGCAGTACGTCGGTCTCCTCCGGATGGACGCCCAGCTCCCGCAGCCCGGAAAACAGAGCCCGGCGGCAGGGTTCCTGGCGAAACCCGGTGTCCACCACCAGCGTCCGGTCGCTCCCCTTGATGACATAGCTGTTGAGTTCCTTCAGCGGGTTCCCCGGCAGGGGCACCGGGACCCGGTAAAGATTCTTCCGTATTTCTTCCGGCATAGGGCCCTCCTCGAACTGTTTGTATAATGAATTATAATAATGCGTACTGAACAAAGCGGAAAGCCTTGAATCCCAAGGCTTTCAAGGCCAATTTGCTTTGTTCAGGTGCAAGGTTTTTTGGCAAATGAGCCTGAAAACCTTGCACCTTCCGCTGGAGCAATACGGCGCTCCAGCGGAAATACGCATTGTAACAATGTCTAAATTTCATCAAAAGGGCTATAAATAGCCCTTTTGATGAAATTATGCGGCAGTGGCCGCACAAATAAACCGCTTGGCGGTTTATTTAGTAGACATTATAATAGCATAGGTTCTGGAAAAAGGAAAGCCCCGGATTGGCCCCACCTCTGCCGGGAGGAAAGGAAGAAAAGGGCCCGCGGCAATGCCGCGGGCCCTGGAGGATACAGGCTTAGTAGTTGTCGGCGTGGATCTCGAAGTAAGCCTGGGGATGGCCGCAGACGGGGCACACGGCGGGAGCCTCCAGACCGTACTCCAGATGGCCGCAGTTGCGGCAGTACCAGACCTTGATGTCGGCCCGCTTGAAGACCTCGCTGTTGGAGAGGTTCTCGGCCAGCTTCATGTAGCGCTCCTCGTGGCTCTTCTCGATCTTGCCCACGGCGGCGAAGGCGTCGGCCAGAGCGTGGAAGCCCTCCTCCCGGGCGGTCTCGGACATCTCCTTATACATCTCGGTCCACTCTTCGTGCTCACCCTCGGCGGCGGCGATCAGGTTGGCTGCGGTGTCGCCGATGCCGCTGAGCGCCTTGAACCACAGCTTGGCGTGCTCCTTCTCATTGCCGGCGGTTTCCTCGAAGATGGCCGCGATCTGCTCATAGCCCTCCTTGCGGGCCTTGCTGGCAAAGTAGGTGTACTTATTGCGGGCCATGGACTCCCCGGCAAATGCCTTCCAGAGATTGGCCTCCGTCTTGCTCCCCTTCAGTTCCATGCGAAACAGCTCCTTTCTTTTTTTGTGGATGCTTGTGTGGTGTCGTTACTCGTTGCCCTTCCAGAAGCCGTGGAGATTGCACAGCTCATAGGCGGTGACGGGAGCCTCGGAGCTCACCTTGAGCACGGGCTCGTCGCCGGGCTTGGGCAGCTTGAAGGTGACGGTGTCACCGGCGGCAGCGGCGATGATCTGGATGTAGTGCTCCTCCAGCATGGGGTGGATGACGGAGCCGACCTGGACGGAGACTTCCTTGCCGTCACGGCTGACGGCGGGGACGTGCTTCTCCAGCGCGCCGTCGGTGGTGTTGGGCACCAGCTCATCCATCTTCTGACCGCAGCAGAACAGGGGCACTCCCTTGTCTACCAGCTTGAACGCCACATTGCCGCAATGGGCACACCGATACAATTTCAGTTCCATAAATTCAGTCCTCCTAATTGTAATATTTTTCTATTCTTGGCTGTGCTTACTATAACACATGTTTTCGGGAAAATCAATGCTTTTTCGTGCAGTGAACGCAAATCCCGCTGAACACCAGCTCATGCCGCTCGACCTCGTGCCCGCTGGCGGCGGAGATCCGTTCGTCCAGCTCCCGGTCATAGGGCAGGCCCTCCAGATCGTACACATGGCCGCAGCCGCGGCATTGAAAATGAGGGTGGGGCCGGATGTTGGCGTCATAGCGCTCCACTGGGAAGGCCATTCGGGTAATGCTGCCCTCGTCCGCCAGCAGATTGAGGTTCCGATAGACCGTTCCCAAACTCAGGCTGGGGTTTTCCGGCTTCAGCCAGTTGTAGATCATTTCCGCGGTGGGGTGCTGGTCTGTCGCCATCAGGGTCTGATAAATGAGCTCCCGCTGGCGGGAGTATCGCTTGCCCTTCATAACTCACCTCCCAGTCCATTATTGATAATCATTCCTGTTACTGATTGAAGTATAACAGGAATCATTTTCAATTGCAAGTCTTTTTTCAATTCCTCTAAAAAATTTTTCCGTGTGTAACTGTGCCGCCGCCGCACATACTAACCATCGGACGGAATGTCTCATTGTATGAATAGGAGGATGCGCAATGAAACGCAATCTGCTTGGTCTGGCCCTGGCTCTCAGCCTGGTCTTTGCGCTGACCGGCTGTACCAGCGACAAGGCCCCCAACGTGACGCCCAGCCCTTCCACCAGCGTAGCCCCCAGCGTAACGCCCAGCGCTACGCCCAGCACTACACCCAGCGAGACCCCGGGGGACATCACCGAGACTTCGCCGGCGGTCACCCCCAACCCCACCCACTCCAATTATGAGGCCGGCACGGACGGTGCGGTGGAGAACACCGACAACGCCGCAGGCAAGACGGTGCGCAACGCTGTGAACGACGCGGGCAACGCAGTGCGCCGCGGCGTGAACGATGTGGGGCAGGCGGCCAGGAATATCGGCAACGATGTGTCCAACGCCCTGCGCTGAACCCGAAAAGAGAGACGGCATGCCGTCTCTCTTTTCGGGTTCAGATATCCCCGTCGCCCTTCCTGACATAGCGGAAGACCCAGGCGCCGTCGGGGCGCAGGTAGCCATAGCAGTCCTCGCCATAACGTCCCGTCTGGAGCAATCCGCCGTACAGAGCTCCGGAGGTTGCCAGCACCCTGCCGTCCTCGTCCAAAAGCAGGACTTCCCCGGGATTCTCATCGGTACTCTTCCAGAAATACGGTTGGCCGGTCAATTCGTCCGTGGAACTGTAGAGCCTCCCTATCGAGCCGAAGGGCGCCACCACTTCCCCCTCCAGGGTCAGCAGGGCGCAGTCAGTCCCCTCGGCGTTGGCGAGCACAACGTAGCCCGCCGCCACGTCCTCCAGCTCACCTGCCAGGGGCAGCACCACGGGTGCGCCGCCTAACCATAAAACGGTGGCGTCCTCCCGCGTTTCGTACATCCTGCCATAGATCCCAACGCGCAGGACGGTCCCCTCCGCCGGGGCGTCTAGCTGGTTTCCGTCTTCGTCATAGGCGGCCCATACCTGACAGCCATAATCCTCGGTCTCGACATAGTCCAGGTACCAGTTCTCTCCGTCCAGGCCCCGGCAGGCCCGGAGCTGCCAGGCGGCGTCCAGAAGCGTGCGACCCTGCCGGTCGATCAAAGAATGAGTTCCTTCCCTCACCGCAACGGCCCGGCCGTTTTCGAAATCGCCGCACTGGTCATAGGCCGGCGGGATCACCCACCGACCGGCACCGTCGATGTAGCCCCACTTGTCGGCTTCGTCGTGGGCCCGCGCCAGGCCCTCGTGAAAGCCCTGGGGGTCCCGAGCGCCGTCCAATCCACAGCTCTGCCCGGTGTGGGTGTCCATCAGGCGGGTGTCCTCCCCATCCCAGAGGATGGCGGTATCCCCGCTCCAGAAGTTGTCCCAGAACCAGGCTTCCTTTCCCGGGGTACGCCACACCTCCTCTCCCTCCGGGGAGATCAACACACACTCGCCGGTATCCTCCATGGCCACTATCCCATGGGGGCCCACCGCGGAGCAGTAGTAGAGGCTCTCCCGGTCCTCCGGCACATAGGGGGTCAGCTTGGACCAGTCGGTGTAAACCCCGCAGGGCTCCGTTTCCGCAGAGGTGGAGGGGGGCGGCGGCATCTCCGCCTCCGGTGCACAGCCCGCCAGCAGCAGGAGCGCCAGAACAAGAGCCATGCCTCTTTTCTTCATTCCACATCCCCCAAAAGCAGCCAGGGCCAACAAAAAGCCCAGACGCCGTCCGCATTCCGATAGCCGCAGCCCCAGTCCTCCAGGACATAGGTGAGCCCCTCCTCCGCCGGTTCCAGCTCATAGGTCTCATCGCGGTAATCTCCCGTGCCGTCCCGGAACCCGGCCCGGAGCTCCGTCCGGCCCGTCTCCGGCGGCACATAGAAAGACAGCGATTCGCACTCGCCGTAGCCGGCCAGGACCGTTCCGTCCAAAGACACCAGGGCGTACTGATACGCCTGCTCGCTCAGCGCCCTTTGCAGGATGACATATTGCCCTGCCGCCTCCCGCACCACCCCCGTCAAAGGCAAGGGGTAGGCCACACCATTTTGATAAAACAGAGTCTTGTTTCCCTGCATGCGGGACACGGCGCTGCCCCACCAGGTGGTCACCCGCTCCCCTGCGGCGGGCTGTGCCAGCGGAGCGCCCTCCCCGCCGTAGGCTCCCAGCACCGTCACCATGCTGTTTCCGTCCTCGGCGGTGCAGTGGAGGTACCACAGCCCCTCCCGCCCGCCGACGTCATAACCATAGGAGCCGCCGCCGCAGGGGATGATCTGCTCCCCCTGGTTGGCCTCCAGCACGAACCTGCCGTCCCGGCCCACCAGGGCGGGCAGGGAGCCGATGACCCGCACCAGAGCCATCCCCTGAGAGAAGTTTCCCGCCTGTTCAAACATAGGCTCGATGGCCCAGGCGCCGGCCTTGTCGATGTAGCCCCACAAACCGCTCCTGCCATCCTGCACGGCGGCCAGCCCCTCATAGAAGGGCTGGGCGGAGAGATAGGGGCCCAGAAGCCGCCGGCCGGTCTGGGCGTCGTAATAGTAATACTCCCCCTGGTAAGAGGTATTCACCACCATGCCGTCGGACCAGCCGCACATTTGAGGGGACCAGCCCCCCTCCGACTCAGCCGGGATGGTGAAGCGCACCGCCCCGCTCTCGTCCCATACCTCGGTCTCGCCGTTTTCCCGGGTGAGCAGCAGCGTATGATCGTCCGCGGCATAATAGTCGGTGTAGACCAGCTCCGTGACCCAGCTTCCGTCCCGGGCTGCCGCGCCGTACCGCCACACCCAGGCCACAGGTCCGTCGTAGTCGGCGTCCGGGTCGGGCTCCCGCTCCACCAGGACCCCCAGCAGCAGCAGGTCCGGCATGGGGTGGTAGAAGCTGGGGCCGTCCAGATAGCGGTCGCAGGGCGGGCCCACCAGGTCGTACACCGGGTCCACCACCACCTCCCCCCGCTCGGTCACCAGGCCGTATTTGTAGATGTCCGTGGGGACGCTCTCGTCCTCCTCCCCCATATACCGATGCCGGGCGGGGACCTTCTCCCCGGCGAAGGGGTACAGCTTTCCGTAATCGTCCGCCGGGATCAGCCGGTCCGTCCAGTTCTCATACCGCCGGGTGTAGAGTGGGACGTGCCCCTCCGCCTTGGGCTCCAGCTTGGACCAGTCGGTCTGGACCCGCACGCTGGGGGGAGACGGGGAGGCCGCGGGCGCAGGGGTCTCCTGGGGCGTCCCCGCGCATCCGGCCAGCAGGGCCAGCGCACACACAAACGGCATCCATTTCTTCATCATGGTTCACCTCGCTTGTCCCCATCCTATCACACCCCCCGCGAGAAAGCCAGTCGGACCGGGCAACAAGAGTGTGACAAATGGTTACGCGCAGGGCCCCCGGCGCAAGCCGGGGGCCCTGCGGCTCTGCTTTTACTTCATGTCCGGGTAGAGGCGGATGGAGTCCAGCGAAGCCCAGGACACGGCCTCCTCCCCGCACAGGGCGGCCAGGTCGGCGGGGCGGCCGCTGACAAAGACCCCCTGGGCCTGCACCCCATGCGCCTCCACGTAGTCCAGCGCCCGCTGGTATTGGTCGTGCTCCGCGCCGCCCAGCCCCCACACCGTCTGCTTCTGGTCCATCATGTACCGCAGCAGGTCCTTGAAATGGTTTTCATAGAACGCCCCCCGGTCCGCATCCTCCCGGTGCTGCTCCGGGAACAGCCAGGGGTAGCGCTCCCTCATGCCATCCCCTGTGTCGGGGATAAAACCGTCGGGCTCGAAGCCGGTGGGCGGCAGGAGAAAGCCGTCCCCCTCCAGGGTGCGCACCTTGACCCAGCAAACCCGCAGGTCCGGGTGGGCGTCCATCAACCCGGCCAGCTCGGCCATGGACAGATCCCGGTCAAAGGACAGGCACAACACCCCCTGGGTGTAGTCGGGCAACTCCCGCAGCTTTTTCGCCGCCTCCGCCGGGCTCTGCCCTGGAGCGTACTCCCCGCCGTCCCCCGCGGACTTCCATTGGTTCACCGGACAGTACCCCTCCCAAAAGGCGTCCTCGAAGGATAGGTCCCACAGATGGACTGCGCCCTGCATGCGGGCAGGCCGTCTGCCGCCTCCGGTCCAGTCGCCCATCTGGAGGGTCACCTCCCACCGGCCCAGGCCGGTGTTCTCGGCATAGGCGCCGGAGCAGCTCCGGGTCGGGAAGAACAGAGAGGAATAGACCGCCATGGCCTGCTCCAGGTTCTCCCGCTGGGGGTTATAGAAGAAAAACTGATTGAGCAGCGGCCACAGCAGAAGCCGCCCGATGAGCAGCACCGCGCAGGTGACGGCCACCGCCAGTCTTACGGTCTCTCTCCGGCTGCGGCGGGCCCGCCCCTTCACCCCCCCGGCCTCCCCCCCCTCCGCCTCTGTCGGGGGGCCCCGCCGGGCCACCCCCCCCCATACCGCCCCCCCAAATATCCGCCACAACCCCCAGCTTACCGTCAGCACCACGACGCA
>ERZ781272.130-NODE-130-length-99924-cov-24.978262_pt1 | contig 99924 bp, 102 predicted proteins | sample MGYA00375850_ERZ781272 | MGnify/ENA primary metagenome ERZ781272 (study PRJEB29790, sample SAMN06051246) | human gut metagenome | host: Homo sapiens | place: USA: Cincinnati, Ohio | collected 2013-06-21 | study: EMG produced TPA metagenomics assembly of the Gut...
AATTGCAGAAGAGATAAAAACATGCCGACCCCTCCCCATAGTATCATAAACGGTTTACTGCAATTTATGAAGGAGGGCTTGCCTTTTTTCCGGACTCCGAGGAGAACAACGCTGCTTCGTTGTCCACAAAATACGGATATAGCAGCTTTGCGGAGTAATGCGCCTGTTACCCGTATATTTTCCCCACGATCTTTCCGCGTGCTGCGGCAGGCAGGAGCTTGCACAAAAGGCTCAGGAATTTATACTGTGCACCGGCAACATAAACGACTGCCGGGTTCTTTTTCTCCACAATACCGGCGATGTACCGTCCGATGTCTGCCGGGTCCATGCCGTTTTGTTCGTCGTGCTCCATCTGACTGACGCTCCGGGAGATACGTCCGCCGTATTCATCATCGCCGAGAATGCTTTTCTGACGTGCTTTTGTAAATCCGGTGCAGATGTCACCCAATTCTACGACGGTGGCATGGATGCCGTAGGGCTTGACTTCGTTTGCCAGAGCGTAAGAGTAAGAAGAAACGGCGGCTTTGCTTGCAGAGTAGAAGGTCTGGAACGGAATGTGCGCTACGGCAGCAACAGAGCTGATGTTCACAATATGCCCCTTCCCTTGATGGCGCATGAAGGGGAGAACCGCTTTATTTACAGTGACTGTCCCGAAAAAGTTCACATCAAACTGTGCTTTGGCTTGCTCCATGGACGTAAACTCCACCGCACCGGAAATGCCAAAGCCTGCACAGTTGATCACTGCATCGATTTTAGTTTCTTTTTGGATGACCTGCTGCACAGCGGCGTTGACCGCATCTTCATCGGTCACATCGACAGACAGATGGGTAACACCCTCCATAGGGATATTTCTGCGGCTGAACTCATAGACGATGCAGCCGTTCTCCTTCAGAGCAGATGCCGTGCACCGTCCGATGCCGGAGCTTCCTCCGGTAACGATGACGACCTTGTTGTTTTCTCCCGCCATGATTTTTCCTCCTGAAAATGTTGATCTGGTTCGAGTATACCGCATCGCAAGACGACTGTCTATACGGATAGCCGGATTGTGGAAAAGTACAGGGATCAACTTGCGCAAATTTTTACGCAGATTGGCCTCTCTTTTTTACACAGCCAATGCCAATTAGCGCTTGAAATCGAAATGCTGCGCAAGTATACTATACTAGCTATGCTGTACAAGCTTGATCAAAAATCAGTATGCCAGTTGACCATAAAAGACATACCAGAATTGAAGTGCGCGGCAGAATCAAAACCCTATGAGGATGAAAATGAAATTCGATAGAAGGCTTACAGATGAAATCTACACTTCCGATACGGTAAGGCTGGGAAAAAATGCATTTCAGGCCATGCGGGAGACGATCTATCATAATGGTGGTGTTTCGTTTCGCGGTGCATCGGGCGAGATGATTTTGCATCGTTTGGATTTAAAGAAAATTTTTATCTCGACAGGATCAGCATGCGATTCAAAAAACAGAGGAGAGATATTTTACTATGATCTACAAAAAGCAATACGGTCAACCGTTTGATACCGAAAGTGTAGTGGGTTCTTTTTTGCCCATGATGGAAACGATACCCTATCTGACCAAGGAGCCGGATGGCTTCTCCTATGCCATGGAACCGCAGGATGTCCTGTATGGTCTTGGCGAAAACGTCCGTGGTATCAACAAGCGCGGGTGGGTGTACGAAAGTAAATGCTCCGATGACGGCAACCATACCGAGGGCAAATCCTCGCTGTACGGTGCTTATAATTTTATGATCGTGTCCGGCAAGGATACATTTGGCGTTTTTATCGACTACCCGGGCAAGGTCACCTTTGACTGCGGCTACACCGACCTGGATACCTTACGCATCACGGTGGCCGAGGAAAATTACGATCTCTACATCATTGAGGGCGAGAGCCTGACCGATATTGTGCACCAGTTCCGCCAGTTGGTGGGGCGCAGTTATATTCCGCCCAAATGGGCTTTTGGCAACGCCCAGAGCCGCTGGAGCTACATGAACGAGGACGAGGTCCGCGAGGTGGTGGCAAATTACCGTGCCAATCATATGCCGCTGGACGCTGTGGTTCTGGATATCGATTACATGGAGCATTACAAGGACTTTACGGTGGATGCGCAGCGCTTCCCGCGTTTTGCAGACTTTGCCGCCGAGATGAAAGCGCAGGGCATCCATCTTGTCCCCATCATCGATGCAGCAGTCAAGGTCGAAGATGGATATGATGTGTACGAGGAAGGCGTGAAAAACGGCTACTTCTGCACGAATCAGGATGGCACCCCCTTTGTAGCCGGTGTGTGGCCGGGACGGGTACACTTCCCCGATATGCTCAACCCGGAAGCCCGTGCTTGGTTTGGCAGTCAATATAAAGTTCTGCTGGATCAGGGGATCGAGGGCTTCTGGAATGATATGAACGAGCCTGCTATCTTCTACGCAGAGGAAAGACTGAAAAAGACCTTTGCTCAAATTGAGAAATACAGCAAGCAAAACCTGGATATTTCCAGCTTTGGTGCTTTTACCGGCATGGTGGCAGGGCTTTCCAACAACGAAAACGATTATAAGCTGTTCTACCACAACACCAAACAGGGGCGTATGCGGCACGACAAGGTACATAATCTTTTTGGTTATAACATGACCCGTGCGGCAGGTGAGGCTTTCGAGCGGCTGGAGCCGGACAAGCGCATTTTGATATACTCCCGTTCTGCCTGCATCGGGATGCACCGGTATGGCGGCATCTGGACTGGCGACAACCATTCTTGGTGGAGCCACATTCTGCTTGCGCTGCACATGATGCCCTCCCTGAATATGTGCGGCTTCCTGTACGAAGGCCCCGACATTGGCGGCTTTGGCAGCAATACTACAGAGGATCTGGTGCTGCGCTGGTACGGCATGGGCATCTTCTCTCCGCTGCTGCGGAACCACTCTGCCGACGGCACCCGCCGGCAGGAGCCCTACCGCTTTAAGAACAAGGCTGCCTTTGCTGGTATTTTACAGCTGCGCTACCTGCTGCTGCCCTACATTTACAGCGAGTACATGAAAGCTGCCCTGCACAACGGCATGTACTGTATGCCGTTGGCGTTCGCCTTCCCGGAGGACGACTTTGCCCGCCGGGTAGAGGATGAGGTGATGATCGGTGAAAGCCTGTTGATCGCCCCGGTGTATGAGCAAAATGCCCGAGGTCGGTATGTTTATCTGCCGGAGGAGATGCTGCAAGTGCGGGTAAAGTGCAGCGAAAGCAACCGCATGGAAACCAGCGTGCTGCCGGCAGGCCATCATTACATTCCGGTGGAGATGGATGAAGTGGTGTTCTTTATGCGCAAGGGACACCTTCTGCCCCTTGCCAAGGACGGTAAAAAGATCCAGAGCGTTGCCGATGTGGATTTTGCAGATCTGCGCCTGCTTGCCTATGCTCCCGATGGTGCATCCTATGAATACTATACCGATGACGGCGAGACAAAGGATTATGATAAGCCGGAACATTTTGTGCATATCACGCTGGATGCGGATGGAAACGCAAAGAGCGATCGTGCTACGGTCAAAGTAGAAGGATAATCGTCAGTCATTACGCAGTTCCTACAGAGTGACAGCGTTTCAGCTTGAAATGCTGCCACTCTTTTTTGTTGTCTATATCACGGATAAAATGGCCATTCCATCTTGAAAACAGCGTAAAGATTTATTATAATAAGATAAATAGTTGTGTCTTTTGCAAAGGAGGGCTGAAGTATGGCAGCACAGCGCACCTATCTGGCGATCGACCTGAAAAGTTTTTATGCCTCGGTGGAGTGTGTAGACCGTCATCTGGACCCCCTGACCACCAATCTGGTGGTGGCGGACGCCTCCCGCACCGAAAAGACCATCTGCCTTGCGGTGTCGCCCTCCCTGAAAGCCTACAAGATACCCGGCAGAGCACGGCTGTTTGAAGCCGTTCAGCGGGTGAAAGAGGTCAACGCCCAGCGGCTGCAAACTGCCATCCGGCAGAAAAAGGCGGTCCGGGGAGAGGACGGCAGGTACCACTTTGCCAGCACCTCTTTCGATGCCAATGCCCTGAACGCAGACCCGGCGCTGGGGCTGAGCTACATCGTTGCGCCACCCCGGATGCAGCGGTATCTGGATGTTTCCACCCAAATCTACAAGACCTACCTCAGATATGTGTCCCCGGCAGACATTTACCCCTACTCCATCGACGAGGTTTTCATTGATGTGACGGGCTATCTGCCTTATTATCACATGAGCGCCCATGAACTTGCCATGACCATGGTGCGGGAGGTGCTGTACAACACCGGCATCACCGCAACGGCAGGCATCGGCACCAACCTCTACCTTGCAAAGCTGGCCATGGACATTGTGGCAAAGCATATTCCGGCAGACAAAGATGGTGTCCGCATTGCGGAACTGGATGAGCAGTCCTATCGGTATCTGCTGTGGAACCACAGACCCCTGACGGATTTCTGGATGACCGGTCCCGGAACCGTCAAGCGGCTGGAAGCTCATGGCATCTACACTATGGGGGACTTGGCACGGTTCTCCATCCATGGAGAAGATCGTCTGTATGAGATTTTCGGCGTGGATGCAGAAATTCTCATCGACCACGCATGGGGCTACGAACCCTGCGGCATGGAGCAGATTAAAAGCTACAAGCCCAGCACCAACAGCATCAGCGAGGGGCAGGTGCTATCCACTCCTTACCCGTATGATAAAGCAAAACTCATTGTCCGGGAGATGGCGGAGATTCTGATGTTCCGGCTTACCGAAAAGAAACTGGTGACGGAATCCATCACCTTGGAGATAGGCTACGACCGGGAGAACGTGGACAAGGGCGGCTACCGTGGTCTAACCCAGACCGACCGCTACGGCAGAACCATCCCCAAGGCAGCTCACGGCACTATCCGGTTTGATGCGCCCACCAATCTGGGCAGCACCCTCATCAACGAAAGCGCAAAGCTGTTTGAGCGCATCACCGACCCGGCGCTGACGGTGCGGCGCATTACCATCAACGCCAACAAGGTCACGCCGGACGAGGGCTTCTATCAGGTGGACTTTTTTACCGACACCAAGAAGCTGGAAAAGGAGAAAAAACTCCAGCAAGCCATGCTGGGCATCAAGAACAAGTACGGCAAAAACGCCGTGCTGAAAGCCAGCAGCTATGAGGAAGGTGCCACCATGCGACAGCGCAACGCACAAATCGGTGGGCACAGTGCAGGAGGTTCGGCGGGAGGGTCAGATGGAAAACTACAAAAATAGCAAAATCGGGCGGGAAACCGCCCAAAAGTACGGGAACATCCTGGAGATGGAACGCCCCCAGACCGAAGAATCCCTCCGCAAGCACCCCCGCATGACCCTTCAGAACCGTGCCAAGATCTTCTCGCCCTTCTCTCCGCTGCGGGGCTATGACGAGCAGCTTGCCGCAGAAAAGCAGCGCACCGAGCGGGTGACCAAGCGCATTTTGACCGAGGAAGAAATGTCGGCTCTGTCCGATCGGCTGATGCAGGTTACCAAGGGCATGACCATCACGGTGCGGTACTTCAAGGAGGATACCGCCCACCCGGAGGTTCCGGCAGTGGGCAACTACATCACCCTGACCGGAAAAGCAGACCGCATCGACCCGGTGTTCCGCACCCTGCAGGTGGGAGACACCGTGGTGCCCTTTGAAGATCTGGTGGAACTCGGCGGGGAGGGCATCATGGACATTGATGCGTATCTGGGCATCGGGGAAGAATGAGATGACAAGAAATGTTGAAAGAGATATTTATGGGACAGTTCTTTCGATAAAATAACCTCAGAAGAAGCAAAACACACTTCGGATGGAGGAAAATACAATGGCAAACGATGATTACGGCTATTTCGGCAAAGGTGACACGGGCTATGCCCAGTACATGACAGCCTTCAACCGCAACTTCGGTGGCTCGTCCGGCGGCGGTGGCGGCGGCCACAACAATGGTGGCGGCAGTGGTGGAGACGGAAGCGGCTGCGGCTGCCTCATCGCCATTGCGGTGGTGGTCGTGCTGGTGCTTATTGCCATGGGAAGCTGAGGGGCATTTCCACAGCACTGGACTGCTTGCGTGACCCGGTCACAGAAAATTTAACTAGGAAATGTTATCATATAGTCACAGGAAACACCAACAACATTCCGATGGAGGATTTTAATATGAAGGCAAAGTTTTATATCTGTGAGCACTGTGGCAACCTGGTCACCACCATCCACAACGCAGGCGTTCCGCTGGTCTGCTGCGGCGAAAAGATGAAGGAACTGCTCCCCAACACGGTGGAAGCCAGCGGCGAAAAGCATCTGCCGGTGGCAGAGCGTTCCGGCAGCACCCTCACGGTTACGGTGGGTGCGGTGGAGCACCCCATGGTGGATGTGCACCACATCCAGTGGCTCTTTGTGGAGACCGAAAACGGCGGACAGCTCCGCTACCTCGTCCCCGGTCAGGCACCCAAGGCGGTGTTTGAGCTGGGCGGCGAAAAGCCGGTGGCGGTCTACGCCTACTGCAACCTGCATGGTCTGTGGATGACGAAACTTTAAGAAATGAACGGGCTCCTGCCAGTGGTTAAACGCTTGCAGGAGCCTGTTTTGGCGTGCAGTCAATGGTTCTGGCGCAGGCGTATCAGACAAAAATGAAAATAGGGTAAACATTGAAATACAGAGAGATCGTGGACGGCATTTTTCTTGACCGTCCCAACCGTTTTATTGCCCATGTAGATGTGAACGGCACGGTGGAAACCGTCCATGTCAAAAACACCGGGCGGTGCAAGGAACTGCTGCTGCCCGGTGCGGCGGCTCTTTTGTGCGCAGGTGCTTTTCCGCAGCGGCAAGCCCTCGTCAAAATTCCGGGTGCCATTCATCCCGGATGCCAATGTCGGCACAGACGATCTTTCCGCACAGCGGCGCAGAAGCTTCTGCCATATGCAAAGGCTTATAGCTGTCGAAGGTTACGGTCAGATCTGCATGGGCAGCACCTTCGGCAACCTCGCCGGTATCCGTATTGATGCCGCTGGGCAGGTCTACGGCCAGCACAAAGGCACCGCTCTTGTGCAGACGGCGCATCAGCCCGCAGGCAGCAAGGCCGGAAGGCCGCAGTTCACCATGGAACCCGGTGCCGTAGAGGGCATCCACAGCAGCATCAAAGCGCTGGGTTTCCAGTACGGAACCGTCGGCGCAGATGTGCACTGGCAGGGAGTGCAGACGCTCAAAGTTGCGGATGGCGTCAGCGGTTTTCGGCTCGCCCTCGGCCAGAAGAACGGTCACATTCCAGCCATCTTTTGCGGCGGCGCGGGCAATCACGAACCCATCGCCGCCGTTGTTGCCCTTTCCGCAGACCACCAGCAGCCTGCCGGGATGCGGGAACTGCTTTTGCAGTTCAGCGTAAGCCGCCAGCCCGGCGTTTTCCATCATTTGCAGGTAGGGCAGACCATGGGCATCCCCGGCTCGTTCAATTTCCTTCATCTGCGCAGCCGTCACAATGCGATGTTTCATGTTGGCACCTTCTTTCTATCTCTATTATAATGGATGAGAATGTTTGGAACAAGATGAAAGATACCGGTGCATAGAATCTGTCCCCGGAGAGTTGGAACAAGCCCTCCGGGGGCATTTTTGTTTTTCGGAAGCTTTTCCACAAGGGAAAATCATGGTATACTGGACCCAAAGCCATAAAATGGGAGGTACCGTTATGAAGTGGGGAATTTTAGCGACCGGCACTATTGCCAAAAAGTTTGCGTCTACGGTGGAACAGATGGGCGCAGAAGGAGAGCAGCTTTTTGCCGTGGGGTCACGGCATCTGGAAAGCGCACAGGCGTTTGCGCAGCAGTACGGCATCCCCCGCTGCTATGACTCCTACGAAGCCCTTGCCGCCGACCCGGAGGTGGAGGCCATCTATATCGCCACCCCCAACACCCTGCACTACGAAAACTGCAAGCTCTGCTTGGAGCAGGGCAAGCATGTTTTGTGCGAAAAGCCCTTTACCATCAGCCCGGAGCAGGCGCAGGAGCTGTACCGTCTGGCAGAGGAAAAGCACCTCTTTCTCATGGAGGCGTTCTGGATCTGGCTGCTGCCGCTGTACGACCGCCTGCGCGAGATCCTTGCGGCTGGCACCATCGGGGAGCTGAAGCAGATCACCTGTCAGTACGGCTTTGTTGCCTCCGGTGCCCGGAAGGACCGCAAGTTTGATTCCGGTCTGGGCGGCGGTGCGCTGCTGGATATCGGCATCTACAATCTGGGCTTTCTGCGCATTCTCACCGGACAGGACCCGGAGAAGGTGGAGACCAAAGAGGTGCACATCAACAAGTACGGCACCGACGATTACAGCCGCCTTGCGCTGACCTACCCCGGCGGCTGCAAGGCAGAGTCTGTCCAGACCATCGGGCAGGAGCTGGAGCGCAATGCCCGTATCGTTGGCACCAAGGGCAGTATTTTCCTGCCGGATTTCCAGCACGCCGAGACCATGACGCTGGAAGTGGAGGGCAAAGAGCCGGAGGTCATCCGCTGCCCGGCGGACATCAACGGCTTTGAGTATGAGATCCGGGAAGCAAGCCGTTGCGTCAAGCAGGGACGTACCGGCAGCGACCGCTACACCCCGCAGGACAGCCTTGCCTTGACCCGCCTGATGTACGACACCCGCATGAGCTGGGGCATGAAGTTTGCGGGTGAGGTGTAAGCACACACCTTGCCGCAAAGGGCTTTTTGCGTGCGGAGACTATGGCATACGGAGAGCGGCAACTCGGAATTGATATAAAAAAGAAGGACACATAGATGAAAACAGTGGTTCTTTATAATATTATTTCTTTTATCATCCTCGTTGCTTTGATTTTTGTCTTAAGGATTGTTAGTAAGAGTAATTTAAGACAAAATCAACAACTTGTTATTAAAGTCATTGCAACTATTTTAATTGTTTGTGTGATAGCGTTCGTGCTTTTTATTGATGCAATAGCATTTGGCTTTATAGGACCAGTTCAAGATTAACAATTCCAGTTTGACAAGGAAGTGCTTTGCATGAAAAAGCGTATATCAAGGATTCTCGGTTTAATAATGCTGATTATAGCTATTGCATTTATAGTGTTTGCATTGAACCATCCAGAAATGAGTTTTCCTTGGAACAATACCATTACTTGGTTACTGTATGGTTTATATATTCTTGTGACAGTCATGTTGCTTATTGCGCCTAAGACGAAGAAGTAAACAATTCGCGTTTGTGGAGCGAAGCGGAACAATGAAAGCCCCAGTGGGGCTTTTAAGTGACAGAACAGTCTTGCGTAGCAAGATGGAGGGGCCTCGCCCCGACAAGTTCCAGTTTGCCGGGCAGACGGACATCTGAATAACACAAAATGAGGGAGCAGCCATGGTACTTTATTTTACGGGAACCGGCAACAGCCGGTATCTGGCACGGCGTATTGCCGAAGGGTTGGAGATGCCGCTTTACGACCTGAACGCCTGCATCAAGGCAGGGAATACCGCCCCGGTGCAGACCGGGCGTGACGTGGTGCTGGTCACGCCTATCTACGCATGGCGTATCCCCCGGGTGGTGTCGGAGTGGCTGGGCAAGACCGAGCTGACCGGGGCAGAGCGTATCTGGTTTGTGATGGACTGCGGCAGCGAAATTGGCAATGCGGCAGGCTATAACCGGCAGCTTGCAGCGCAAAAGCAGCTGCAGTATATGGGCACAGCCCAGATCATCATGCCGGAAAACTACATTGCCATGTTCAATGCACCCCAAAAGGAGCAGGCACGGAGCATCGTGGAGCAGGCAGAGCCTGCACTTCAGAAGGTGCTGGCGCAGCTCAAGGCCGGGCAGGAATTTCCTCCGCCGAGAGAGAACATCTACGACTGCTTTATGAGTGGCCCGGTGAACCCGGTGTTCTATCGCTTCTTTGTAAAAGCGGATGCCTTCCGGGCAACGGATGCCTGCATCGGCTGCGGTAAGTGCGTGGAGCTGTGCCCCTTGAACAACATCCGTCTGGAAAACGGAAAGCCGGTCTGGGGCAAAAACTGCACCCACTGCATGGCGTGCATCTGCCACTGCCCCAAAGAAGCCATCGAGTACGGCAAAAAGAGCAAAGGCAAGCCCCGGTATCACTTTGAAGCGCTGGAAAGGAAGCAGCAGGACGTGTGAAGGAGAGCGGAAATTAGATGAAGTTTTTGTACTTACATGGGTTGGGACAAAAACCAGACAGTTGGGACAGAGTAATAAAAGAAACGAAGGTCTCGGATAGAAGCGCCAGCTTGAGCTTGGCAGAGATGCTGGAAGGAAAAGCGGCCACCTATAAGGAGTTGTATACTGCATTCTCAGAAGAGTGCAACAAGGAAAATGACGAAATCGTCTTGTGCGGGCTTTCCTTGGGTGCTGTTCTGGCACTTAATTATGCGATAGACCATCCGAATAAAGTAAAGGCACTGGTGCTAATTGCAGCACAATATAAAATGCCTGAAAAGCTATTGAAGTTCCAGAATATGCTGTTTCGCTTTATGCCGAATACAATGTTCAAGCAATTTGGCTTCAAAAAAGCTGATGTGATCAGCTTGTGCGGTACGATGACGGAATTGGATTTCAGGGATTCATTATGTAAGGTGTCCTGTCCGGCATTGATCGTTTGTGGGGAAAAGGACAACGCAAACAAAAAAGCCTCAAAGGAACTTGCCAGTTATTTGAGCGATTCCCACTTCCATGAACTTCTGAAAGCAGGTCATGAAGCAAACATAGAATCTCCGGAGGAATTGGCAACAGTGTTACAGGAATTTTATGATAATGTCGAATAAACTACGATTCATCAAAGAAAGAGGACTTTAAAATGAACATCGAAGAACGGGCAGCACAGGCTGCCGCATGGAAAGCTACTGGACAGTGCAACTGTGCACAGGCGGTGCTGAAGGCATTTGAGGACAAGCTGCCGGTGGATGCCGACACCCTGATGAAGCTGGGCGCAGGCTATGCCGCCGGCATGGGCTGCATGGAGAGCACCTGCGGCGCACTGATCGGCGCTGTGATGGTGGCGGGCATCGTCACCGACGGCAAGGGCACACCCCGCATTTCTAAGGAACTGCTGCAAAACTTTCAGGAAAAGTGCGGTGCTACCATCTGCAAGGATCTGAAGGGGATAGAGAACGGCGCACCGCTGTGCCCGTGCCCGGAGTGCGTCCGCAACGCTGTTCTGGCACTGGGCGAGGTGCTGGGAGAGTAAGATGAAGAAGATCTTGTTTGTTTGCCATGGCAGGATGTGCTGGAGGGGTGCACCGCCCTGCTGGAAGAGCTGCGATAAAAGGGAAAGGGGATGACGAAACGTTATTGCAAGGGCGAACGGTTTGCTGACCTGTCGTTTGCCGGGGAAGTCTTTGACAGCATAAACCTATTGACATGGTACGAAAATGGGTTTATACTATCCCCAACACAAGGAAGGGAGCGCAGACAGATGAAACATACAGCAGATGCCCGGCACAGACTACCCGGGCGAATGCGCTGCTCCCAGACAAATTCCCGGCAGACAGACTGAGAAAAAACAGGAAGATGCCGTTGTCTGGGAGAAGTGCCCGAACATACATCGTCACAATAAAAGGAGAACCGACAATGGCTGATTATAAACTGTGGAACGCACTGAAGAACGCTAAAAAATATCGCTGGGTGGAACTTTCTCACTCGCTGAACAACGAAAGCCCCTACTGGTCCGGCATCCCGGAAGGCTCTGTGGAGCTGGCAAAGACCGTGTGGGACTGGGGCAAGCCGGAACTGGAATGCCTGATCCAGACCTTCAAATTCCCCGGACAGTTCGGTACCCATATCGACTTCCCGGGTCACTTCATCAAGGGCAAAGCGCTGTCCGAAAAGTATGATGTGAACGACCTGATTTTCCCGCTGGTGGTCATTGATATTTCTGAGCAGGCCAAGAAAGACCCTCGCTACACTGTGACGGTGGAGGACATCAAAGCCTATGAGGCAAAGTACGGTCCCATCCCGGATGGTGCGCTGGTGGCTCTGCGCAGCGACTGGTACAAGAAGTGGCCGGATATGGATGCGCTGTCCGGCATCGACGCAGAGGGCAAAGAAAATGCTCCCGGCTGGTCGCTGGAAGCATTGGAGTATATCTACAAGGTGCGCAATGCCGCCGCCAACGGCCACGAAACGCTGGATACCGATTCCTCTGCGGTGGCGGAGGAAAAGGGTGACCTTGCCTGCGAGCGCTATGTTCTGGACAACGACAAGCTGCAGGTGGAGGTGCTTGCAAATCTGGATAAAGTTCAGCCTGCCGGTGCGGTGGTCATCGTTTCTTATCCCCGCATTGAAGGTGCAACTGGTCTGCCCGCACGGGTCTGGGCTATTACCGAATAAGAGCGGAGAAGTGGGAAAATGTCCTTTGAAAAAGCAAAAGCAGACCTAGAAGAAAAAGGCTTGGGAGACCATGTCATTGTGCTGAGCGAGTCCTCGGCAACCGTGGCGGAGGCAGCTCACGCACTGGGCGTAGAGCCTGCCAGCATCGCCAAAACGCTGTCGGTTTTGCAGGGCGAAAAGCCGGTGCTCAGCTTCAACTCGGCCCTCATCCTTCTGGGGGCTCTGGGCATCCTGCCCCCTGCCACCAGCGCCATGCTGCATAACCTTTCCACCCTTGGCATCAGCCTGCGCAGCAGCCTCCTTTTTTAGTTCAGATGAATCGGCAAAAGCCTAGCCAGCAGCCCAGCAGGAAGAAGAGCAGCGCTTTACCCAGCACCGGCAGCCATAGACGCTTGCACAAGGTGGTATCCCACCGGTGGATGTTCTGCTTGGGGCAGGTGCCAACGCAGGCTTCACAGGCGATGCATTCCCCGCTGCGCAGGCTGGTTTCCTCCAGCTTCAGGCACACCGGGCACTGCTGTTTACAGGCATTGCAGCCCGGGATGCAGCCGTCGCTCTGCCGGTGCAGCCGCGCAAATGGCAGCACCGGCAGCAGGGCAAACACCGCTCCCATGGGGCAGAGGAACTGACAGAAGAACCGGGGCTGCACCGCCATACCCAGCAAAATGAGCACAAGCAGCCCGATGCCCACACCAAAGCCCTCCGGCGGCAGATGCAGAGCCGTCAGGCGGGAAAACACCTCCCACGGGCTTGCGCCGGTCAGCATCTTTTCCTGCCGGGTCACATACAGTGCTACCAGCCATGCCAGCAGCAGATATTTGACCTTCTGCCCCAAAAGCACCGCCCGCTCCGGCAGACGGAGCTGCTTTTTGCGGTGGAACAGCTTTTTTTGAATAAGCCCGGAAAGCGCCCAGACGGCATCGCCCAAGCTGCCGAAGGCGCAGGCGTACCCACAGAAAAAACGGTCGAAAAGCAGGGTGAAGCCGCACAGCCCCAGCAGGGAAAGTGTGAAGCTGTCCACAGAGAGCACCTCGCCTGCACCGATGTGCAGAAAGATCTGTTTTACCCCGGAAAACCCGGCCACGAATGCGCCCGGCATGGACACAAAGAAGAACAACTGCACCCCGGTGCGCAGCCATGTACGGCGCTTTTTGTCCCGCTGACGCTGCTGCGCCGCTGTTAAAGGCTTTGCCTGTGTTTTTTCCATCATCCTGCCGCCTTTCCCAGTGCGTTCTCTACCGCACCGATAAGTCCTTCTGCCGTGAGGGTAGCGCCGGAAACGGTATCCACCTCAGCAGACTGCACTGCCAGCATCTCGTCCAGCAAAGGCAGCGCCTGCTTATAGTAGGGCTTATCCTCGCCGGAAGCATCCAGCACCGCAATATCGGTCATTTTTCCGTTCTGGATAGTCACCGACACCTGAATGACATCGCCAAAACCATAGGCGCTGCCCTCATAGATGCCGTCCCGGTAGCCGCTCTGCTCTGCCTGTGCTGCGCTCTGCGCCTGCAAAACGGAAGCATTGTAGGCTTCAACTTCGGCAATTTCCTGCTTGCGCTGGCTTACCGCTGCCGCCCGGATCAGCGCCACCTGCTGGTATTGCCACAGTACCCCCAAAATTAGCAGCAGGTTCACCGCCCGGAGGAGAAAATTTTTGTATTTCATTCTGCTGCTCCTTCCGTTTCAGATTCAATCCCGGTCTCTTCCGGCGGCAGTGCCGGCTCGGATGTCGGCAGCACTTCCTCAGAAGATGCCGGTTCCGGTTCAGAGGATGCCGGTGCATCTGCCGGGAAAAGCTGCTGCCATACTTCCTTGAGCCACACGGGAACGGCGCTCTTTTCCTCCGGCTGCACCACCTCCACGGTGGGCGCGGTGACCGGCGTTTCCCCGGGCTCTGCTGCTTCAGACGGTGCGGTTTCCTCTGCCGTCTCTTCCGATGCAGTCTGCTCCGGAGCGGTTTTCTCTGCCGGGGCAACAGCCGCCTTTGCCAGCGCCAGCTTGACCGCGTTCAGGATGCCGGTGGAAGAGTAGGTCGCGCCGGAAACAGCATCCACGTTGGGGCTTTGTCCCTCCAGAATGGCGGGGATGACCTGTTTTGCCCGGGAGAGATATTCCTCCTCGTCCTCGGCGCTCAGGATCGTGATATCGGTAATTTTATCCTCTGCCACCGTGACCTGCACTGTGATCTGCCCCTCAAAGCCCGTGGCTTCGGCAGTGTAGATGCCGTCCAAGTAGATGGAGGGAGCCGTAAATTCCTCCACCACAAGCGTTGCAGCGGGCTTGGGCTGGGGCGGCAGGGGATTGTTGACTACCTCGCCGGTCAGGGCGTTCTGCACTGCGCCCAGAATGCCCCGGCTGGTGTAGGTGGCCTCGGAAACGGCATCCACCTCCCAGCTCTGAGTCTCCACCACGGTGGTCAAAAGCCGCTTGGCACGCCGCAGAAACTGCTTGGTCTCGTGGGGTGCGTCCAAGATCTCCACCTCCGTGATGCTGCCGTTTTCCATGGTGACCTGTACTCGGACGGCACCGCCGTAGCCCCGGGAAGAGCCGACGTAAACGCCGTCGGCATAGGGCAGCTTGGGCAGGGTTTCTTCCTCCGCTTCGGAGGAAACGGCTTCCACAGGCTGCTCCACCACGGTTGTCAGCTTTTCCGGCACGGCGGCCAGCACCGGAACGGTGCGGGGCAGGGCAAAAAGTACAGCTGCCGCTGCCGCCACCGTCGGGAGCAGTTGCACCAGCGGCAGCAGTGTATGGCATCGTTTTTTGTTCATTCCAACTCCTCCTGACACGGAAAAGCAAGGCCGCCTGATGCCAAGCGACCTTGCCGTTTTGTGTTATATTTTACAATAAATTAGGCAGTTTCCCGTGTATTCACAGCGCCACATTGACCGGCAGGACATACACGCCGTCGGCGGCGTAGAAGGTGATCTGAGTAATCGTCTTGCCGATGATGGATGCAAAGTAAGGATCATCGGCATTGAAGCCCAGCTTGGTACCATGCCAGATGTTGGTCACATGATGCAGGCCGTACTCACTGCCATCGGCGGTGGTCAGAACTACGCCGTAGACCTTGTTGGCCTTGTAGTCCAGATCAAAACCGGAGATTTTCATCTCGTAGGTGGTGTGGTGACCGTTGGTATTCAGTTCCACAGTGGTGCCCTCTACGGTGGTCTCGGTGGCGTGGACCTTGCCAAACTCCTACTTGCCGCTCAGCAGGTTATACGATGCGGTGATGTAGTAGGCAGGGGTCTCACTGAGCTTGTAGTAAGCGTAGCTCTCGTTCTCAAACAAGGCATCTGCGCCGGTGTAGGTGGTGGTGGATTCCTTGCCCTTCAGGGTAACGGTAATGTCGTAGCTGTCGGCATCGGTGACCTGCTTTGCATTCTTCAGCGCCCACGGGGTCAGCACCTTGACCGGGAAGGAAACGCCGGTGATGTCGGTGCCGTCCGCGTTGACGTGGTAGGAACCGGCGGCAAGGTTGCCTGCACGGGTCTTGTTCTTGGTGGCACTGGTCACAGCGTCGATCTCAGATGCGTTGTCCACACCGGCAGCCTTGTAGAAGTCGGCGTAGGGGATGTTCATCTGGACATAGCTGGAGGTCAGGCAGTTTTCCTGTTCCACCTCTTCCGCAGCGAAGGCCGGGACTGCCACAGCGCATACCAGCATAGCGGCCGCAAGTGCACCTGCAAATACTTTTTTCAATCTCATGGTAACACACCTCTATCTCAGTTTTGAAAAAATAGTTAGCTTTGCCTAACAATTGATGCAAAAAAATGCAGGGGAAAAACCCCTCAGATGGTTAGGCAAAACAAATTCGCGAAGTAAAAATAGCACTCCCACCGGGCGTTGTCAAGTAGAAACCGGAAAGTTTGCAGAGGTAAATTTTTCGATGCAGGAAACGATCTGCATCCTCTATACCGCAAAGCCCTTGACCTTTTTGCCGGAGCGCAGTATACTTTTTGCAAAGTTAGTCATGAATAACCGCAAGGAGGTACTACATGATACAAGACGCGTTCTGGGGGATCCTAATTCCCTTTCTAGGTACAAGCCTTGGGGCAGGCTGTGTGTTCTTTTTAAAAAAGTCCCTGAGCGACGACATCCAGCGGGCGTTGACCGGCTTTGCCGCCGGAGTGATGGTGGCGGCATCGGTATGGAGCTTGCTGATTCCGGCTATGGAGCAGGCCGCAGATCTGGACAGGCTGGCGTTTTTCCCGGCGGCGGTGGGTTCCTGGCTGGGCATCCTGTTTTTGCTGCTGCTGGACCATCTCATCCCGCATCTGCACCAGAACAGCTTGCAGGCCGAAGGGCCAAAAAGCCAGCTCCAGCGCACCACCATGATGGTTCTGGCGGTGACGCTGCACAACATCCCGGAGGGTATGGCAGTGGGCGTGGTCTATGCCGGCTACCTTGCCGGAACTGCCCAGATCACCGCCGCCGGGGCGCTGGCACTTTCCCTTGGCATTGCCATCCAGAACTTCCCGGAGGGAGCCATTATCTCCATGCCCCTGCGGGCAGAAGGAATGAAAAAAGGCCGGGCATTCTGGGGCGGCGTACTGTCCGGCATCGTAGAGCCCATCGGGGCAGTGTTGACGATTCTGGCGGCAGGCATCGTGGTGCCCGCATTGCCCTATCTGCTCAGCTTTGCAGCCGGTGCCATGCTGTATGTGGTGGTGGAGGAACTGATCCCGGAAATGTCGCAGGGGCAGCACTCCAACGTTGGCACGGTATTTTTTGCGGTTGGCTTCAGCGTGATGATGGTGCTGGATGTGGCACTGGGGTGACGGTTGGAGCCCTCGAAAGCGAAATCTTTTTCGGAATCTCCGAAAATGCCTAAACTCCTTGACAGAGGAGACGGCAGGGCGTATTATTTTGGCAGAAGGACCGCTGAGAAGCGGCTTTTTATAGAATGAAAAGTTAGCATTGTCTAACTTGCAGCACGAGGAATTGCTGGCCTGTCATCCGGTGCAGTGGGCGCATCTGGTAAAAAGTATTGCATTGTGAACGGTAAACAGAAAGAGGGTGGCATTATGTCCTTTTTTGAAAATACCCGAAAGCCCGTAGGCCTTGGCGGGAAGATCATGGTTGCTATGATGAACTTTGGACACAGCGCAATGGCAGAATGGGGGCTGAGTTTTTTACAGCCTGCCCCGGATGCCATGGTGCTGGACTGCGGCTGCGGCGGTGGAGCGAACATTAAAACGCTGTTGAAACTGTGCCCCAACGGCAAGGTGCAGGGCATCGACTACTCAGCTGTCAGCGTGGAAAAAGCGCGAAAAGTCAATGCCAGAGCCATTGCGGCAGGACGGTGTGCCGTGCAACAGGCAAGCGTGACAGAGCTGCCGTTTAAAGCGGAGCAGTTTGATGTGGTGACTGCCTTTGAAACGGTCTATTTCTGGCCGGAACTTGCGCAGAATTTCAGAGAGGTTTATCGAGTGCTGAAGCCCGGCGGAATCTTTTTCATCTGTAACGAAGCAAACGGCGAAACGACAAAAGACGACAAATGGACGCAGATCATCGATGGCATGGCCATCTATACGGATACTGCATTGAAAGAGTATTTGGAAAAAGCAGGATTTTGTCAGATCCAAAGCCACAAAAATAAAAAGGGCTGGCTGTGCGTTACGGCGCAAAAGCGGTGAAATAGTGTAAGGAGGACGGAGCATGGAACGAAAAGAAGCAATCCGCAGTGCCTATCGGCTGACAGGCGGCAACAATTTTTATGACGGTATGATCACCTGCTCCACCCTGAGCGGGAAAGCAGTGTGCTGTCTGGTGTGGGACATGAACAAGGCAGAAAATGATGCCTATCTGGAAAAGGCACTGTCCGGCATCCCGAAGCATTTTTCCGGCAAGCTGCTGGAGGTGCCGGTGGGCACCGGCATTCTGACCATACGATAAAACCAAAGGGAGTTCTGCCTGGACCTTCGTCCGTGACGGAACTCCCCTTTTTTAGCTTTATAGAAAAACCATAAGTCATCTGCCACGGTCAGTGGAGCAAAAACCACACACCCAGCAGGATCGCAAGGAAGATCAGGTTGGACAGGGTGAACAGCCCCAAATACTGCTTCTTTCCCTGTGGCAGCTCCCGTGCGATCTGTCGGTAGGAAATAAGACTGGCCATGGATGCGATCAAAGTGCCAAGACCTCCCAGATTGGTGCCGATGATGAGGGCTTGTGTCTCTGCCGTGAACCCGGACAGCAGCAGGGCGGCGGGAACATTACTTGTGACCTGCGAAGCAAGAACCGCCACCAGAACTTCCCGGCCGGTCAGAAACTCCTGCAGCCAGCCGGAAAAAGCGGGAATGCGCCCCAGATTGCCAATGAAGATGAAAAAAGCCACAAAGGTCAAAAGCAGGGAATAGTCCACTGCCCGTAAGGTGTGCGGGTCTGCAAAAAGGGCGCAGACGAGTACAGCGGCAAAGGCAATGCCATAAGGCAACACCCGGATCACGGACAGCAGGCAGACGGCAAACAGAACCAGATACAGCAGGATGATCTTCTGATCTCCCTGAGATGCAGAAGAAGAAACAAGCTCGTCCACGGAGAGGGCGGCAGAGGCTTTCCGGCAGACCAGCGCTGCCCAAGCCAGCAGCAGGAGCAGAGAGATCAGGGCGTAGGGCAGCATAAGAAGGACAAATCCCCCGATGCTCATGCCGCTTTTTCCGTAAAGATAGAGGTTCTGCGGGTTGCCGATGGGGGTCAGCATACTGCCAAGGTTTGCCGCAATGGTCTGCATACAGACCACCGGGATCAGAAGAGCGCGGCGGACATCCGCTCCCAAACGGCTCAGGACCACGAACGTAAAGGGGACGAAGGTCAGCAGGGAAACATCGTTGGTGATGAACATGCTTCCGAAAAAGCACAGCCCGACCAGTACCAGCGTCAGCTGAAAGGTGCTGTGGGTACGGGACAGCAATGCCCGGCCCAGTCCATCAAAAAAGCCCTGCCGCCGCAGCCCGGCCATGACCGTCATCAGGGAAAACAAAATCGCCAGCGTGCGCAGGTCGATGTAGCCGAGATACTGCGCATCCGGCAGAACAAAGAAGGCGGAGACAACGGCCAGCACAGCGGCTGCGGTGAGGACCGTTTCCTGCTGAATGAATTGTTTGAGTAGCTTCATAGAGACACATCCTTGTAATTGTAAAGGCAGCCCTGCTGCGATGCCGGGCGGCCTTTTTCCGTATTTCAGAGCAGCAGCTCAAACGACCCGATCATCAGGGGCATTCTTCAATGTGGAAGATCGCTACTTTCCCGAAGAACGGATTGCAAGTGCGTGCAACTTCCGGCTCAAATCGGCCAGACACCATGCGATTGCCATACCGCCGGCAATTCCAAGAGCGGCCAGAAAGGTCTGCTCTCCGAAATGCTCTGCAGCAGACAAATCATTGGAGACAACTGCGTTCATGCAGTAGTAGAGGGTGCTTCCGGGAATGAGGGGAATGGCAGCGGTGATGAAGAAAGGCGTAGAGGGTGCATTGCAGCATCGGGCAAGAATTTCGGCATACAGAGCGGCACAGAAACCGGCCAATAGATTGGCAAGAAAGACGCTGTGCAGGGTGTTGGCGGCAAGAAGATAAGCCAGCCATGCCAGAAGTCCGCCTACACCGGCGGCGGGTAAGTAGCGCCGGTTCAGATTGAAGATCAGTCCGAAACCGACCGAACCAAGGGCAGCACTGAGCAACTGCGAAAAAACCTGTATCATGCGGAAATTCCTCCCATCAACCAGATGGCGGCCATCATGCCGAGTGCAAGGGTGGCGGCCATCAGAATGGCTTCCACCAGTCGAAGAGAGCCGGAAATAATGTCCCCAAGTAAGATGTCCCGGATGGAATTTGTCAGCATGATGCCGGGAATCAGCAGCATGATGATACCAATCAGAACTTTATCGGCATGAAACTGCATCCCAAAGCGGCAGAGCAGCAGAGTGGAGACACCGCTGAGAAATGATGCTATAAACTGAAATTCTACGCCATTCATACAAAAAGGCGAGAGATAGCGCTCCATCCAGCAAATCAGAACGGCAATGCCGCCGGCCAGCAGGCCGTCCCAGAGATTTCCACCAAAGAAGATGGCAAAACTGGAAGCAGCCAACACACTGCCGGCAAGATGCAGTCTTGGGTCCGGATGCTGTGCCAGAATGGCATTCAGTTGGCGCTGAAACTCTTCTATGGAAGGAGGTGCTGTGCAGATACGGCGGCTGAGCGCATTGAGCTTTTCCAATGTCAGCAGGTCATTGCTGGCAGCGTGACGCAGGCGGCGGGTCTCGGTCTGCGGCGGCAGCGAGGGCATGATAAGCGTGACCACGATGCTGGATGTGATCACGAATACATTCACATCTTCTGCCCCATAGGCGATTGCGATCCGGTTCAAAGTGTCCTCAACGCGGAATACTTCTGCGCCACTGTTTTGTAAAGCTTCGCCCATTCGGACCAGAATGTGGAGAAAATGACTGATCTCGGTCTCTTCCACAATATCACGCTCTTTTCATCTCGGTTTCCACATTATTATAGCGGGTGGACCGGCAGAACGCAAGACGCTGCAAGGACAGAGAGACTTTTTGATAACTGCATTGTTTACGCGGGCAATGGATCGCCTGGTTCTGAAGAAACGGCTTGCATCCGTTCTGTCACAGCGAAAGACTACGATCAGAGAAGAAAAAATTGAATCCAGTGCAAACGATTTTGCCGAGAATTGCATGAAATATTATAAAAGTATTATTCTTTTATGAATTTTAGCGCTCTACTATTGACACTGCTAATAAACAGTGTTATAACAGTGGCGTGCTCAGGAGAAAGGGGCATGAGGGAACCGCAAGGCTCCCGGGAAGACTCCGCTTCTGATGCACGATCTTGATTTTATGCCCGACCCGAACGCCGGGATTGGAGGGTTGTTTTATGTTTATGCCTGCTGTTTTCCATGAAAATCTGTTCGATGATTTCTTTGATCCGTTCTGGAACGACGGTGCGCTGGAGCGTGCAATGAATCGTGAAGAGCGTGAGACCTTCGGCAAGCGCGGCGCAAACATGATGAAAACCGATGTGAAGCAGACCGCCGATGGCAACTATGATGTGGCTGTTGACCTGCCCGGCTGCAAGAAGGAAGACGTTCAGATGGAGCTGAGCGACGGCTACCTGACCATTCAGGCCGTCCGCAACCACTCCAATGACGAGAAGGACAACAATGGCCGTTATCTGCGCCGTGAGACCTTCTCCGGTACCTGTGCCCGCAGCTTCTATGTGGGTGATGCCGTGAAGAAGGAGGACATCCACGCAAAGTTCGAGGATGGCATCCTGCACATCGTACTGCCCGCACCGCAGCAGCAGAAGGCTCTGCCTGCGAATCCCAATCTCATTGAAATCGAATAACGTTTGTGCATCGGTGTGAGGAACACCGGCGCATAGAACCAGCCCCCGGAGAACCGTAAAAAGCTCTTCGGGGGTTTTTGTATTCTGACATCTTTTCGGAAGTGAAAAAGCGTGGTACCCACAACACCGACACGCAAGAGGGCGCAGCAGTCAATCTTTTTGAAACCGCCGTCAAACACGCATAAAAGCGAAAAGAACCCGCTTTCAACATCAAATTGAAGTGAAAGCGGGTTCTTTATTGAAGTGACACCAAGTTGTCACAAAATCACAGCTTTAGAAGGCCTGTGCATCATATTTATATCGATATTTCGCCGTAAATTCGTTTCTACTTGATGGGGTGAATTATTTCCGATTTGTCAGCCGGTTGAGCAGCATCACAGCCAGAACAATGACACCAATGACGAGAAGAATGCCGACCATGCCGATGAGCATCATGGGCAGGGTGGTCATCCACGAAGAAAGATGAAGCATAAGTGTACCTCCGTTAAGCCATCAGGGTCAGAATCAGGCCGCCTGCAATGACGGATGCGATCTGCCCCGAAACGTTGACGCTGATGGAGTACATCAGCAGGAAATTCTGGTTATCTTCTTCCAATCCCATCTTGTTGACCACACGGCCGCTCATGGGGAAGGCGGAGATGCCGGCTGCACCGATCATCGGGTTCAGTTTTTTGCCTTCGGGCAGGAACAGGTTCAGCAGCTTTGCAAACAGCACGCCGCCTGCGGTATCAAAAACGAAGGCTACCAGACCCAGTGCAAGGATGAGCAGGGTATCGGGCCGGACAAACTTGTCAGCGGTCATCTGTCCGGCCACGGTCAGGCCCAGCACGATGGTGATGAGGTTTGCCAGCACATTCTGCGCGGTTTCGCTGAGGGCGTTCAGTACGCCGCACTCCCGCAGCAGGTTGCCGAACATCAGAAAACCAACTAGAGCTACACTGGCAGGAGCTACCATACCGGCAATGATGGTTACCACAATGGGGAACAGAATCTTCGTCAGCTGGCTGACATTGCCCTTTTCATAGGGCATCCGGATGCGGCGGTCCTTCTGAGTGGTCAGCAGTTTAATGACCGGCGGCTGCACGATGGGCACCAGAGCCATGTAACTGTACGCTGCCACCATGATGGCACCAAGGTACTGGGAGTTGAGGGTGTTAGCTACAAAAATGGCGGTGGGACCGTCCGCTGCACCAATGACAGCGATGGAAGCAGCATCCTTCAAATCAAAGAAGAAGCCTGCCAGAAACAGGGTGAAGAAAATACCAAACTGCGCTGCGGCACCAAAGAGCATGAGCCACGGTTTTTCCAGCAGGGGGCCAAAGTCGATCATAGCACCAATGCCGATGAAAAGCAGCAGGGGAAACAGCTCGTTGGACATGCCTGCTTCAAACAGGGCAGAAATGGGGCCTACGGTATCGCCCTGCGTGATGGCACCGGACAGCGGCAGATTGACCAGAATGGCACCAAAGCCCATGGGTAAAAGCAGGCTCGGCTCCATTTTTTTGGCGATGGCAAGGTAGATGAGCAATGCACCAATGCCCCACATCACCACCATCTGCCAAGTCAGGTTTCCAAAATTGGAAAACAGACTTGCGAATGTGTTCAGAAAGTTCATAGTTTTCTTGCCTCCTATTGTGCTCCGGTACGGTGACAAGAAAAAGAGACTCCTGCCACAGCACCTTGTCTGTGACAAAAGTCTCAAGCGAACACATGACATCGGGCATTTCTGCCGTGATGACGCTGCCATGCAGCAGTCTCCCGAAGAATAAGCCGGAACACTGCCCTTTACTCCCTTTTATCAGATGTATTAAAACAGAATATGGGAAAACTGTCAAGAAAAATACAGAAATCTTTTCTGTATCTTATGAGGGTCCTTCCGCTGTGGTTCACGCAAGCTGATTACAGCAAAGCATTTCTGGAAGCCCATCGAGAGAAAATCACTCTGCACAAGGCGGCCCCGGAGAGCTGCGATAAGCCCTCCGGGGCCATTTTTGTTTTCCGACATCTTTCCGACAGTGGGAAAGCGTGGTAGAATAGGAGCAAAGCTGATATAGGATCAACAGGAGGGGGAAAATCAAGATGGAAACGGTCTATATCGCAGGCGGATGCCTTTGGGGCGTACAGCATTTTTTTGACACAGTGCCTGGTGTACAGATGACTGAAGCCGGCAGAGCCAACGGAACAACGAGTTCTCTGGATGGCCCATACGATGGATATGCAGAATGCGTAAAAGTGGTCTATGATGAGAAAAACACAAGCATTTCAGAACTGATGGCACACCTGTTTGAGATCATCGACCCCTACAGCCTGAATAAACAGGGCGTGGACGTTGGAAAAAAGTACCGGACAGGGCTGTACAGTACAGATCCCAGACATCTGGAAGAAGCAAGAGCTTTTATAAACGGCCGGGAGGACCGGGACAAGATCATGCTGGAAGTGCTGCCGCTGACAAATTATGTCCGGAGCGCTGAGGAGCATCAGCACCATCTGGAACGGCACCCTGAAGACTGCAGTTACTGCCATATCCCGGATGCTGTCCTGAACAGATACAGAAATCAGTAAATATGCGATCCTACCATTGCAGTAACACCAATGGAAAGTATCAGGAGCAGGAGAGTGCCCCGCTGGTGCGGGAATTTCTGGCGGATACCGGCATGACGGTGGCGCAGATCGACCGGGTGGCCTATCTGGTGGGGCACCACTGATGGTTCTGGATGTGGCGCTTGGCTGAGAGAGCAAAGCGGCTTCTCAATGGTAAAATAACGGAAAACACCCCTGTGAGCTTTTTTAAACTCACAGGGGTGTTTTTAGGCGTTGGGGTCGGTCAGCACAAAGGTCAGCTCGGCGGTGGCGGCGCACTTGCCGTCCACCCACGCCGAAGCCTTGCCCACGCCCACCGGGCCGTGCTGCTCTACCAGTTCACAGTGCAGGGTGAGCACATCGCCGGGGGTGACCTGCTTGCGGAAGCGGGCATTCTTGATGCCGCCGAAGAGGGCCAGTTTGCCCTTGTTCTCCGGCAGGCTGAGCGCCGCAACGGCACCGGTCTGGGCCAGTGCTTCCAGAATGAGCACTCCCGGCATCACCGGCTGGCCGGGAAAATGTCCGCAGAAAAATTCCTCATTGCGGCTCACGCACTTGCGGCCGATGGCCCACTGGCCCGGCTCATAGTCCAGAATGCGGTCCACAAGGGCAAAGGGATAGCGGTGCGGCAGAAGCGCCGCGATCTCCTCGCTGTTCAGGGCGTTTGCGTCTGCACGCACGGTGCGGGGTTCTGCCATGGGTCAGCCCTCCCATCTGCGCAGGGCGATGCAGGCGTTGTGCCCGCCAAAGCCCAGACTGTTGCTCAGTGCGTAGGTCATGGCCTGCGCACGGCCAGTGTTCGGCACATAGTCCAGATCACATTCGGGATCGGGCTGCTCATAGTGGATGGTGGGCGGCGCAAACTGGTCATGCAGGGCCAGCGCTGTAAATACGGCTTCGATGCCGCCCGCACCGCCCAGCAGATGGCCGGTCATGCTCTTGGTGCTCACCACAGTCAGCTGCTTTGCGTGTTCGCCGAACACCGCATGGATGGCGGCGGTCTCGCAGGCATCGTTCATGTGGGTGCCGGTGCCGTGGGCGTTGATGTGATCCACCTGCTCCGGTGCGATGCCTGCATCCGCCAGCGTCAGCGCCATGCAGTCGATGGCACCTGCGCCGCCGGGGGCGGGAGCGGTGAAGTGGTAGGCGTCGCAGTTGGCACCGTAGCCCACCACCTCAGCGTAGATGTGCGCACCACGGGCACGGGCATGCTCCAGCTCTTCCAGCACCAGCACGCCGCTGCCTTCGCCCATCACGAAGCCGCCGCGCCGTGCGTCAAAGGGCAGGCTGGCTGCATCCGGATCGGTCGCGGTGGAAAGCGCTTTCATGCTGGTAAAGCCGCCGATGCCCAGAGGGCTGATGCAGCTCTCTGCACCGCCGCAGACCATGGCGGTCTCGTAGCCGTCACGGATGCGGTGGAAAGCATCGCCTACGGCATTGGTGCCGCCGGCGCAGGCCGTCACCGGGCAGGTGCACATGCCCTTCAGACCAAAGCGGATGGCCACCTGTGCCGCTGCCATGTTGGCAATGGACATAGGTACGAAATAGGGGCTTACCTTTTCCATGCCCTTCTCTTCACCACGGGTGTGCTGCTCCTCAATGGTGGGCAGACCGCCGATGCCGCTGGAAAGGATGACACCGATCTGTTTGGCTTCCGCTTCGGTGTCCAGACCGCTGTCTGCAACTGCTTCAGCGGCGGCAGCAAGGGCCAGAACGGTAAAGCGGGCCATCTTGCGGGCTTCCTTTTTGTCCACGATGGTTTCCGGGTCAAAGCCCTTCACCTCGCCTGCTAGCTTACATTTAAAATCGGTGGTATCGAACTGGGTAATGGGGCCGATGCCGCATTTGCCCGCTTTGGCAGCGGCCCAGCTGTCGGTGGTGTTGTTGCCCAGCGGGTTCACGGTGCCAAGGCCGGTGATCACGACTCTGCGTTTTTCCATGAGAGTTTTCTCCTTTTACATTGCCATGCCGCCGTCTGCACAGAGCACCTGCCCGGTGAGATAGCTGCTTTGTTCTGCGGCAAAAAATGCCACTGCATTTGCCACATCCTCCGGCTTTCCTGCGCGGCCTGCGGGGATGCCCTTTGCCATTTCGGCACGGACGGCTTCCGGCAGGGCGGCGGTCATGTCGGTCTCGATAAAGCCCGGCGCGACCGCATTCACGGTCACATTGCGGCTTGCCAGCTCGCGGGCAAGGCTTTTGGTCAGGCCGATCAGGCCCGCCTTGCTGGCGGCGTAATTGGTCTGGCCGGCGTTGCCCCGCAGGGCCACCACACTGGAAAGGTTCACGATGCGGCCCCAGCGCTGGCGCACCATGCGGCGGGCGGCCTCCTTGCAGCAGAGGAACGCACCCTTGAGGTTTGCGTTCAGCACTGCATCGAAGTCCTCTTCGCTCATGCGCAGGATCAGATTATCGCGGGTAATGCCCGCGTTGTTCACAAGGATATCCACCCGGCCAAAGGCGTTCACCGCCTGTTCAAAGAGTGCTTTGCAGCCCTCGGCAGTGGAAACATCGGCCTGCACAGCCACGGCATCTGCGTTTTCGGCCTTGCACAGAGCCACCGTCTCGGCAGCTGCAGCTTCGCCGTGGCAGTAATTCACCACGACATTGCAGCCCTGCTTTGCCAGCTGGATGCACACAGCCCGGCCAATGCCCCGGCTTCCGCCAGTAACAACGGCGGTGCGGATGATCGTTTCTTCGCTCATAGCTCTTCCTTCCATGCTGTCAGTGCGGCGCTCAGCTGCTCCGGGGTCTCCACCGAAGCGCAGACCACGCCGGGCAGGGTCTTTTTCACAAAGCCAGCCAGAGCACTGCCCGGGCCAACTTCCAGAATATGGTCTACGCCCAGCTCACCGAGGCGGTGGAGCGTATCTTCCATGTAAACGCTGCTCTGCACCTGCTTCACCAGCAGCGCCGGGATGCTGTCGGCGTCAGCCTTTTCACGGCCAAGGCAGTTGAACAGCACCGGCACCTGCATCTCGCCAAAGGACTCAGAGGCAAAACGCTTTGCCAGGGCATCCCCGGCGGGGGCCATGAGGCGGGTGTGGAACGGGCCGCTCACCTTGAGCGGGATGCAGCGGCGGGCACCGGCTTCTTTGGCCAGTGCGGCGGCTTTGTCCACAGCGGCTTTCTCGCCGCCGATGACCAGCTGACCCGGGCAGTTGTAGTTGCAGATCTGCACGCAGCCGAGCTGTGCAGCCTGCTCACAGCAGGCTGCAAGTGCCTGCCGGTCAAGGTTCAGCACGGCGGTCATGCCGCAGTCGATGCCCTTTGCAGCTTCGGCCATGGCTTTGCCGCGGTAAGCGGCCAGCTCGATGGCCTGCTTTGCGGTGAACACCCCGGCAGCTTCCAGCGCGGAGTATTCGCCCAGCGAAAGCCCGGCCACATAAGCGGGTTTCACGCCCTGCTGGGCCAGCACTGCGGTCACGCCGCAGGCAAAGGCCACCATGCAGGGCTGGGTGTATTCGGTCTGATTCAAAAGGCCATCCGGGTCCTCAAAGCAGACGCGGTGCAGATCGAAGTCCAGTTCTGCACTGTCAAATGCCGCCCGGAACGCGGGAGAGCCTTCGTAAAATTCTTTGCCCATGCCGGGGTGCTGTGCCCCCTGACCGGCATATAAAACGGCAAGCTTCATTGATTTTGCCTCCATTCGGTCACAAGTTCATCCATCAGCTCCTGTACCGTGCGCATCCGGTCCAGCCTGCCCACGTTGGCCCCGCAGAAGAACAGGCCCTCCTCCACATTGCCCTTTACGGCTTCGATGAGCGCGTGGGTGATGCAGTAGGGCACCTTGGCGGGGTCGCAGGTCTTCAGGCAGCGGGCACAGTGCCGGGGAGGGAAGCGGGTCCCCTCTGCCAGCGCCTGCACCAGTGGGGTGTTCAGTGCACGGCCCGGCATTCCCACCGGGCTGTGGATGATCCGTACATCCTCGGGCCGGGCGTTCAGCAGAACGTCCTTGTAGCCCTGGGATGCGTCGCACTCGTAGGTGGTGATAAAGCGGGTAGCAAGCTGTACGCCTGCAGCGCCCATTGCGGTAAAGTGGGCCATATCGGCACCGGTGTACACGCCGCCTGCCACAAACACGGGGATGCTGTGGCCAAACTGTGCTTCAAAGGGCTTTACCTCGGCCAGCACCTCGGGCAGGATGTCATCGAGGGTCTGGCATTTGCCTGCCAGCAGGTCATCTTCGGCAAAGCCGAGGTGTCCGCCTGCCTTGCAGCCTTCGATCACCACAAAATCAGCGGTGCGGCCAAACTCTTTGGCCCAGCGACGCAGGATGAGCTTTGCGGCTCTTCCGCTGGAAACGATGGGAGCGATGGCAACATCCGTTGTGCCCACGATGCCGGGCAGCTCCAACGGCAGGCCCGCGCCGGACACCACCGCGTCCACGCCCGCTTCCACAGCGGTGCGGATCGCGGCCGCATAATCCTGCGTTGCCACCATGGCGTTGATGGCTACCATGCCCGCGCCCTTTGCGATCTCCTTTGCCTTCCGAATCTCGGCGGTCAGTGCACGGTGGTTGGCACTTGCCGGGTCGCGGGCAAAGTCCGGCTCACGGTAGCCTGCATCGGCGGTGGAGATGCACCCCATACCGCCGCAGGCTGCAACAGCACCGGCCAGCCCGCCGAGGGAAACGCCCACACCCATGCCGCCCTGTAGGATGGGCACAGACAGGGTCTTTCTGCCGAGGGTCAGCATTCGGTGCTCAGCGCGGCAATGCGCTGCCTCCCGCCGTTCCACAGGTCTGCAAGAATATCCGCCACCGGGCGCACCTCGTGCAGCATGCCTGCCACCTGACCGGCCATCAGGCTGCCAGTGGTGGTGTCGCCCTCAAACACGGCGCGGCGCAGGCTGCCAAGGGTGTACTTTTCCAGCTCCATCTTGTCGGCACCGGCGTTTTCCTGCCGGACATATTCGCGGCTCATGCGGTTTTTCAGCACTCGCACCGGCGCACCCACGCTTCGGCCGGTCACAATGGTATCGCTGTCCTTGGCCTTGAGCAGGGCGGCTTTGTAGTTTTCATGGATGGGGCACTCCTCGCTCACCAGCAGGCAGGTGCCTACCTGCACGCCGCAGGCGCCCAGAGCCAGAGCTGCTGCCAGCTGACGGCCATCGGCGATGCCGCCAGCTGCAATGACGGGTACATTTACGGCATCCACCACCTGCGGCACCAGCGCCATGGTAGCCATTTCGCCCACATGGCCGCCGCTCTCGGTGCCCTCAGCAATGACAGCATCGATGCCCAGCGGCTCCAGATGCTTTGCCAGCACGGCGGCGGCGACAACCGGGATCACCTTGATGCCTGCCGCTTTCCACGCGGGGATATATTTGCCCGGGTTGCCTGCACCGGTGGTCACAACGGGCACGCCCTCTTCCACCACGATCTTGGCAAACTCATCTGCCTGCGGATGCATGAGCATGATGTTCACGCCAAAAGGCTTGTCGGTCAGCTCTTTGCAGCGGCGGATGTTCTGGCGCAGGGTGTCGGCGTTCATGCCGCCCGCACCAATGATGCCCAGCGCACCCGCGTTGGAGCAGGCGGCGGCAAACTCGCCAGTGGCAATGTTGGCCATGCCGCCCTGAATGATGGGGTATTTTGTGCCTAGAATTTCATTTAAAAGTTTCATTGAAAAACCCTCTCAGTCAATGCCTTCCGGCATTGACAGCTCCCCCGAGGGGGGAGCTTTTTTCTGCTTTTCTGTCAGCTGGACCTTCTCTTGGAAGGCACACTGACCCTACCCGCCCATAAAGCTCCCCCTTCGGGGGAGCTGGCGCATCAGCGCCTGAGAGGGTCGTATTCCACGATCATGCCGCCCCATGTCAGGCCGCCGCCAAAGCCGATGCAGGCCAGAAGCTGGCCCGGCTGCAGCTGCCCGTTCTCGGCAAGCTCGTTCAGGGCTACCGGGATGCTGGCGGCACTGGTGTTGCCGTGGCGGTCCATGTTCTTGTAGAACTTTGCCGGGTCGGCCTTCAGCGCCCGCACGCAGTGGTCGATGATGCGGCTGTTGGCCTGATGGCAGACCACCCACTCAAGATCATCGAGGGTCAGCTGTGTTTCATCCAGCACAGTGTGCAGGCACTTGGGCAGGGCATCCACTGCAAAGCGGAATACGGCCTTGCCGTCCATGGTGATGGGCGCGGAACCTGTGCGGTTCGGCCCGCCCGCATGGAGAACATCGCTGCCGCGCGCGCCCAGCGTCAGAGCAAAGGGAGTGTCCGACAGCTGAAAAATGGCAGCACCGGCTCCATCCCCAAACAGTACACAGGTGGAGCGGTCGGCGGGGTCCATCAGGCGGGAAAGGGCTTCGCACCCAATGACGAGGGCATACTGTCCACCCAAAGTTGTCAGCAGTCCCCGCGCCACGGCTATGCCGTAGAGGAAGCCGGAACAGGCCGCGTTGACATCCAGCGCAGGCCGGTCCTCGGGAAGGCCCAGCGCCGCCTGCACCTGACAGGCTACACTGGGGGTCGCGTCTGGGGCGGACAGGGTGGCACAGATGCAGCACCCGATCTGCGCAGGGGCAAGGCCGCTGCGGGCCAAAGCCTGCTTTGCGGCGGAAATGGCCAGCGTGGCGGCAGATTCATCCTCCGTGCACCAGTGCCGGGTGCGGATGCCGGTGCGGCTGGTGATCCACTCGTCGCTGGTATCCACCATGCGGCTCAGATCTTCGTTGGTGACCGTCCGGCCGGGGATGGCCCCGCCGGTGGCGATCAGCTGTAAACCACTCATGCGTTCCTCGTTTCTCCGATCTGGCGGTATTTTTTATAGCGCTGGTCGGCCAGCTGGCGGCCGCTCATGCGGCACAGCTCTTTCAGGTGCACCCGCAAAGCAACATCCAACTGTTCAAACAAGGCTGCGTGGCTGCGCTGTGCGCCGCCCAACGGTTCCGGGATCACCTGCTCCACGATGCCATCGCTGTACAGATCCTGCGCGGTCAGCTTCATCATCTCGCAGGCTTCGCCGCTGCGGGAAGCATCCTTCCACAGAATGCTGGCAAAGCCCTCGGGGCTGAGCACCGAGTAAACGGCATTTTCCAGCATGAGGATGTGGTTTGCCACACCCAGTGCCAGCGCACCGCCGGAAGAGCCTTCGCCGGTGACAACGGCAATGACCGGCACGGTCAGGCCGCTCATTTCCATCAGGTTGCGTGCAATGGCTTCGCCCTGACCGCGCTCCTCGGCATCCTTGCCGGGGTAAGCGCCCGGCGTGTCAATGAAGGTGATGATGGGCCGGCCAAACTTTTCGGCCTGCTTCATCAGGCGCAGGGCCTTGCGGTAGCCCTCCGGCCCCGGCATACCAAAGTTACAGGCCAGATTTTCTTCCAGTGTGCTGCCCTTGCGGTGGCCGATGACCGTCACCGGCAATCCGTGAAAACGGGCGATGCCGCCCAGAATGGCAGGGTCTTCCTTGCACTGACGGTCGCCGCGCTGCTCAAAGAAGTCGGTGAACAGGGCAGAAACAGTCTCATCAATGTGGGGGCGCTCCGGGTGCCGGGCCAGAAACACCCGATCCTCGGCGGTCAGCGGGCCGCAGGTGCGCAGGATCTCGTCCTCTTCCACAGCCAGCTCTGCCAGCTCGGAGGCATGGGCCGTGATGGCATCCATCTCGTTGCCGCTGCCTTTCAGCGCGGCGATCTGGGCATCCAGCGGAGCCAGCTGCTCTAAAATTTCCTTGATCATTCGTGTTTTCCTCCTGCATGGAGCTGCAAGACCTGGATCAGGGTATCCCGCAGCTGGCTGCGGGGCACCACCTGATCCACAAAGCCGTGCTCCATCTGGAACTCGCTGCGCTGGAATCCGGCAGGCAGCTTTTCGCCAATGGTCTGCTCAATGACCCGCGGACCTGCAAAGCCGATCAGCGCGCCAGGCTCTGCCAGCATGATGTCGCCAAGGCTTGCAAAGCTGGCCGTCACACCGCCGGTGGTGGGGTGGGTGAGCACACTGATGTACAACCCGCCCTTTGCCGAAAAGCGCTGGATGGCGGCACTGGTCTTTGCCATCTGCATCAGGCTGAAAATGCCCTCCTGCATCCGCGCGCCGCCGCTGGCCGAAAAAATAACCAGCGGCAGGTGCTTTGCGGCGGCGTACTCGATGGCGCGGGTGATCTTGTCGCCCACGGCAGTGCTCATGCTGCCCATGAAAAAGCGGCTGTCCAGCACGGCAGCCACGCAGGCCACCCCGCCGATGCGGCCGGTGGCCGTTACAGCGGCTTCGCGCAGGCCGGTCTTGTTCTGGGCGGCGGCAAGCTTTTCACGGTAGCCCGGAAAATGCAGCACATCCTGCGGAGCAAGGTCGGCATCCAGTTCCCGGAAGCTGCCGTGGTCCAGCACCAGACTGAGCCGGTAGTACCCGCCAATGGGCATGTGGTAGCCGCAGTTGGGGCAGACGTAAAGGCTTCTTGCCCACAGGGTGCGTGCGGCGCGGCGGCCGCACTGCTTGCACTCCACAAACTGCTGCTCGTGCCAGACGGCACCGGCATCCCGCTTGGCCTTCAGCTGGAAGGTGCGCTCCCGCATTCGGCCGGGGAAAAGATCTCGGATATCGTTCATTGCTTTTTGCCTCAGATATGTGCGGTGATGTAGTTGTAGATATCGCCCACGGTCTTGAGCTTTGCCAGCTCTTCGTCCGGGATGGACACGCCGCAGGCATCTTCCAGAGCCATGTTCAGCTCCACGGCATCCAGACTGTCGGCCTCCAGATCCTCGGTCAGGCTGGCCTCCATGGTCACCTTGTCCTCGTCGCAGTTCAGGGTATCAACAACGATCTTCTTCATTTCTTCAAACGTCATGGTAGTAGTCTCCTTTGATTTGTTTTGAATATCTAAATTTTTTGAAGTTTCTTGCGAACACGACCATTATAGCCGAATCGTTGGATAAGTCAAGAATAATAGTTAAAATATTTTATCTTTTACAATTCTGACACAGTTTTCTTCCTTTTATATATTGTCCTCTTTTACGCCGGTGTGCAGTGTGGTATACTTGACCCAGCAGTCTGAGAACAGTGTTTCCCTGTGAGGGAAAGGAGCCTTCCGATGATTACGATTTCAGAGCGCAGAGAGCATGAATCTGCAAAAAGTTTTGTTCTGCGGGTATTGATCGATAATATTATCAACACCCGTCTGGAGCCGGGTGAAAAATTGAACGAGCCGGAATTGTGCGAACAGCTGGGGGTGAGCCGCACCCCCTTCCGGGAAGCAGAGCTGGAGCTGGCGCAGCGGCGGCTCATTGAGATCCGGCCCAAGATCGGCACCTATGTTTCTCTCATCGATGCGGAGCTGGTGGAAGAAGTGCGCCATCTGCGTGCTGTACTGGAAGCAGAGATCGCCCGCATGGCGTGCGAAAAGCTGACCCCGGCGGATATCGACCAGCTGTGGGAGAACGTGGCGCTCTGGCGCATGTACATTGAGCGTGCACAGGAAGAAAAGATCTTTGAGCTGGACAAGGGGTTCCACCGGCTGCTTTATGTGCAGTGCGGCTGCCCGTACTGGTACGATCTGGTGGAAAATCTGGCTCCGCATTTTGACCGCACCACCATCCTCAGCTTCCGCTGCAGGCCCGCAAAAACGATCTACGAAGATCACGTCAGCCTGCTGAAAGCCATTGAACAGAAGGATGAGGCGGCAGCACACCGCATTGCCGGGCAGCATATGCAGCGCTACACGGAGAACCTTTCTGCGATCCGGGAAGCATTCCCACACTATTTCAAAGCCTGAAACAACCGTATCACGTTCAGAAATGCCGTATCTATGCCAAAAGATGCGGCATTTTTTTGTGCAGTTTTTTGCCGGAAACGGCTTGACAGAGATTATGAAATGTTATATATTTTAGTCAATGAAATATATAACATAAAAGCCGGATCTCCAAATCAGGAAGAAAGGTGGATACCATGAAAAAACAATACGATGTGGTCATCATCGGTGCGGGTGTCGTGGGCAGCGCCATTGCACGCGAACTTTCGCGCTACAAATTGAGCATTGCAGTGCTGGAAAAAAATCTGGATGTCTGCAACGAGACCAGTGGCCGCAACTCTGCGGTGGTGCACGGCGGCTTTGCCAACCCCATTGGCAGCCTGAAAGCGAAGTGCTGCGTAGAAGGCAACCGCATCATGGATCAGCTGGCCGAAGAGCTGAACTTCCCGTTCAAGCGTTGCGGCAAGGTGCTGGTGGGCAACACCCCCGAGGACATGGAGCAGCTGGAGCGCACCATGAAGCAGGGCGCTGTCAACGGCTGCACCGGCCTGGAGATGATCGATGAAGCAAAGCTGCACGAGCTGGTGCCCGCCGTGGTGGGCAAGTTTGCCATGTGGTCCAAAAACAGCGGCATCATGGACCCGTTCCTGTACACGGTGGCTCTGGCCGAGAACGCACACGCCAACAGCGTGGACTTCTTCTTTGACCACAAGGTAGAGGCTATCACCCGGGAAAATGAGCTGTACTACCTGCATACTGCCCATGGCGATTTCTGCACCCGCTGGGTGGTCAACGCCGCTGGTCTGGGCGCAAAGCAGATCTCCGACCTGCTGGGCCTGACCGGCTACCGTGTCATCGGCTCCCGCAGCAACTACATCATCCTGCACAAGCGCATGGGCAAGCTGCTGCCCATGCCGGTGTACCCGGTGCCCAGCAACACCTATATGGGCATCCACATCACCCCCACCGTGGACGGCAACGTGACTGTTGGCCCGGACGCGGAGAACACCGATGTGCTGGACGACTACGGTGTGCCGCAGGCCAACATGGACAGTCTGGCCGTGGAGGGCGCAAAGCTGTGGCCCCACATCTTCAAAAAGGATCAGATCCGCACCTTCGCCGGCATCCAGCCCAAGTGGGTGGATGAAAACGGTGCCATTCAGGACTGGAAGGTGGAGATCCGGGACGACGTGGCACCCAATGCCGTCAACCTCGTGGGCATTGAATCCCCGGGCCTGACCGGCAGCGTGCCGCTGGCCCGCTACGTCATCGGTCTGATGCAGGAGCGCGAAAAGTTTGAGGAAAACCCAGACTTTGACCCGCACCACAAGGGCATCGTCAAGTTTGCCGAGTGCACGCCGGAACAGCAGGCAGAGCTCATCGCGCAGGACCCCGATTACGGCGAGATGATCTGCAGTTGTGAGGAAGTGACCAAGGCGGAGATCCTGCAGGCTATCCACAACCCGCTGGGCGTTTCCACCATGACCGGCATCAAGTACCGCACCCGCGCCATGATGGGCGGCTGTCAGGGCGGCTTCTGCCAGATGAAGATCGAACACTTCATTGAGCAGGAGCTGGGCACCGAGCCGGAGAATGTGCGTTACAGCCGTCAGGGGTCATGGGTACTCACCGGCAATATGCGGAAGGAGGAGAACTGAGCGATGGAACAGAAAGACGTTGTGATTATCGGCGGCGGCCCTGCAGGTCTTGCCGCAGCGGTGGAGCTGCACAAGCAGGGCATCCGCAACATGATCATTCTGGAGCGCGAGGCGATGCTGGGCGGCATCCTGCGCCAGTGCATCCATGACGGTTTCGGTCTGGGCCGCTTCGGCGAGAGCCTGTCCGGCCCGGAATATGCACAGGCGTTCATTGATGAAGTGAACAAGCGTGAGATCCCTTACGAGACCAGCGCCACGGTGCTGAGCCTGACGGAGGATCGTGTCGTCACCGCATCCACCCGCAGCGGCCTGCGCCAGTATCAGGCAAAGGCTGTGGTGCTTGCCATGGGCTGCAAGGAGCGCAGCCGCGGCGCACTGGGCATTCCCGGCGAGCGTCCGGCGGGCGTGTTCACCGCAGGCACCGCGCAGGCTTACATGAACCTCTACAACCGGATGCCCGGCAAGGAGGTCGTCATCCTCGGCTCCGGCGATATCGGCATGATCATGGCACGCCGCATGACGCTGGAAGGCGCTCATGTGCAGGCAGTGTTCGAGCTGATGCCTTACCCCTCCGGCCTGCCGCGCAACATCGTGCAGTGTCTGGATGACTACAATATCCCGCTCTATCTCAGCCACACCGTCACCGAGATCCATGGCCGTGACCGTCTGACCGGCGTGACCATCTCCGAGGTGGACGCGAACCGTCGGCCCATCCCCGGCACCGAGAAGGAGTACAAGTGTGATACGCTGATTCTCTCCGTGGGCCTGATCCCGGAGAACAAGCTGCTGGAGGATGCCGGCATCGCCATTGACCCCCACACCAACGGCGCTGTGGTGGACGAGAACCTGCAGACCAACGTGCCCGGCGTGTTCTCTGCCGGCAATGTGCTGCATGTGCATGATCTGGTGGACTTTGTTTCCATGGAGTCCGAGGCACTGGCACGCCACGCTGCCGCCTACGTTGAGGGCAAGGGCATCGCCCCCTGCACGCTGGACGTGAAGTGCGGCGAGGGCGTGGGCCACACCATTCCGCAGAAGGTCAGCGGCAAGAACGACTTCAGCCTTTCGCTGCGCGTGCGGAACCACTACCGTGACTGCCGCATCGTGGTGCGCCAGAACGGTGTGGAAGTTGCTGCCAAGAAGATGAAGAAAGCCATTCCTGCGGAGATGATCCAGTTCAAGGTCTCTGCTGCCAAGCTGCAGGAAACGGGCGCACTGGAGGTGTCGGTGGAATGAAAAAGCAATTTACCTGTATCGTCTGCCCCAACGGCTGCGAGATCGAAGCCGAAGTTGAAAATGGTCAGGTGATCTCGGTCACCGGTCACACCTGCCCCCGCGGCGAACAGTATATCCGTCAGGAGCTGACTGCGCCCCGCCGCACCATCGCCAGTTCAGTGCTGGTTAAGGGCGGCGAGCTGCCCGTTACCAGCGTGCGCCTGACCAAGGCCGTCCCCAAGGATATGATCTTCCCGGTGATGGACGAGATCCGCAAGGTGGTGCTGACCGCCCCCGTCAAGGCAGGCACCATTGTGCTGCACAACGTCTGCGGGCTGGACAGTGACGTGATGGTCACCAAGAATGTGGATGCCTGCTGACCGGCTGAAATAAAGAAATACGGAAAAACAGTCCTGATCGTCTGCCTGCTTTTACAGCGGACACGGTCAGGGCTGTTTTGATGCTATAAACCTGTTGACATGATGTGGAAATGGGCTTATATCGGCCTCAACGTGGGAAAGGACTGCGGCAAACGCCAAAAGCGGGCAATGCCGCAGCACATGGCTGGTCTGTACAGGCGCGGCCCATGCACTGGGTGTGGAGCCTGCCAGCATTGCAAAAATACGGGCACAAAAAGAACTGTTTGCATTTTGGAAACGAGATGCTATACTATTGATTGTACATACAACGATGTAGATATAACTTCCTGCAATGAAGCCCGGAGGAGTCTATGGATATTACGGAACGAAAAATCACAAAGATCGCACGCGAAGCGGAAAAACTGGTCCTGCTCACGATGCGGGAGGAAGGGGTCGGCACAGCAGAGATCGACCTGATCCATGCGGTGCGGCATCACCCCGGCTGCACGCAGGCGCAGCTGGCGGAACTGCTGCACGCAGATAAGGCTGCCATTGCGCGGCGGACAAAAAATCTGGAAGCAAAGGGTCTTCTGATCCGCAGAGATGCCCCCAGCGACCGGCGCAGCCAGCTGCTGTACCCCACCAAAAAGGCGGAAAGCCTGAGATCCTCCAAGGCAGAGATCGAAGCGGCCTTTTACGAATACCTGACCAATGTGCTCACCGCCGAGGAAGCCGCTGCCTTTGCCGCTGCGCTGAACAAGCTGTACACAGCATCCAAGACCGAGAGCCGCGCGGGCTTCCCGCATTTCCGGAAAGCTGCAGGAGGTGAGGCTGCTCATGAAAAAGGATAAAACGTTCCGCCCGGACAGGGTGCTCTCCTATTTCAAAGCAGAGTGGCTCCCGCTGGCCTTTGTCACGCTGTCGGGCCTTGTGTATAACATCGGCCTGCTGGCAACGCCTTGGTTCGAGGGCCGGCTGGCCCAGTGCCTTGCCGACATTCTGGGCGGCAGTGAGACGGCGGCAAAAATGGCCATGCTGGTGCTGGCCTATATCGTGGTCACGCTGGCGGTGCAGGCGGCGCGCTTTATCAAGCGCTTTTATGTCCGCCGCTTTGCCAACAACATCAACCGCCGGATGAAGGGCATCCTGTATGCCAATCTGGTGCGGCAGAGCCGGGCGGCGCTGGAAAAAGAAGGCGTCGGTGAACTGATGACCAAGGCCATCTCGGATGTGGACGACTGCGTAGAGGGGATGCGCAAGTTCACCACCGAGATCTTTGATACCGGCGTGGCGCTGGTGGGCTATGCTGTGATGCTGCTGGTGTACGACTGGCGGCTGGCGCTGCTCAGCCTGCTGTTCACGCCGTTTTCCTACATGTGCGCGGCATGGATGAAAAAGCCGGTGCAGCGCGCCGGTGCAGCGTACAAAAAGGCAGCAAGTGCGTTGAGCGCTGCCACCCTCGACCGCGCCCGGAATGCTGTGACCTACCGCATTTACGGCTGTGAGGATGCCCGCATAGAAAAGTACGAGGAAGCCCTGAACACCTACGAAAAAACAGCCGTGCGCAACAATGTGTGGCAGTCCGCTCTGCCGCCGCTGTATCTGGCAGCGTCCGAGGCAGGCGTGCTGTTCATTTTGTGGTTCGGCGCTAAAAATGTGCTCGGCTCCGGCTGGAGCACATGGGACATTGCGGCGTTCACCACCTTTCTTTCCTGCTTCACGAAACTGGTGGTCAAATCCTCCAAGGTGGCAAAGCTGTTCAACTCGGTGCAGAAAGCCGAGGTCTCGTGGAAGCGCATCAAGCCACTGATGAAGCAGCCGGAACAGCTGGAAGCATTGAATATCCCGGCGGCGCAGGACGTGACGCTGGAAAACCTCTCCTTTGCCTATGGCGAAGGACCCATCTTTTCCGGCCTGAGCCTGACGGCGCACCCCGGCGATATCATTGGCGTCACCGGCCCGGTGGCCTGCGGCAAATCCACCTTCGGCAGGGTGTTCCTGTGCGAAGCACCCTACGGCGGCTCGGCAAAATTTGGCAAAACGGAATTTGCTGCCATGACCCCGCGGCAGATCTCTGCCACCGTTGGTTACTTGGGCCATGATCCGGAGCTGAGCGCCGATACAGTGCAGAACAATGTTCTCTGCGGCAGTGAACAGGATGCCATGCCGTGGCTTGCTGCCGCTGCGTTGGACGGCGAAGTGCTGGCCATGGAGAACGGTGTGGATACCGTCATCGGCCCCAGCGGCACCCGCCTTTCCGGCGGTCAGGCCCAGCGCTTGGCACTGGCAAGAACGCTGGCCCACCCGCGCCCGGTGCTGATCCTGGACGACCCGTTCTCTGCGCTGGACCGCCATACCGAGGATACCGTGTTTGCCGATTTGCAGAGCGATGCAAAGGATAAGGTGGTCTTCCTCATCTCGCACCGGCTGTACCACTTCCCGCAGATGCAGAAAGTGATCTTTATGGACGGCGGTAAAACCACCGTTGGTACCCATGCCCAGCTGATGGAAACGGTTCCGCTGTACCGCCAGCTGTACGAGAGCCAGACGGTGCAGAAAGAAGGCGATCTGGATGAAGAGTAAAAAGGATAACGGCGTATTTGAAGCCATCCGCATGGCCGCCATGTCGCATCATCTGCTCACGGCGGGCACCATCCTGTGCGTGGCGGCATCGGTGGTGGCATCACTGTTGCCGCCGCTGCTGCTGGCCGGTATCATTGACCGGCTCACCGCAGGCATCCCGCTCACCATTGCAGCAGTGCTGCTTTACTTTGGCAGTCTGGCGCTGGAAGGGGGGCTTTCCTCCGCGCAGGAAAGCCTGCTGGTGCTCTTTGGCCAGAAAATGACCCACGCGCTGCGGTCGGAAATGTCCCGGAAGCTTACCCGGCTGCCCGCAAGCACGCTGGCAGGCCAGAACCCCGGCGAGGTGGCGGCACGCTTTTCCGGCGATGTGGACACGGTGGAAGCGCTGTTCACCTCCGGCATCATCAGCATGGCGGCAGATGCCTGCCGCATCATTTCCATCATGGCGGTCATCGCGGTAAAAAACACCGGCATTGCGCTGGTGCTGCTGCTGGTGCTGCCGCTGTTTGCGGTGTTCACCCGCCATGTGCAAAAGCGGATGCTGGCCGCACAACTGGATAACCGCCGTGCCGTTGCGGCTGTCTCCGGTCAGGTGCCGGAGACGCTGCACAACATCCGCACCATCCGGGCGCTGGGGCTGGAAAGCTATAGGGAACGCCGCTATGACCGCTGCATCGGCGAGAGCTACGCCGCTATGGAGCGCACCAATTTTTACGATGCCATCTATTCGCCGGTGGTGCTGGCGCTGAACGCGGTGGTGGCAGGCATCGTGATGCTGCTTTCCGCTTCCGGCAATGCCATGGTGCTTACATTCTTTGGGATGTCGGTGGGTACCTCGGTGGCGATCATCAACTACATTTCCCGCATTTTTGCTCCCATTGAAAGCCTTGGCATGGAGATCCAGACCATCCAGTCGGCCATGGCGGGTGTCAAGCGCATCGATGCCTTTCTCGCTCAGCCGGAGCGCACGATCCCTGCCGAGCGCCGGACCGCTGCGCGCGGGGATGTGGAGCTTGCGCATGTGACCTTCGGCTATGGCGAAAAGCCCGTCCTGAGTGATTTCTCCATGACGGTAAAGCAGGGCGGGCAGGTCACGCTGGTGGGCCGCACCGGTGCGGGCAAGAGCACGGTGTTCAAGCTTCTGCTGGGCCTGTACCAGCCGCAGGCGGGCACTGTTACCATTGGCGGCGTGGATGTGGCACGCATCACCGACCGCGAGCGCCGCACCTGCATCGGCTGCGTGGAGCAGCAATTCTCCCGTGTGCCGGGCACCGTGCTGGAGCAGATCACGCTGGGCGATCCGCAGATCACTGCAGAGATGGCATGGAATGCGGCAAAGCTTGCAGGCATTGACGAAGCCATTCAGGCCCTGCCGGAAGGCTGCGACACCGTTTGCAGCGATGGCATGTTTTCGCAGGGCGAGTGGCAGCTGCTGTCCATTGCCCGCGCTGCTGCGGCGGACCCGGCTGTGCTTTTGCTGGACGAGGTCACGGCAAATCTGGACGCTGAAACGGAAGCCCGTGTGCTGGAAGCACTGCGCCGCGCCTCTGCAGGCCGCACGGTGATCTCAGTCTCCCACCGCATTTACGAAAACCTGGGCGGCAGAACGGTGAAGATCGAGCCGCAGAGCATGTGAACCGAAACATTTTTCGCAATGCACGAAAAACGTTTCATCTCTTGACAGAACAGGCGCTGTGCTGTAAAGCAAGGCGCGAAAACTGGGCAAAGCTCGTCTCGTTCTTTCAGGAGTGGTAAGGAAGATCAAAAATCTGTTTTTTCATGTCAGACATGAAGATACTTCTTGTTCTTTCGCAGAGAAAGGAATATAATGAGAAAGATAAGATCACCAGCATGCACATGATAAAACTTGGAGTGCGCTCAAGGTCAAGAGGAAGATGATTTCTTTCCCGGCAGGACTGTGCTATACTGGCAAAAAGATCTCCGGGTGCAGCGCAAAAGCTGCTGCAGGGAAGCTGAAACTTACAGAAATGAGGAACACACACGGCAATGGTACAGCACGAACGCGGCACGGCATATTATCATCTTCCGGGACTGTTTGAATTTTATGAACTGTACCGTGTGTTTCTGCCGCTGTTCCGTGAACACAGGGAATATTTTTACGACTGGTGCGAGATCGGTTCGGTCTACGGTGCACCGGCCGACTGCATCTGGGGCGGGGGCCGCACTGGCTTTGGCGATGCACAGCCGCACCGGGTGCTTGCACTGATGCAGGAATATGGCATATCGGCCCGGCTCACCTTCAGCAATTCGCTGCTCCGGGAAGAGCACCTTGCAGACCGGAAATGCAATGCCCTCTGTGCGCTGTTTGAAAAAGAAAACCGTGTGCAGAATGGTGTCATCGTCCATTCGGACCTGCTGCTGGACTACCTGAAAAGGCAGTATCCGGGCCTTTATTTCGTGTCCTCCACAACAAAAGTCCTTACAGATTTTCAGCAGCTCCGCAGAGAGACGGAACGGGAAGAGTTCCGCTATGTTGTGCCGGATTTCCGCCTGAACAAGTCGTTTGCAGAGCTGGATACCCTGCCGCAGGATCAGAAGGACAAGGTGGAATTTCTGTGCAACGAATGCTGCTGGTACGGCTGCCGGGACAGAAAGCGCTGCTACGAGAATGTCAGCCGCAAAAATCTGGGCGAGGACTGCCCGGACCACCGCTGCACAGCGCCGGGCGCACAGCAGGGCTATCGTTTTTCAAAGGCAATGGAAAACCCCGGCTTCATCGGGGCCGGGGATATCCGCAAAGTTTATCTGCCCGGCGGCTTTTCCAACTTCAAGATCGAGGGGCGGGGACTGGGCAGCGCGTTGATACTGGAATTTCTGCTTTACTACATGACAAAGCCTGAGTATCAGCTGCGCGTCCGGGAAGAAATTTATCTGGACAACATGCTGGATCTGTTCTGATGGCCCTGAGCCGCGTTCATATTTGCTTCCGTGATGCATCCTGCCGCCTTCGGGCGGCTTTTGTTTTAGGATGTACGGATTGACACGAAGCGTGTCGCTTTTGTGACGAGCTGATGCTTTTGTGATAATCGTTGCTGGAATCTGCCTGTTGGCAGTTCAAATCATATCCCTTACGTCTTTTATCCAAGGAGGTTGTCAATTATGGATCTTATCTTGAAAAAAGCAGTCCCAGTGATCTGTATTGCTCTTGCTGCGCCACTCGTTCTTTCTTCTTGCAGCCGGACAGTAAGTTCTTCCGATACCGCTGCTCCGGCAAGCAGCGTAGTTCAGGAGCAAGCCCCATCTGCTGAATCGGAAGATTTGGCAGAAAGCGCCGCTTCTTCTGATGAAAGCTGGAAAACCGATTTTGAAAAAAGCCTTTGGGAAAATTACAACGTCACCCCGGAATACTACGAAGATCTGGGGGATGGCATCTATCAGGTCTACGTCAAAATTGATGGAAAAACCGTGCCCTATGTTTGCGTAGATTCTGCTACGGGAGACTATCACGGTTAAGTTGAACCCAAGTGAGGATGCCAGCCGGTGGAGAGTGTTGAAGCAATCATGGACGCTGTTGGCCTGTGGTAACGATTTTGTTTCCATTGTCTTTCAGAAAAAACGCTTGACAACGGAAACTTTTTTGATTATAGTAGAACTAACAAATGTTAGTTAGTAAAGGGCGAGGGAAAATGGAAGATACCAAGCAGCGTATTCTGGAAAAATCTCTGGAACTGTTTTCGGCCAAAGGGTATGATGCGGTCAGCGTGGGGGAAATCGCAAAGGCGGTGGGCATCAAGGCGCCCTCGCTTTACAACCATTTCCCCAGCAAGCAGGCGATTTTTGATGCCATCGTAGAATCAACGGCTGCCCACTACGAAAAAGATACGGGCTGGATCGACATTCATGTGCAGAATGTAAAGCAGGACTGCCCTACGTTTTCTCATATCCCGGAGCAGGCTCTTGCGGACAAAGTTCGGCAGATCTTTCTGTATTCTTTGCACGATAAGCAGGTCAGTCAGTTCCGCCGGATGATGACGCTGGAGCAGTTCCGCTCCCCGGAGCTTGCAGCATTGTTCTCGGAACGCTATGTGGACCGTATGATCTCTTACCATGCAGGAATTTTCCGTTCCCTGATCGCAGGCGGTGAAATTCGGGATGAGGACCCGGATACATTGGCATGGATGTACGTTTCCCCGGTCATCACCCTGCTCAGTGTCTGCGACCGCCAGCCGGAACGAGAAGCCGAAAGCCTTGAAAAGTTGGACGCCCATGTAAAGCTGTTCTTCCGTACCTTTAACATTGAACGAGGTGAAAAATGAAATCATCCGATGAATCAATACGAAGGGTGGTGTGAAATAATGGCTTCCAGCAAAGAATATCTTCATTTTATTTTGGAACAGCTATCAGATTTGGATGGTATCTCGTATCGGTCTATGATGGGAGAATATATCCTTTATTATCGCGGTAAAATCGTCGGCGGAGTCTATGATGACAGATTGCTTGTAAAGAAAACAAGATCTGCTTTGGAATGTATGCCTGCGGCGGCATCATGGAGCCGGTGGCCGTCTGGGTGCGCAAGGGCGGCGAATGGGCCATCATCCACCGCTGCAAACGCTGCGGAAAGCTCAGCTCCAACCGGGTGGCGGCAGACGACAATCCCATGAAGCTCATGAGCATTGCCATGAAGCTCCTGTGCTCTCCGCCGTTCCCGCTGGACTATCTTGAGGAAATGACCGCCTTGATGGGCGGCGATGGACGGATGCGGTAAGCCGCAGCCAAAAACAAAAAGGTCGCTGTGTCGGAGAAGCGCTCTGCGACACAGCGGCTTTTTACAACTTACTGCACTCATCATGGAACAATCGGGCGTTCTGTGCTATATTCTTTAAAGAGCCTTGAGTGGAGGAGATCCAAAGCATTGCTGCCGGGCAGATCACCGTCAACGGCACGGCAGACGGGAAAATGGAAGAAACTGTGCCGGAAAAGGCATAAGGATATAGGGGGACGCTTCGATGGAGTATATCCGAATCACAAAAGAAAACATCGACAAGGAACACATCTGTTGTGCCATGTCCGGCAAACAGAGCCTTGCCAAGAAGGAATGGCTTAAGCAGCGATTTGAGGAGGGGCTTGTTTTTTACCGCAGTGCGGAGCGCGGCAAATGCTTTATCGAGTACATCCCGGCAGAAAACGCATGGGTGCCCATTGAAGCGGCAGGCTGGCTTTATATCAACTGTCTGTGGGTCTCCGGCTCCTTGAAAGGGCACGGCTATTCCAGCGAGCTGCTGGAAGAATGCCTTCGGGATGCCAAGGCGCAGGGCAAAAACGGCGTTTGTATTCTGTGTACAGAGGGGCGCAAACGAGAATTCCTTGCTGACCCAAAGTTTTTGAACCATAAGGGCTTTAAGGTTTCGGACATCTCCGATTGCGGCATCAACCTCATGTATCTGCCCCTTGCAGAGAATGCCCAGCCGCCAAAATTCAAGGCCTGCGCCAAGCATCCCAAGGTGGAGGAAAACGGCTTTGTCCTCTACTATACCGACCAGTGCCCCTACACCTATTATTGGGTGCCAAAGGTGCAGGAGGCTGCAAGGGAACACGGGATTCCGTTCAAAGCCATCCACATCACCGAGAAAGAGACGGCACAGAATGTGCCCGCACCCGTCACAACATACGCGTTGTTCCGGGATGGGAAGTTTGTGACCCAGAGCATCCAGTCGGACAAGAAATTTTTGAAATTGGCGGCAGAATAATTCAATCAAGCAAAACGCCAGACGCTCAGACGCAGTGCAGCCCATAGAATTGGGGTGCGCTGCGTTTTTTATTTTGGAAGATAAAGAATAGGAGACCCTGCAATGAAAAAAATAAGGACGGATTCGCTTTTCCTGCTTATGGTTCTGGGAACCGGGCTGGTGCTGATGGCTCCAAGGTGAAGGAAAAGCGGTTCCGTTATAGCTGCCATTATAATGTACGGCATCCGGGTCAATGCGATGGACAGTCCGGCTAGCCCCTTCATTTTTGCTTGTTTCCGGTGAAAGCTGCGGCGCGGGAATGTTCCATTCAGCGGGCCTTCTTGGGGCCGCTTTCGTCCGGGGTGCTGCCGCTGCCGGAGTTCAGGATCGCCACGAACTGCTGCAGCTGCTTGAGGGAGCTGACACCCAGTTTGTCGTAGATGTTCTTGTTGTGGAAGCGCAGGGTGCTGTCCTTGATGTCCAGCTGCTGCGCGATCTCCCGGGTGCGCAGCCCGGCCGCGTAGCCGTCAAAGATGCGGCGTTCGGTCTTGGTCAGGGTGGGGATGCCCGCCACAAAGGTCTGGAAGGCATCGGGCACCGACTCGTTGCGGCACACGTCTGCCAGCCGGGACAGCTCAGTCTGCATCTGCTGGCGTTCCAGCTGCAGCTCGTCCATCCGCCGCCGGGACTCCCGCCGGTCCTCCTCAAACTGCCGGAACGCCGGCGAGAGGATGCGTCGGTGGAAGTTCATGCAGCAGAACACCACGAAAAAGGCGATGAACAGGCCGATGAGCAGCATCTGCAGATTGCCGGAAAGGACCAGTCTCCGGTAGTCCGCCATGGGGATGCACACCGCCAGCCGGTAGGACTGGCTCTCGCTCAGGCGGCATAGCTGGGAGATGCCCGCATAGGCGCTGTCGGGGCCGGTCAACTGGGTCAGCCCGCCGCCCATGCTGCGCAGCACCAGCGTGTTCCGGGGGGCATGGTAGTAGCCGCCGGTGGTGCCGCTGCTGAGGGCGGCATCGGCGGCAAGGCCGTCCCCCGCAGGGGCCAGCAGGCAGCTCAGCCGGTCAAAGCCGGTGGGCTGGGCAAAGTTCTGCTTGAAGTAGCTCTCGCTGATCTCAAAGCCGCACAGCCCGTACATCGTGCCGTCCCGCCCCCGCAGGGGCAGCAAAAACAGCTGCACCTCCTCCGAGGTGCCGGGCAGCTCGAACCGCTCGGTCAGCGTGTAAGACTGGTACAGCGGGGCGCTGCCGGGGGTCATCCAGCGGTCGTAGTCCGGGAACTGGTCGGTCGGGAACTCCATGCGCCACTTGCGGTGGGGCATCACGCTGTGGGCCTTGCCCACCTCCGCACTGCCCCGGTACAGCAGCAGGGGCACGGTGGGGGTGTCGGCACCGCTTTTCTGCACATACAGCCCGGCGCGGGAATGCTCTGCTCCCTCCATGCGGGTGTTGACGGTGGCATCCAGCAGCACAAAAGCGCCGGAACAGCCGGTCTGGCGCAGACGGCGGCACAGCGGCTCGATCATTTTTTCCTCCAGCGCGTTCAGCACCTCGGGAGAGTCGTTCAGCTGGGCAAAGGACATCTGCCGCAGGGCAAGCTCCTTGTCCACCTCTGCGCTCATGTCCTCGGACAGGTTCACGCCCATGACCGCCAGCTGTTCAAAATAGCGCTCCATATCGTTCTGGAACACCGAAAACTGGATCTGCAGACTGCAGCTGATGTCCTTTTTGGTGTTGTGCAGGCTGGCAAACAGGAACAGTGCCGCACCAAAGGTCAACACCAGCAGCAACACCAGCAGCAGGCAGGCCCACAGCAGCCGGCTGCTCATGGGGCTTTGGTGGATCTTTTCACGGTGCCGGTCAACAAAGTGCATCAAAGTCCCTCCTTTCCGGCTGAGCGGCAGGCTCAGGCATTGTCACACAGCAGCTGCCATGTTTCCTCGGCAAGGGCTTCCAGCGTTTCGCCGTCCGCAAGGCGCTGGGGATAGTCCTTCTGGCGCTGGCGCAGGCTGTCGTACAAGGCTTTGGCCTTGGCGTGGTACCCCACGATGCCCGGTTCGGACAGGGGGGTGTTCTGGATGCGCATTTCGTTGTAAACGTCGTACAGCCGCTGATAGCTCTGCTGCTCAAAGGGATAGTCCGCAATGGCGTCAAAGGCGGCGCTGGACACCGGCATGTAGCCGGTATCGGCGGCAAATTCCAGATTGCGCTGCTGTTCGGTGAGCCAGCGCAGGAACACGGCGGCGGCTTCGGCTTTCTGGTCGGTGGTCTTGAAGGCGCACAGGCCAACACCGGCCTGCGGCATCAGGGGCGTGGCGGTGCCTGCGGCGTGGGGCAGGGGAGCCAGCAGCAGGTCGGTAGGCTCGGTGGTGTTGTCCGGGTAGGTGACGAAGTCATTGTAATAAAGGATGGCCGCAGAGCTGCCAAGGCCCGCCAGCGTTTCGCCGGTCATCACCTGCGTGTTGGAGTACAGGTCCGAGATCAGAATATCGCCCTGCACCAGCGCCCGGGCAAACTCCATCCACGAAGCGCGGAAGGTCTCGTTGGTCAGATCGTACCAGCTGCCCTTGTACAGCTCTGCGCTGCCCTGTTCCAGCGCGTTCAGCTCCACCAGACGCAGGGGGTAGTCCAGCGCGCAGAAGGGCTTGCCCTGCGACCACTGCCGGTAGGCACCCGCCATTTCAAAAAAGCCGTCCCATGTGGCAAGGGTGGAAAGCTGCGCCCCGGTGTCCGCCGCAAACCGGGCGTACTGGGAGCCGTTCAAAAAAATGAGCTGGGTGGATTTGGACACCGGGAACACCACCTGCCGCCCGTCAATGATGCCGTCCTGCACAAAGCCGGGCACATAGGCCGCCATGTCCTCGGCGGTGAACCAGTCGTTCCAGTCCACAAGGTTCTCAATGCCCAGACCGCTGGCATCCGCGGGGTGGGCCGAGAACAGGTCCGGCAGGTCCAGCGCGCCGGGCTTGCCGGCCTTGGCGTCCTGCAGCTGGCCGCCGATGGCGGCGCTGTTGGTCATGTTGGTCACGTTGAGCAGGATGCCCTTCTCTCTGCCCACTGTGTCGTTGAACTCGGTCAGCAGGCGGTTCATGGGTGAGTCGGCCTGTTCGCCGTACACATGCCAGATGCTGAGCATGGTGGGGTCCTTGGGCGAGAGCAGGGTCTTGCTGCCGCCGCAGCCCGCAAGTGCCAGACCGGGGACGAGCGCCGCAAGCTTTAAAAATGTCCTTCGTTCCATTTTTCATGATTCCTTTCCGCACATTGCAGCCAGAGGAGGAAACCGGCACAGGCAGGGCTGCAGCTGCCTGTTTTGGTGGGAAACTCCCCCAAAATCCCCCCAATTTTGGGCTTTTTGGGGGGATTTTTTGAGGGGGAAGCCCCAAAGCCCCAAAAATTATTTTGGAATTGCCCCCCCCCAAAAAACGGCTTTTCTGAGGGGGCATTTTTTTCCCGGGTATGGTACAGTACAACCAGAAAAAGTCCTGCGCCGGTGCAGAAAGCCTGTCGCTGTGCACAAAACGTGTCAATAGACAACTGCGGATTCTATTCATAAGGATAGCATAAGATGGAGCGGACTGCAAGTGCAGAGAATACCAAAACCAAAGCCCCCTAAAAGCAGGGGAACCAACAGAAAGGAGCACCCCCATGAAAGAGATGAACCGACGCGAATTCCTCACCCTCTCCGGCGCAGCCGTTGTGGCGCTCTCGCTGGCAGGCTGCGGCGGCGGGTCCTACGCACCTCCCGCACCTCCGGCCTCTGAGAGCAAAGAGCTGGCCCTGCTCAGAGCCATCAACGAGGTCTGGTATCCAGACGCTGTGCGACATCAGCCAGTTCTGGTCCGGCGTTGACAGCTTCCTGTGGCTGATCGGCGAAGCCATCTTCCATATGCTGCCGGTCTGCATCTGCTGGTCTGTCACAAAGAAAATGGGCACGACCCAAAGTCTGGGCATCGTCCTCGGCCTGACGCTCGTCTCCGGCCAGCTGCTCAACGCCTACGCCGTGGCTTCTACTGCGGCGGCGGATATCCCCAAATGGGATTTCGGTTTCTTCACCATCAACATGATTGGCTATCAGGCGCAGGTCATTCCCGCCATGCTGGCCGCGTTCACGCTGGTCTATCTAGAAAAATTCTTCCGCAAGATCTGCCCGGCGGTCATTTCCATGATCGTGGTGCCCTTCTGCTCGCTGGTGCTGTCCGTCATCATCGCCCACACTGTCCTTGGCCCCATCGGCTGGAAGATCGGCACCTTCATTTCTGACATCGTCTACGCCGGCATTTCCGGCTCCTTCCGCGTGGTCTTTGGCGCAATCTTCGGTTTTGTTTATGCCCCGCTGGTCATCACCGGCCTGCATCACATGTCCAACGCCATCGATATGCAGTTGATCGCCGACTTCGGCGGTACGATGCTGTGGCCGATGATCGCGCTGTCCAACATTGCACAGGGCTCCGCCGTGCTGGGCATGATCTACCTGCAGCGCAAGAATGCTGCCGCACAGGAAGTCAACGTTCCCTCCTGCATCTCCTGCTACCTCGGCGTTACCGAGCCCGCTATGTTCGGTGTCAACCTGAAATTCCACTTCCCGTTTATCTGCGGCATGATTGGATCTGCCATCGCAGCGGTCGTCTGTGTGGCAACTTCCACCACGGCCAACGCCATCGGTGTCGGCGGCATCCCTGGTATTTTGTCAATCCAGCCCGCCTATATGCTCAGCTTTGCGCTGTGCATGGCCATTGCCATCGTCGTCCCCTTTGTGCTGACCGTCAGCGTCGGCAAAAAGAAAGGCATTGCTTGATTTTGTGAGGTGTGTACCATGAATGATTTTAAAGATAAAGTTGTCTACCAAATTTACCCGAAATCCTTCATGGACTCGAACGGTGACGGCTTCGGCGATTTGAAGGGCGTCACCGCGAAACTGGACTACCTCGCCGACCTGGGCGTTGACTATCTCTGGCTGACGCCGTTCTTCCCCTCGCCCCAGCGCGACAACGGCTATGATGTGGCCGACTACCGTGCCGTTGACCCGCGCTACGGCACGATGGAGGATCTGGAGGAGCTTATCCGCGAGGCGGACAGGCGCGGCATCGGCCTGATGTTGGATATGGTGTTTAACCACACCTCCACTGGGCACGAGTGGTTCAAAAAAGCACTGGCAGGAGATAAGAAATATCAGGATTACTACATCTTTAAGAACGGAACCCCGGACAATCTGCCCACAAACTGGGTGTCCAAGTTCGGTGGCCCGGCATGGCAGTATGTGCCGCAGCTGGGCAAGTGGTATCTGCACCTGTTCGATGTGACACAGGCAGACCTGAACTGGGAGAACCCGGCGGTGCGGGAAGAAATGGCCGACATCCTCCGTTTCTGGAAGGCGAAGGGAATCAAGGGATTCCGCTTTGATGTGGTCAATCTGATTTCCAAACCGGAAGTGTATGAGGACGACTTTGCGGGCGACGGCCGCCGCTTCTACACCGATGGCCGCAACGTCCACAAGTACCTGAAGGAGCTGGTCGCCGCGGGCGGCATCGACGGTATGATAACCGTTGGCGAAATGTCCTCCACCACGCTGGAAAACTGCATCGGCTATACCGCTGAGGGCAATCACGAGCTGACGATGTGCTTCAATTTCCACCACCTGAAGGTCGACTACAAGGACGGGCAAAAGTGGGAATTGATGGAGCCTGATTACCTCGCCATGAAGAAACTGTTCCAGACCTGGCAGGAGGGGATGCAGGCCCACGGCGGCTGGAATGCGCTGTTCTGGTGCAACCACGACCAGCCCCGTGCGGTCAGCCGCTTTGGCAGCGACACGACCTACTGGAAGGAAAGCGCCGAGATGCTGGCGGTGGCCATCCACTTTATGCGCGGCACACCGTACATTTATCAGGGTGAGGAGCTGGGCATGACGAACCCGCACTTCACAAAAATCGAGCAGTACCGCGACGTCGAGAGCCTCAACTACTACAGGATCCTGCGAGAGCAGAACAAGACCGAGGCCGAGACGCTGGACATTATCGCCCAGCGCAGCCGCGACGACAGCCGCACCCCGATGCAGTGGGACGCGAGCGAGAACGCCGGGTTTACCACCGGTACGCCGTGGATCGGCATTGCCGATAACTACGAGGCCATCAACGCCGCTGCCCAAATGGACGCCCCGGATTCCATCCGCAGCTTTTACAAAACGCTGGTGGCCCTGCGCAAGAAAATGCCGGCCATCAGTGCGGGAAAAATCGAGTTCTTGTACCCCGACAATGCGGATTTGTTAGCCTATCGCCGGTACGACGGCGAGACGGAGCTGCTGGTTCTCTGCAACCTGCGGGAGCGGGAAATTGCCAAGCCCCTGCCCGTAGGCTGGACCGATGCCGAGAAACTGCTGGGTAACTACCCCGACACCGCCGACACGCTGCGCCCCTATGAGTGCGTAGTGCTGAAAAAGTGAAGGCTGCCGTATTATCTTTTCGCTACTGGGAGTTGACCGTATCCTTTGCGATAGTAACCTCATAGTGAGCAAGACAAAAGCACTTTCCCTTATTTGCAATGCAAATATAAGGGAAAGTGCTTTTTTGTACCGTGTTTCGACAAAGGGACAGGTCGAAAAGGATGACATCCCCATGGATGCCCCCGCCCGGTTCGCATCCGACTTCAGGGTTCGGAGCCCGGCACGGTCTGCCAAAGGTTTTTGGACATAAAAAACGCCGCATCGTACAAAAACGATGCGGCAAAAACGAAAATCTCCCCGGTAGACATTCCTACTGGTTGGGACCCGCGCACGAAGCAACAGCGACGAGTTGCGTTAGCTGATTTTTCCGCAGCCCCTTGGCGGGGCTTTGAAAAATCAGAACGCGGCCCCAACAGCTCCTCCCTGTTTCAGCCACTGGCTGCGGTCATCGCCGTTGCACTGGGCTGATTGCTTGCCCTGCCTGCGGCAGGGCCGTGCTGTTCGAATCCCTCTAGGTCCCAAAGCCAGCGCGTGACTTATGTGTATCCTCATGGTCATGTCTGGTTTTTCCTCCTGCGGCATCCTCTTTTCGGGCGGCACACAAGTGTCCGGGCAGACCATGTACTCTGCTGAGGACAGGGACATCCGGGGCGCAGAACAGGACTACAAGAAGCTGGAAAAGGAGCTGGATAAAAAGATCAAGCGCACTCCCACCGACCACCCCGGCTACAACGAGTACCAGTACCATCTCGACCCCATCGAGCATGACCCGTGGCAGCTCACTTCGTTCCTGACCACCTTGTATGATGACTACACCCGCAGCGAGATACAGGGAAAATTGAAGGAGACCTTCAAAAAGCAGTATAAGCTCACCACATGGGTGGAGGTGCAGATACGGTATAAGACCGTCTGGGTCATCAGCCCGGCAGGAATCCCGGTTCCCACACAGGTGCCTTATGAGTATCGAATCTTCCACACCAAATTGGTGAACAAAGGGCTGGAAGTAGTTATCCGGGAGGAACTGGACAACGACCAATGGAAACGGTACGAGATCTTTCAGGACACCTTGGGTGGTCGGCCTTATCTGTTCAACGGCGGTCTGCCGCCCGGTGGCTCCGATGGTTCCGGCTCGCCGGGCATCGACTATCAGATTCCGGCAGAAGCCCTGACGGATGAGGAGTTCGCCGCCATCTACAAGGAGGCGCAAAAGTATGTGGGCACGCCCTATGTATGGGGCGGTTCTACCCCGGAAACTGGCTTTGACTGTTCAGGCTACGTTTGTTGGGTCTACAACCAGAACGGTTATGATGTGGGGCGCACCACTGCCAACGGTCTGTGGAACAAGAGCCAGCACATTTCCGAAGCCGAAGCAAAGCCCGGAGATCTGGTCTTTTTCAAAGGAACCTACGACACCCCCGGCATGAGCCATACCGGAATCTATCTGGGCAACGGCATGATGGTCAGTGCCGGCGACCCCATCAAGTACGCAAACATTCATTCGTCCTACTGGGAGAAACATCTCGCCGGGTTCGGACGGCTTTCAAAATGATTGGAGGAGTTACTATGAGCGAAAAATCGGATAAGCTGCGGGCGATGCTGGAAAAAGAGAAGGAACGCCGCATCAAGCTGAACAACCGCATCGAGATTCTGGAGCGGCGCATTCAGGAAGAGGATTCTGCCGAGGTCAACGAGATGGTGCGGACTGCAAAGGTCACGCCGGAACAGCTTGCCGCCCTGCTGCGGCAGTCCGCAACCGCCACCCCGAACCCGGCTGCGCTGTCTGCCGTGGGTGCAACTTTCGAGAAGGAGGTCGATGCAGATGAAGATTAAGAAACTGGGCGCGCTGCTGGTATCGGCGGCACTGTGCGCTGGCATGGCGGCTCCCGCCTTTGCCTTTGAGGGCGAAGCTGCCCCGGTGGAGCAGCCGGTTCTGCCGGAAGTCGTGGAGAAAGATGTTGTCACCGTCACGGACGAAACCTCTGGTGCCTTGACCCCGGAGGGCAATCTGACGCTGGTGGACGATTACTACACCAACTACTCCGATGGCAGCGGACAGCAGTTTATTACGCTGGTCAGCAAGTCGGGCAATACGTTCTACTTGGTCATCGACCGCAACGCCAAAGGACAGCAGACCGTCCACTTTATGAACCTTGTGGACGAAGCCGACCTGCTGGCACTGATGGAAGAAGAAGATGCGGACGCTTATACCGCTGAAAAAGAAGCGGCGACGCAGGCAGAGCAGGACAGGCTGAAAGCCGAGGAGGAAGCCAAGAAAGCTGCGGAGGAAGCAGCATCCGGCACAGAACAGCCCAAGGAAAACAAGATCACAAAGATCGCATCCGGCTTTCTGGGTGTGGTCGTGCTGATTGCGCTGGCGGCAGGCGGCGGCTTCTACGTTTTTGCGAAGCAGAAGCAGAAAAAGCAGGCAGAAAAAGAAGCCCTCGACCCCGATGCAGGTTATACCGAGGACAAGGGCGATTTTGAGATTCCCACCGAGGACGAGCCGGAGGACACCGGCGAGGAGGATACCGAACCCATCTGATTGTAAGGCGGCATTTGCCGCCTTACATATCCAAATGAAAACAGATTGGAGGGAACGCTTATTTCAATTCTAGTTGTAGCAGAAAAGCCATCTGTCGCTATGTCCTATGCAAAAGTCCTCGGTGCTACCCGCCGTCAAGACGGTTATCTGGTAAGCTGGTGCGTTGGTCATCTGGTAGCGCTTGCACCGCCCAATGTCTACGATGCCAAGTACGTCAAGTGGAGCATCTTCATCATACGCAGGAAAACTGTCCTCGTCAACGCTTTGAACCCATATCCTGCTATTCGGGAAAAGGGTTCTTCTGTTTGGGCAAAATGCAGCTTTTATAATGTCCGGGGCGGATATTGTCAAGGGAAGTGAACGGGGTTCATCTCTAGGTGCCCACCGATTCATCTTGTTTGGTGTTTTGCATCCACCGCACCAGCGCTTCGGCGTCCTGTTTGCCTTTGGCGTACATTTTTTCAAGGCAGGCGCGGTTCTTGGTCAGGGTGGACATTCCCTCGGTGCTGTCCGGGGCGATGATGCAGACAAGGCCCTGTCGCTCCAGCTCCCGCGCCCGCTGGACAGCCGTGTTGTACCGCCATGCCCGGCGGCGCAGCCCCTCGGCTGCAGCGGGGTAATGCGACTGCAGCAGGTGTGCCAGATGTTTGTCCCGGGCATCACTACTCACCAGCCCGATGGGCTTGGTCAGGATGAGAGCCACCCGGTCGCAGCCGTGGGCAAAGGCCCATTCCAGCGGGACGGGGTCGGCCAGGCCGCCATCAAAATAAGGCACGCCGTCGATGACGCAGGGCTGGTCGATGACCGGGATGCAGCAGGACGCCATGAGGACGCGGTAGTCGTCCGGGTGGAGGTCTGCCTTGGTGAAATACTGCGCCTCGCCGTTCTGTGCATTAGCGGCCACCACGCAGAGCTCTGCCGGGCTGCGGGCAAGCGCCGCGTAATCCAGCGGATTCTCGCCGCCTGCATTGCTGAGGGTGCCGTAGACATAGCCCAGATCGAGATAGGAGTGCTTGCGGATGAGGTTGTGCACGCTCATGTACTCCCTGCGGAAGGAGTATTCATCGTAAAAGGGCTTGTTCCGCCCATGCTGGCCTGCCAGATAGGACGTCATATTGGCGCTGCCCGCCGAAACGCCGATGCAGAGATCGAAGCGGAGGTCCTCCTCCAGGCAGCGGTCCAGCACGCCAGCGCCGTAAATGCCCCGCAGGCCGCCACCCACATCGATGACACCGTATTTCATGGTCTGTTCCTCCATCGTTTAATTCCATTTCCCTCCCAGTATAACGGGACGGCGGGAAATACTCATTGAGCAAACGGCGGGATCTGATGCAATTTGCGGCAGAAAGCAGGATCTGCCGCAATGGGGGCAAACAAAAACGGCCAGCGTATCATTGACATTGAGCCAAGTGCCAGTGGGTTGTACCATTTGGCCTTCGGACAACCGCTGCATTCGTACACTGAGGACAAGGGCGACTTTGAAATCCCTGTGGAGGACGAACCGGAGGAAACCGGCGAGGAAGATATCGAACCCATCTGATTTTAAGGCGGCGGTTTGCCGCCTTACATATTGCAATCCGAAACAGATTGGAGGGATTCTTATCGCAAAATTGATCGTGGCGGAGAAACCGTCCGTCGCCATGTCCTATGCCAAAGTCCTCGGTGCCACCAACCGTCAGGACGGCTATCTGGAGGGCAACGGCTATCTGGTAAGCTGGTGCGTGGGGCACTTGGTAGAACTGGCTCCACCCAATGTCTACGATGCCAAATACGTCAAGTGGAGTATCGCAGATTTGCCCATTCTGCCGCAAAAGTGGCAGTATCTGGTGTCTACGTCCACCCAAAAGCAGTTTGGCATCCTGCAAAAACTGATGCACCGCCCGGATGTGGAGAGCGTGATCTGCGCTACGGATGCAGGGTAGTGCGGTTAGGTGACTCAAGAGAAAGAAAAAAGAGACCTCATCTCGTCAAAAATCAAATTTCAAAATCATTAAAGGAGCTATTCAAATGAAACGAAATCAGAATTTCGACCATAATCACTCTCAAAAACTGCTTTCCTTCCGCTACAACATAGACACCAACCGAGTGGAAGCCCGGTTCACGGATGGCTCTGCCGTCGCCAACAGGATGCCCAACTGCCTCAGAACATCCTCAACCCGCTACTTTACAGTGGGGTTGACACGGAGGATTGAGTGTCATCGTTTTTTCATGGCTACCGCCGAAAATCATTGTAACGTATTTTGTGTTACAAATTGGTCAAGCGAATGATTATGATTAAAATTCTCTTACTCGCACAATAAGTCATTTGATAAACTGGTTAAAATGCCAAATAATTTCAAATCATAGTCCAACACACAACAAATGTGGTATAATAACAATATATTTAATGCTTTAACTGTGTTTGCAAAAAGGAAAAGAAGATAAGTATGGAGATTACATGGTTGAAAAATGAAGATAATGCCATTCAATACGTCTATGCCTCTGCTGTTCCCCAAAAAATACCATTAGACATTTTTAAAGAAATTGTTCAGAGCAGTAAAGAAAACTGTCTACCTGAATTTTATGTGATATCTGAACAGGGAAAGTATATCGGATATATTTTATTATTGGCCGATAAAAAAGAAGACATCCCTAAACCTTTTACATTTCTTGCATGTCATAATGGCGATACTCTGCCAAAAGAAACTCACAAAAAAATATTGGAATTTATCGGCAAACGGTGTCGTGTAAACAACTGGAATAAACTCGCTTGGTTGGCCGAACAAGAAATCCAGCAATTGTGATATCATCGTTTTTTAAGCTATCTCTCTATAAAAACTCCTTAAAGACATAAAGGCAAACTTGAATAAATAAATTTATCTAAAAGCCCCACCTACAATAGATATTCCAAATCGAAGAATCTACTGCAGGTGGGGCTTGTTCTATGTGATAAGCTATTTTGTAAAAATCAAATACGTAGATTATATGGCAGAATCATTTGGTGACACTGAAAGCTAATGTTGCGCCATCAACGACACTATACATATCGCCGTTAGCCGCAGTAGCAATTCCAGTAAACTCAACCTCCCATTTTCCTTTAGAGAGTCCATATTTTACATCTTCCGTACCGATTGTGCCGTATGCAGAAATGGCATGATCAAAGGTTCCAAAGGGTGTACCAAGTTTATTGAAATGCAGGTTACCTTCAAAGGAAACAATTACTGCACCCGGAACGGTAATCGTCCATTGGATATACCCTTCAGACAGATAATCAAGTGTACATGAACCAGCATCGCCCCAGAAGGTTTCGCGAGAAATTGGGACAAGTTTGAATGTTGCAGAGTTTACAGTTGTTCCTTTATCAATTTCGATACTAGATTTTTTGGAAGAAAGTGCTACAACGCCTGGTTCAACTGCAACAGCAGCAGGCATCAAAACTGTGTTGAAAACAACCAACGCAGCACTCGTTCCAGCCATTTTAAGGAATTCATTTCGGGTCATCTTTTTAATGTCGATTTGCTCCTTATATTTTATTGACTGTTACAAGTCACCCAGCTACAATTTGGATTCTTTTTCGCTTAATTCTGCACTGGAATCACCTCTTACAAAATTTTAGTATATTGGCATCATCGTGATCAAAAGCAATATCACTAACAGCCACCTCATCACACTATAAAGCCGCAAATTTTCAACTCAGGTGTATGCTCATCGGCAAATAAATGTGAACCATACGAATGCCGCTGTTAAACAACCTGCCAAAACCACTAAAATACAACTTGCCAACTTTGGCTCAATAGCAACTTTTTGATTTTCGCACAGCGCAAATTTCTGAAGTTCCTGAAATGTTGTTTGATTGACATTGCCGTGTATTGCTTTCCATGCAACGAAATGATTTGTAATCAGAAGATAATCTGAAACGATTCCTACAAAAACAATGGCAAAAAATGCTGCGGAAAAGAACCACATTCCATCGCATTGATTCACCGTCAGGATATCCTGAAGGCTTGCTGGCTTCAATGCCCATAAAGCCACAACATATAGCAATACTTCGCAGAAATCTCTTTGGAGTGGCCCTTTTTGCTTAAAGAATCCCATTACATGTTCTCCCTGTTCTTTGAAGTCACTATCAGCCACCAATGGCCTGATAATAATCCGTTTTAGACCGAATCAAAGAGCCATTTGACTTATATTCCTTGACAGTTTGATGATAGCAATGTGTATAGTAGCTATTGTCATAGGAAAATAGGACTTCATACGTAATAGAAGATATTGTCACTTTATAGCAGTCCGAGGACATACTCTGAAGCATCTGATCGAAAATAAACGATGCTGTAGAAGAAATAACTGCTGCTGGTGTGCTTCCCCATAGAAAACATTCCTTTCTTACGCCCGCATAAGACATTACCATTATTTACGCTTTTAGTCGTAATAACAAGAAGAGAATAATGAGTTCAGAGTACATAAGTGTTCACCCTCATCAATCGTGTATTCTGAAAGCAAAATGTAAACCACCTGTTTACATTCTGGAGCACGTGTAAACAGGTGGTTTACAGAAAAAATCATCTGAAAAGAGTATAATAAAAGCATGAAATCAAGCTGCGAAAATAAAGTGGGGAAAACGAAATGGAACGGCTGCTGACACTGTATAGCGAAGTTCAGTCAACGGATGTACGGTGGCTGTGGTATCCCTTTATTGCAATCGGAAAAATCACACTGCTGCAGGGTGATCCCGGCGATGGAAAATCTACCATGATGATGAATCTGATTGCGGAACTTTCAACAGGAGGTAAGACCCCGGACGGATGCAAAATTGGTGCGCCGCAAAAAGTGATTTATCAGTGCTCAGAGGATGGCGTTTCAGACACGATAAAGCCCCGTCTGGAACGCTGCGGAGCAGACTGCGGGAAGATCGCTTTCATCAATGAAGAAGTCTATAACGGCCTTACATTGGACGATGAGCGCATCCGTCAGGCAATCATTGAATTCCGGCCTCGATTGGTCGTGATCGATCCGATTCAGGCTTATCTTGGCAGCGATTCGGATTTGCAAATCGCAGGCAGAGCGCGGAAACTCATGCGCCGCCTTGGAATGTGGGCTGCTGGTTACGACTGCGCTATCGTTCTGATTGGACACCTCAACAAAAAAGAAGGCTCCAAAGGGCTGTACCGCAGCCTGGGAAGCATTGATGTTGTGGCAGCAGCACGAAGTGTCCTGCAGGTGGAACGGGATGCCGAGAACCGTGATATAAGAATCGTACATCAAATCAAAAACAGTCTTGCGCCTACGGCAGAAGACATCCGCTTTTCCATTTCTGCCGACAAGGGCTTTCGATGGCTGGAATGCAGGCCACAGCTTTTTGAAAAACAACAGCCGGACGCCGAACCTAAATTTGATACAGAGCAACAGAAAGCTGCCTACTGGATCAAGCATTTTCTTGAAAAAGGCGATATGAGCGCGAATGAAATTTATTGCCGTCTGGACAATGAGGGTGTCAGCAAACGAGTGGCACGGATGGTAAAAACAGAAATGGGAATCCACTGCTACCAGAAAAAGCGGAGATGGTATTGGAGTGTTCAGCCGGAAGAAGGTGCTGTGAATGGACCACAGGTATAAAGTTGGCGGCTATGTGAAACTTGCAAAATTGTGGGAGCGCTCTAAGGATGCAGCAGTAGCCTATCACAGTTCCTACTATGCTGAAAAGTTTAAAACTGATAGCGATAAAAAGCTGGTTGGTGTTTATATTGACATCACAGGGAATAAGGAAATTTATAAACGCCCGGAAATGGTGCATCTGCTCAAAGATTGCAAAAATGGTTCCATAAATCTGATTTTCTCGCAGACAAGGGCCTATCTTGCAGCAAATACCTGTGATTTCTGTTTTTTGCTGAAATATCTGTTTGACTTGCCGATGCGAGTGGATATTGTTACAGACGATGATGACCAGAGAATCGACACCATTCTTGACGTTGATAACCAGCGGCAGAGTCTGAAAGATTTGGCTGAAAAATATACATCGATCCGAAGGAAAGATTATCTTGAGTGGAGAATCCGACTGGAACATGAAATGACAAAGGCTGAAAAAAATGAACGTGGAAGGACAGTATAATCCAAAAGACGTAGAGTGTATTCCGGTAGAAAACCTTGAAGTGCTGCCGAGTGGGGCAGACTGGCAGAGCCGACATCTGGAATCTGAAAGGCGAAAAGCAGAGATTCGTGACAGAATCCATAAGCAGACAGAACAGGGGCAGAAAACGGCAAAAGATTACTTTCGTCCGGCGAAACCGACACCGTCGATTTACGACAGCGACCTGAAGCGTGTGGCGGTTTATGCCCGTGTCAGCACTTCCAGCGAAGAACAGATTTCTTCCATTGAAAACCAGACTCTATATTACACCAAAAAGATTGCAGAAACGGAAAACTGGAATTTGCAGGATATTTACAGCGATGAAGGAAAATCGGGTACTTCACTGCGGAAACGGGATGCGTTTAAGCGCATGATGCGAGATGCCAAAGACCAGAAGATGGACTTGATTATCTGTGCCAGCATTTCGCGGTTTGCGCGAAATTTTTCGGATTGTATGACGCAGATTGCAGCATTGAAAACCATGCACCCGGCACATCCCATTGGCGTGTACTTTGAAACTGAAAACATCTACACGCTGAATCCAAGCAGCCAATATAGTTTGGACATTCAAGCACTTCTGGCAGATTGGGAATCGGGCAACAAGAGTCGCCGGATGATCCTTTCGTATGACCAGCGTATTATGACAGGCCAGTACCCGGTGGCCGACCTGATGGGATATCGGCATACGAAGGATGGACGGTTGGTAATTGAGCCGGAAGAAGCAAAGACGGTGCGGTTTATTTTTCTGGCGTTTATCCAGGGCTATAACTACGATCAGATCGCGGCAGTGCTGACACAGAAAAAGCGCAGCACCCTGCGCGGTAGGCAGGAGTGGAACGGCATGATGGTGGCAAACATCATGAAAAATGAACGCCGCTGGGGTGATCTGGAAGCTAGGAAGAGCATTGTGGTAGATTACAAACTGGGCAAGGTCACGAAGAATAACGGCAATCGCTGCTCTGCCTATGTCCCGGAACATCACGAAGCGATTGTTTCCCCAGAAATCGCACGAGCTGCACATCTTGTGGCATCCAGCAGCAAAAAGTGCGGGGTGCAGGATATTGTGGTAATCCGGCAGGGAGCATTGAAAGGCTTTGTGGGCATCCATCCGAACTGGAGCGGCATCAATGCTGAAAGTATCCGCAGCCTTTGCCTGAGCACCTATCTGCCGGAAGAGGTGATGAAACTGAACGATATAGCAGAGATGAGGGCTGGGGCAACACTGGGAAAGGCACTTCAATCTGAATATATGACGGTTTCAGGTACTTGCTTTATCAACCAGAGTAGCCCGGTTATGACGATTTCTAAAAATGGAATCCGTTTCAGCAAGGCCTGCCATAGCCGGTTGGACGACTGCGAGTATGTGGAACTGCTCTATCATCCGATTCTGCAGGTCGTGATTTTGCGAAAGAGCGATCATGGCTCTTCAACGGCGATGCACTGGCAAGATGACAATGACGTTCATAGTGCCTTTTCAGCCAGAGCATTTTCTGGACTGGTCTTCCAAACATTGAACTGGAGAAGGAATTGCCGCTACCAGTGCCGTGGTATCTGCCGGGGTCAGGGAAATGCAAAATTTCTGATTTTTGAATTAGATGAGTCCCGGATTTTGACTGGGAAAAATCAGTATGAACAAGAAAATTGTTCGATGAATCTGAAATGCCGGTTATATCGGAGTAAATGGGTTCAGAGCATTACAGTTAATGATGTGATGGAATCTGGCCAAGTCGTAGAAAATCCCATGATTGGTGCAATTCCAAGCAAAAATGAAGTTCAACGTGAACTGGATGATCTTTTGATGTCGATGTAGGAGGAACTTATAGAATGGAAGAAAAAAGCAGTGCGCAGGAACTGAGCGTTCGGGAAATCTCCTTGATTCGTGAACTTGCACAGATACGGAAAGAACATAAAAGAGAACTGGAGTACGAAAAGTTCGATGGCTATGAACTTCCGCCGCGCACCCAGTTTTCCATGCTGAATAAACCTGCAGTGAGCATAAAATATGGTGTTATGAAATTTAATATGGCATGCATTCGGCTTTTTGAAGGAATCAAGTATGTCCTTCCGATTTTGCACCCTAATAAGAAGCGGCTTGCGTTGATTATGTGCCCGGAAGAGGACAGCGCGTCTGTTGAATGGGCACGACAGAAAGGCGAAAACTGGGTGAATAAGGATATTACATCATTGGAATTTGTAGAAAATATCTTCAGGCTCATGAACTGGAATCGGGAATGCCGTTATAAAGTGCTTGGACGAGTGGCTAATTCAGATCAGGGCCTTTGTATGTTGTTCGATCTGGAAGAAGCAATCATGTTCACACCGAAGCCACAGGAATATGCGGACCCGCTTACTGGCGAAATGAAGAAAAAACAGATGAAATTCTTCCCGGATACTTATAGGAATCGCATCGGAAAATCTTATAATGACTACATTGCAGATCATCAGATGAACATGTTTGAGGATTTTATTGGATATCAGGGGTCAGCAGTATTGGATGAGCCAGTACGGGAGGAAGATTCATTTTCAAAAGAGTCGATGTCCCAAGAAAGCGAAATCTCTGAAAATATATTACTGCCGGATTTAGCAAAACAGTCTGAAAGTATAGAACAGCAGAGCGGTGAGATTGCTGAGAGAGGAATGCCAACATGAGTTCTGAGCGAATTATGAATTTGCTGGTGACGATTCCGGCGGAAAGTCGGAGAATGAATGTGGGGAAAGATGTTATCCGTATTCTTGGAAGTCCGGCCTATATTTGCATTTTGCAGAGGAAAGATCGGCAGTCTATTGCAATTACGCCATGTGCTGCCGAACATCCAATGTCCTTTAAGGTCCCGGACAGGCTGCTGACCGACGGACAGTGCCGGATGAGGATCAATGGAGTACAGTTCGTCCAGGCGTTATTAGAGGCAAATGGTCTTGCTGCAGGGAAAGACTATCAGTTTAAGGGAAGGTATGAAGCTGAGAAAAACGCAGTTATCATATCGCTTGAAAAAGATGAACGGGAATGTTAGAAAAGACGGAAAAATCTGGAATACAGGTGTGGCACTATTGAAATATTTTGCTGGCCTGAATTCAAATCAGAATGGGCAATATGGACAAATCTATGCTGAAAAGTTTACATCTGCCTGCTTGATATGCAAGGTGTTTTATGGTAAGATGAAAGCACAATAGGGATAGTATATGCTCCTGTTGACCCTGCTGTAAGGAAGTGAATGCCGATGGAAAATCAGCTTGCTCATGCGATAACGCAGACGGAATACGATTTGAGTTATGATAAGGCTGCCAAGAAGCTGCTGGCCAACAAACAGATTCTGGCGCAGATTATGAAGAACTGCGTGAATGAGTACAGTGCCTGCTCCGTAGACGAAATTGCAGAGAAGTATATCGAAGGAACTCCAGAAGTGGGTACAGTTGGCGTTCATGTTGATGATACAAACAGACCCAAGAAAACTTCTGACGTAATTGCTGGTAGCAATAATGAGGATTCTACGCTGACTGAGGGAACCATCAATTATGATGTTCGGTTCGATGCAATCGCACCAGCATCAGAAGGTTCTGCTGAACAGAAAGATGTGATACGTCTTATTATTAATGTGGAGGCGCAGACGGCTTTTAATCCGGGATACCCGTTGACAAAGCGAGCAATCTATTATTGCAGCAGGATGATCTCCGCACAGCATGGTCCGATATTCACGAACTCGGAGTATGGGAAAATCCGAAAGGTGTACTCTATCTGGGTTTGTACACACCCAACCAAGGAGTTCCAAAACACTCTGATTCGTTATTCTATCCGACCAGAGCAGTTGATTGGAAACGCTGTTGAAAAATCGGAAAACTACGACTTGATGAGTGTTGTAACGATTTGTCTTGGAGAACCGGGTACGGAAAACTATACAGGTATTGTGAAATTTATGGATGTGCTGCTCTCTTCTTCCAGAGCAGCTACTGAGAAAAAGAAAATTCTTGAAGAAGAATTTGGCGTTGCAATGAACGAAGAACTGGAAAGGGAGGTGCTTGTTATGTGCAACCTTAGTCAGGGCGTAAAGGCCGAAGGTAGAGAAGAAGGCATCAACATTGGTGAGATGCGGATGCTGGTTAAACAGGTAAGAAAAGGCCGTGTGACGATTGAAGAAGCAGCGGAAGATGCTGGAATGACAGTAGAGGAATTTAAGAAAGTGATGGAAAACACCCCGCTGCAGGCGGTCTAAGATAAAAAGCATATAGAGTAAAATGTAAAGCCCTACAAGGCTCAGATCGGTTCGATACCGATTGAAAGCCTTGTAGGGCTTATTTTTTTGGCGTTTTTTCAATTTTATTTGTGAAAAATGTTGTCCAAGACTTGACATCGGCCGGCATTGATTGGCAGCGCGAGAAATGGCAATCAGGACTTGGTTCTAAGTTTATCCACCAAGGCGAAAAAAATGCTGCGAAATATGCGGACGAGGTCATTGTTCTGAGCAAAGGCGTGCAGGATTATTTTAAGGAAACTTATGGAAGAGAAACGCACTTTATCCCTAATGGCGTGAATGAAAAACTATAAAATCGCTGTGGCCGGCACGGGATACGTCGGGCTTTCCTTGGGAGTGCTGCTGGCGCAGAACCATCAGGTAGTGGCAGTCGATATTGTGCAGGCTATGAAGGTGTCTACCATAAAGTTTCAGTTGAAGCGAAATAAGTGAGTAGCCCATGACAGGTCTACATAAAAGATTCAGTGGTGGTCGGAAGATGATCACTGTGAGAAAAATGATAACTACAGTGTGATGAACACACTGTTTGATATAGATAAACCCCGCCGATGTATTGCATCGGCGGTTAGATATAAAAATTTGTGAGAGGAATATAGCGGAATGAAGTTTTTTATAACGGGCGTAGGCGGTCAGTTGGGTCATGATGTGATGAATGAGCTATTGAAGCGTGGTCATGAAGGTGTCGGTTCGGATATTCAGGAAAACTACAGCGGCGTGGCAGATGGTTCTGCAGTAACAAAAGCACGGTATATGGCCCTGGATATTACTGATAAGGACGCTGTAGAGAAAGTAATTACAGAAATAAATCCAGATCAAGAAGAACGAAAAGAGCAGCCAACATAGAAGTCAGAATTTTCTTTTTTCCCCTTTAGCAGAGATGGCTTCTGAGACCAAAATGTGACCCAGTAGGGCACATTTTAAGGAACAAGTGACCTGCTGGGTCACAGAAAAATTATCTGATATCCATGAATATGTGGGGGGGTGACTCCGGATTTTCTGGATGTATTGGAGGAAGGCTTCAAAGAATTCTTTGAAAAAGAAGTGTCGAATAATCCTCTGAAAGCAGAATATTTTCAGGAAGTATAAGGCGAGCGGCTATGCTGGTGTGAAAGCAATTTTTGAGCGGGATCAGCGGAACCAGAAGTTCATATGGGGAATGTATGACCGCATTTGCGGAATGTTCTGCCGGAAAACACGGTAAAGCTGCGGCTTTCGGTCAAAATACACACATTTCCGTGCATCAGCGGCAAATGTTTGTTAAACTATTATCTATTTTGCAACCTTGCAATGTGCACGGTTTTTGTTTATAATAGTAGAGTAACGGGGCAAGATCCCCCGAATGCGAGCGAAACTCTAGTTCAGAAATTAAAACTTGAGAGGAGTTTATTACCATGGGTTTAGGTAAGAAGACGATCGACGATCAGAACTACTGCGGCAAGAAGGTGCTTGTCCGTTGCGATTTCAACGTCCCGATGAAGGACGGTGTGATCACCAACGAGAACCGCATCAACGCAGCTCTGCCCACCATCCAGAAGCTGGTCAACGATGGCGCAAAGGTCATCCTGTGCAGCCATCTGGGCAAGCCCAAGAACGGCCCCGAGGCAAAGTTCAGCCTGGCACCCGTTGCTGTGGCTCTGAGCGCAAAGCTGGGCAAGACCGTTGTGTTTGCTGACGACGACAACGTTGTGGGCGAGAACGCAAAGGCTGCTGTTGCTGCCATGAACAACGGCGATGTCGTTCTGCTGCAGAACACCCGCTTCCGCAAGGAAGAGACCAAGAACATGCCTGAGTTCAGCGAAGAGCTGGCTTCTCTGGCTGATGCATATGTTGACGATGCATTCGGCAGCTGCCACCGTGCACACTGCTCCACTGCAGGTGTCACCGACTTCATCAAGGATACCGCTGTTGGTTACCTGATGGAGAAGGAGATCAAGTATCTGGGCAACGCTGTGAACGATCCCGTTCGTCCCTTCACCGCTATTCTGGGCGGCGCAAAGGTCGCAGACAAGCTGAATGTTATCTCCAACCTGCTGGAGAAGGTCGATACCCTGATCATCGGCGGCGGCATGGCTTACACCTTCGTCAAGGCTCAGGGCTACGAGGTCGGCAAGAGCCTGTGCGACGATTCCAAGCTGGATTACTGCAAGGAGATGATGGCCAAGGCTCAGGAGAAGGGCGTGAAGCTGCTGCTGCCCGTTGATGCTGTCTGCATCAAGGACTTCCCCGATCCCATCGACGCTCCGGTTGAGACCACTGTTGTTCCCGTCACCGCGATCCCGGCTGACATGGAAGGCTGCGACATCGGCCCCGAGACCATGAAGCTGTTTGCCGATGCTGTCAAGGCATCCAAGACCGTTGTGTGGAACGGCCCCATGGGCGTGTTCGAGAACCCCACTCTGGCAGCTGGCACTCTGGCAGTTGCCAAGGCTATGGCTGAGAGCGATGCTACCACCGTGATCGGCGGCGGCGACAGCGCAGCAGCTGTGCAGCAGATGGGTCTGGGCGACAAGATGACCCACATCTCCACCGGCGGCGGCGCTTCTCTGGAGTATCTGGAGGGCAAGGAGCTGCCCGGCATCGCAGTCATTCAGAACGCATAATCTGATCCCGGCATCATAATGGGTGCGGCGGCTTTAGCGCCGCCGCATCTTTTTGTTTGTGCAGAGCTTTCTGCACGATAGCACGATAGAAGGTAAATAAAGGAGATAGAGTATCATGGATAAGGCAAAGCGTAAGGCTATCATTGCAGGCAACTGGAAGATGAACAAGACTGCCTCCGAGGCTGCTGTTCTGGTGGACGAGCTGGTCCCCGCAGTGCAGGACGCAGGCTGCGAGGTGGTCATCTGCACCCCGTATACCGATCTGGTCACCGCTGTGGAAAAGACCAAGGGCACCAACATCCATGTGGGTGCTGAGAATGTTCACTTCGAGAAGTCCGGCGCTTTCACCGGCGAGATCAGCGCTGACATGCTGGTAGATCTGGGCGTGGAGTACGTCATTGTGGGCCACTCTGAGCGCCGCCAGTACTTCGCCGAGACCGACCAGACCGTGAACAAGCGCGCTCTGGCTGCTCTGAACGCCGGTCTGAAGGTCATCATCTGCGTGGGCGAGAGCCTGCAGCAGCGCGAAGAGGGCGTGACCGAAGAGCTGGTGCGTATGCAGACCAAGATCGCTCTGCGTGATGTGACCGCTGAGCAGATGGCAAATGTTGTGATCGCTTACGAGCCCATCTGGGCCATCGGCACCGGCAAGACCGCTACCGCCGATCAGGCTGAGGAAGTCTGCGGCCAGATCCGCAAGGTGATCGGCGAGGTGTACGGCGAGGCAGTTGCCGAGGCTACCACTGTCCAGTACGGCGGCAGTATGAACGCCAAGAACTGCGAGGAGCTGCTGAGCAAAAAGGATGTGGACGGCGGCCTGATCGGCGGCGCATCCCTGAAGGCTCCCGACTTTGCAGTGATCGTCAACGCAGCCACCAAGGGCTGATCGACGGTTTAAATCAGCTGTTTCAGCGCCCGGCTGCGCCGCATTTTCAGCGCTGTGCCGGGCGCTGATTTGTTAAATTCAAAGGAGATTCAATTTTATGGCAAAGAAACCTGTTCTTCTGTGCATCATGGATGGCTTCGGCTGGGTGCCGGAGGAGACCTTCGGCAACGCCGTGGTCGCCGCAAAGAAACCCCACCTCGATGCTCTGATGGCAAAATATCCCATGACCACCATCAACGCTTCCGGTATGGCCGTCGGTCTGCCCGAGGGCCAGATGGGCAACTCTGAGGTTGGCCACACCAACATGGGCGCTGGCCGCATCGTGTACCAGCAGCTCACCCTCATCACCAAGTCCATCAAGGACGGCGAGATGCTCCAGAACCCGGTTCTGGTCAAGAACATGAAGGCTGCCATCGATGCCGGCAAGGCCATCCATCTGATGGGTCTGGTGGGCACCGGCGGTGTGCACAGCCACGCAGACCACTGGTTCGGCGTGCTGGAAATGGCAAAACATCTGGGTGCAAAGAACGTTTACCTGCACTGCATCACTGATGGCCGTGATACCGACCCGCACTCCGGCAAGGGCTTCCTGGCCGACCTGCAGGCCAAGCTGGACGAGCTGGGCATCGGCAAGATCGCCAGCGTCTCCGGCCGTTACTACGCCATGGATCGCGATAACAACTGGGATCGTGAAGAGAAGGCATATGCTGCCTTTGTCTACGGCGAGGGCAATCATGCCGCCAACGCTGCCGAGGCCATCGAGGCATCCTATGCAGCAGACAAGACCGACGAGTTCGTTCTGCCCTGCGTCACCTGTGAGGGCGGCCGCGTGCAGGATGGCGACACCGTCATCTTCATGAACTTCCGCCCCGACCGTGCCCGCCAGATGACCCGTATCTTCTGCGACGATGCGTTCACCGGCTTTGAGCGCCGCGGCGGCCGCAAGCAGGTGAACTATGTCTGCATGGCCGAATACGATGCCACCATGCCCAACTGCGAGGTCGCCTATCCGCCTGTGGAGCTGAAGAACGTTCTGGGCCAGTACCTGTCCGAGAATGGCAAGACTCAGCTGCGCATTGCCGAGACCGAGAAGTACGCTCATGTCACCTTCTTCTTCAACGGCGGCGTGGAGGCTCCCTACGAGGGCGAGGACCGCTGCGTGATCCCCAGCCCGAAGGTCGCCACCTATGACCTGAAGCCCGAGATGAGCGCCCCCGAGGTTGCTGCCGAGTGCGTCAAGCGCATCGAGAGCGGCAAGTACGATGTGGTGATCCTGAACTTCGCAAACTGCGATATGGTCGGCCACACCGGCGTGTTCGATGCTGCGGTCAAGGCCGTGGAAGCCGTTGACACTGCTGTGGATCAGGTGGTCACTGCTGTGCTGAATGCAGGCGGCTGCGCCTTCATCACCGCCGACCACGGCAACGCCGAGAAGATGATGAACCCGGACGGCACCCCCTTCACCGCACACACCACCAACGTGGTGCCCTTTGTGGCTGTTGGCTGCGGCGATGTGAAGCTGCGTGAGGGCGGCTGCCTTGCCGATATCGCTCCCACCATGCTGCCCTATATCGGCCTGCCCGTCCCGGCTGAAATGACCGGCAAGAGCATCATCGTGGAGTAACTGACCATTAAAATAGCCGACGCGTTCGCTTTGGCTATGAATAGCGGAATTGTTATTCTTATATTTACAGCTCTGGAAAATCTGCGGATTTTCCAGAGCTGTTTTTTCACGCGAAAAGCCGATAAGATAAATTGCGTTTTTGGGTTTCGAACCCATTCTAAATCAAAAACTTTTCTTTTTTCCCCATCCGTGCTACAATAAAAATGAATTTTTGATTGTAGGAGAAGCGGATGGAAACAACGCATAAACAAATCGTTCTGGGCATCCTTGCCCATGTGGACTCCGGCAAGACCACCCTTTCGGAAGCCATGCTCTACCGCTCCGGCGCGATCCGCAAGCTGGGCCGCGTGGATCACAAGGATGCCTTTCTGGATACCGACACGCTTGAAAAAGCGCGCGGCATCACCATCTTTTCCAAGCAGGCCCTGTTAACAGCGGGCAATACGGATATCACATTGCTGGACACCCCCGGACATGTGGATTTTTCCACCGAGACAGAGCGCACCCTACAGGTGCTGGACTATGCTGTGCTGGTGGTAAGCGGCACCGACGGCGTGCAGAGCCACACCGAGACGCTCTGGCGGCTGCTGCGGCGCTACCATGTGCCCACCTTTGTGTTCGTGAACAAGATGGACCTGCCCGGCAAGAGCAGGGAAGAGCTGCTCGCCCAGCTGAACCACCGTCTGGGCGAGGGCTTTGTGGCCTTTGATGTGCCGCAGGCCGACCGGGACGAAGCACTGGCCCTGTGTGACGAAAACCTGATGGATTGGATGTTGGATGCCGGGCAGTTGACCGATGCGGACCTCATCCCGGCCGTTGCACGCCGGCATGTGTTCCCGTGCTGGTTCGGTTCGGCGCTGCGGCGTACCGAAAACGATGCACTGGAAAGCGTGGATGCTCTGCTGGACGGCATCGACCGCTATACCCGTCCGGCTCCCGCGCTGGATGCCTTTGGTGCCAAGGTGTTCAAGGTGTCGCAGGATGAGCAGGGCACGCGCCTGACATGGCTGCGCGTGACTGGCGGCGAACTGAAGGTAAAGGCCCAGCTCTCCGGCGAAGCAGATGGTGAGCCGTGGGAGGAAAAGGCAAACCAGCTGCGGCTGTACTCCGGCGTAAAGTATACGCTGGCGGAAGCCATCGGCCCGGGGCAGGTGTGCGCCGTCACCGGCCTGACCAAGGCGCGCCCGGGCGAGGGCCTTGGCGCGGAACGCGACAGCGATGTGCCGGTTCTGGAACCGGTGCTCAGCTATCAGGTGCTGCTGCCGGAGGGGGCTGATGTGCACGCGGCACTGGGCAAGCTGCACCGGCTGGAAGAAGAGGAGCCGCAGCTCCATGTGGTATGGAACGAGACTTTGGGCGAGATCCATGTGCAGCTCATGGGCGAGGTGCAGCTGGAAGTGCTGCGCAGTTTGCTGGCAGAGCGCTTTGGCCTGAACGTGGAGTTCGGCCCCGGCGGCATTCTGTACAAGGAGACCATCACGGAGCCTATGGAGGGCGTGGGCCACTACGAGCCGCTGCGCCATTATGCAGAGGTGCATGTCAAGCTGGAGCCTCTGCCCCGCGGCAGCGGGATGCAGTTTGCCGCCGACTGCCGGGAAGAAGTGCTGGACAAGAACTGGCAGCGCCTTGTGCTGACCCATCTGGAAGAAAAGCAGCACCTTGGCGTGCTGACCGGTGCGCCGCTGACGGACGTGAAGATCACCCTCATTGCGGGCCGCGCCCATCTTAAACACACGGAGGGCGGAGATTTCCGGCAGGCCACCTATCGCGCGGTGCGGCAGGGCCTGATGCTGGCCAAAAGCCAGCTGCTGGAGCCATGGTATGCCTTTCGGCTGGAAGTGCCGGTGGAGAACCTTGGCCGTGCCATGACCGATATCCAGCGCATGGAGGGCAGCTTTGACCCGCCAGAGAGCGGGGAAGAGGCTGCTGTGCTCACCGGTTTTGCACCGGTGGCCACCATGCGCAGCTACCCCATGGAGGTGGTGGGCTATACCCGGGGCCGGGGACACCTGACCCTGACGCTGGACGGCTACCGGCCCTGCCACAATGCGGCGGAGATTATTGAAGCTGTGGGCTACGAGCCGGAGCGCGACCTTGACAACCCGGCAGATTCGGTGTTCTGTGCCCATGGCGCGGGCTTTGTGGTGCCTTGGGATCAGGTGCGCAGCCACATGCATGTGGACAGCGGCTGGGGAAAAAGCAAAAGCCCGGAGCAGGAGACGCAGGCCGTGCCCCAGCGCCGGGCAGCGGCTTACCGCGCAACACTGGAAGAGGATGCCGAGCTGCTCAAAATCTTCGAGCGCACCTATGGCCCCATCAAACGGGACCCGCTGGCGGCATTCCGCCCGGTGCAAAAGCGGGAACGCCCGGATTTTGATGCCCAGCAGTGGGAAATCCTGCCCGAATATCTGCTGGTGGACGGCTACAATATCATCTTTGCGTGGGATGAGCTGAACGCCCTTGCAAAGGACAGTCTGGAAGCGGCCCGTCACAAGCTGATGGATATTCTGTGCAACTATCAGGGCTACCAGAAGTGTAATCTTATTCTTGTATTCGATGCCTATCGTGTGCCGGGCAGCCCCGGCAGCATTGAGCAGTACCACAATATCCATGTGGTCTACACCAAGGAAGCCGAAACCGCCGATATGTTCATCGAGCACGTTACTCATGAGATCGGCAAGGGGCGGCGGGTGCGTGTGGCTACTTCCGACGGCATGGAGCAGATCATCATTCTGGGCCACGGCGCGCTGCGTGTCTCCGCCCGCATGTTCCATGAGGAAGTGCAGAATGTGGAAAAGCAGATCCGCAAACTGGTGCAGGGGGAAGCATAAAATGTCAACCGAGATCACATCCGAATTTGTCTGGCACAACATCCCGCCGCGCCCGCGCGACAGCCACAAGGGCAGCTTTGGCACCGTATTGGCTGTGGCAGGCAGCGCATATTACCGAGGTGCGGCCCTGCTGGCTGCCGAGGGTGCGCTGCGCACCGGTGCGGGCATTGTAACGCTGGCCAGCGTGGAGCCGGTATTGGCAGCTGCGGTGGCCCGCCTGCCGGAATGCTGCCTGTGTCCCTGCGTGGCGGGGGCCGAAGGCGGCATCTCACCGGAGAGCATTCCACAGCTCCAGCGCCAGAAGGCGACGGTGCTGCTGCTGGGCCCGGGCCTTGGCGGTACAGCCCAGAGCACAGGCCGCGCGGCCGAAACACGCACGCTGGTGCAGAAGCTGCTGCCCGGCTTTGCAGGCAGCGCGGTGCTGGATGCGGACGGCCTGAACGCCGCCGCGCAGCTGCTGGCCGAGGGCAAAACGCTGCCGCACCCGGCGGGAGAGCTGATCGTGACCCCGCACCCCGGCGAGATGGCCCGGCTCACCGGGCTTTCGGTGGCGCAGATCAATGCGGACCGTGAAAATACTGCCTGCCAGTATGCAGAAAAATGGAACGCTGTGGTGGTACTCAAGGGCTGCCGTACCGTGGTGGCTGCACCGGATGGCCGCGTGTGCACAAACCCTACCGGAAACCCAGGCCTTGCCCGGGGCGGCAGCGGAGATGTACTGGCCGGTATGACGGCGGCCCTGCTGGCCTGCGGCCTGCCTGCATACGAAGCTGCGGCCTGCGCGGTGTATCTGCACGGTGCCGCTGCCGACCGTGCCGCTGCTGCGCTTGGCGAGTACGGAATGCTGCCGCATGATATCCTGTCCCAGCTGGGCCGGATATTTGCGGAAAACCACAGATAAAAAGAAAAGGGGTGTCTCTCTGTCTGCCGAAGAGACACCCCTTTTAACATTGCATCACATCGCCAGCACTTCGGCCCACTTTTCCTCGGCTACCGGGATGCCAAGCTCCATGTTTTCCTTGCGGCTGCGGTGCTCGCCCATGCCGGGGCAGCGCACCTCACGGCCCGGCTCTGCAGGTTCACTGGATGCCACATCGGCGGCAATGGCATCAATGACGGCATCGGTGAGGTCGGCGGACTGGAACTTTGCAGGATCAATGGCGATCATGATCTGGGTCAGGCCCACTTCATCGCCAAAGGTGCCGATCGTTGCCACCGAGTTTGCGCCCGTCAGGATAGTACCGATCATATCCAGCAGGATGGAAAGACCGCTGCCCTTCCAGTAGCCAATGGGGATCATGCGGCGGGTCTCTTCAATGGCAGCGGGGTCGGTGGTCAGGCTGCCGTCTGCATCGTAGCCGCCTACCACAGGCAGCTGTTTGCCGGCCAGACGCATCGTTTCCAGCTTGCCGTAGCTGAACTGGCTCAGGGCACAATCCACCATGATGTGCTCCCCGTTCGAGCGCGGCACGGCCAGAATGAGCGGGTTGTTGCCGATGTGGTTGTCCTTTGCGCCCCATGCAGGCATGTTGGGGCAGGTGTTGGACCAGCAGATGCCGATGCAGCCCGCGTCTGCGGCCTGCCAGCCGTAGGTGCCGCCGCGCATCCAGTGGTTGTTGTTGCCCAGCGCCACCATGCCAATACCGAACTGATGTGCCAGCTCTACGGCACGGTCCATGGCGTGCTTGGCGTTCAGAGGGCCAAAGCCGCGCTTGCCGTCCCAGCGCTCCATGGCACCAAAGCTGGCAATGCACTCGGCCTCAGCGGCGGGATCAATCTCGCCCTTGCGCAGGTATTCCACCACGCGGGGGAAGCGGTTCAGCCCGTGGCTGAACACGCCAGCCAGACTGTTCTGGGCAAAGATCTCGGCCGCTTCATGGGCACGCTTTGGGCTGAAACCGTATTTGGTCAGGACCCGCTCAAATTCGGCCAGCATCGTCTCGTAAGCAATGCGCATGGATTGTACCTCCTGTATGTAAAAAGTAATAAACAGATCGTTACACTTATTATAACAAGCGGCGGCGCGGTGCGCAAGATGTGCGGCCGGCATCAGTGCAGGCGGTGAAAGGAGTACACGAGCACACACCGACAGCTATGTGAAAAAACAAATGAATATACGAACTTCATAATTTTTTAAGAGTTATTTTGTGAAAAAGTCATATTGAAAAACGAAAAGAGGATTGATATACTAATACCACAATATCCAGTTGGACATGTTACTGGTAATGCAGGCAGGATCTGATGGAATGACGAATACCTTTTCTTTTGGGTGAATTGTAGCCAGATACTATGATTCCGGGAGAAATTGTACACGGGGTCATTCTGTTGGGTCTTTTTTCTTTTGTCCGCTTCGGCCGGGCGGCAGGGAAATGCCACCACACACAAGATAAAGGAGAACAAAATGAAGAACTACAAGCAGACTGCCTCCGACGTGCTGCGTCTGGTTGGCGGCGAGAAAAACGTTGTGCAGGTCGAGCACTGCTCCACCCGCCTGCGCTTCACTCTGGCAGACACCTCCAAGGTGGATGCTGCAGCCCTGAAAAAGACTGCCGGTGTTATGGGCGTTATTTCCAGCGGCCCGCAGTGTCAGGTGGTCATCGGCAACGATGTCATCGAAGTGTACGATGAGCTGCTCAAGCTGGGCACCTTCAACGCAGGTCAGGCTGCAGCTCCCGCTGCCCCCAAGGGCAAAAAAGAGATTGGCGGCATTATTCTGGACTATATGGTCGGCATCTTCCAGCCGCTGGTCCCCGCCATTGCAGGTGCAGGCGTTCTGAAGGCTCTGATGGTGCTGCTGAGCACTCTGGGCCTGATGAGCAGCGGAGATATCGCCTATAAGGTGTTTGTCGGCGTGGCAGATGCAGCTCTGTACTACCTGCCCGTCATGGTCGCCTTCACCACTGCAACCAAGTTCAACTGCAACAAGCTGGTGTCTGTGGCTCTGGCTGCTGCCATGATCCACCCCAGCGTTTCCGCTCTGCTGGCTACCGAGGGCGGTGCTTACTTCCTCGGCATCAAGCTGCAGAATATCGCTTACGGCGGACAGGTATTCCCGGCTATCCTGACCGTCATTTTCATGTCCTTTATTGAAAAGTGGGCCAACAAGTGGTGCCCCAAGGCCATCCGCGTGTTCTTTGTGCCCATGCTGTGCTTCGGCATTGGCTTCCCTGTGGCATTGGTCGTCCTCGGACCTCTGGGCTACAACATCGGCACCCTGCTGACCACCGTGATCCTTGCTCTGTACAACACGCTGGGCTGGCTGGCCGTTGCTCTGCTGGCTGCCGTGCTGCCCTTCATGATCTCCATGGGCATGCACAAGGCTCTGGTCCCCTATGGAGTTGCTGCTATTTCTGACCCCGGTTTTGAAATGCTGTACCTGCCCGCTTCTCTGGCACACAACATCTCTGAGGGCGGTGCCTGCTTGGGCGTTGCACTGAAGACCAAGGACGAGAACCTGCGCGCTACCGCAATTTCCGCTGGCATCTCCGGCCTGTTCGGCATCACCGAGCCTGCTCTGTACGGTGTTACCCTGCAGCACAAGAAGGTCATGATGTCCGTTGTGGCCTCCAGCTTCATCGGCGGTCTGTTCGTTGGCCTGATGAAGGTCAAGGCATTCGTTGCCATGGGCCCCGGTCTGGCTGGCATGGCCATGTTCGTTGACCCGGACAACGGCAAGAACATCCTGTGGGCTGCAGTTGGTCTGGTGATCTCCGTTGTTGTTTCCTTCGCACTGTCCTTCTTCCTGTATAAGGACGAGACCCCCGCAGAGGATGAGACCGCTGCACCCGCTCCCGAGACTGCTGCAGACGCAGCAGCTGCGGATTCCACCATCAGCAGCCCCCTGCAGGGCAAGGCCATTGCTCTGGAAGAGGTCAAGGATGAAGTTTTCTCCCAGAAGATCCTGGGCGACGGCATTGCCGTGGTGCCCGAAAAGGGCGAGCTGTACGCTCCCGCTGACGGCGTGATCGAGTCCGTGTTCGGCACCAAGCACGCCATCTCCATGAAGACCGCTGCCGGTGCTGAACTGCTCATGCATATCGGCATGGACACCGTCAAGCGCGATGGCAAGGGCTTTGACCCGCAGGTCAAGGACGGCGAGACTGTCAAGAAGGGCCAGCTGCTGATGAAGTTTGACCTTGACGGAATCAAAGCAGACGGTTATGATGTAACTACCCCCATCGTCGTGACCAACGCCGATGAGTTCACCATCAAGACTGTGGCCGAGGGCGCTGTGGTGCCCGGTGCCGCACTGCTGAAACTGGAGGCAAATAAATGAGTTTCCCCAAAGGCTTTTTCTGGGGCGGCGCTGTTGCCGCGAACCAGGTAGAGGGCGCATGGAACGTGGATGGCAAAGGCCCCAGCGTGGCCGATGTTGCCACCTACAAGCCCAACACCGACGTGAAGGATTACAAGTCCCATGTTGCCATGGACGACGCACACATTGCTGCCGCCATGGCCGACCCGGATGATACCTATTATCCCAAGCGCCGCGGCATCGACTTCTACCATCATTACAAAGAAGACCTGAAGCTGTTTGCCGAGATGGGCTTTACCATGCTGCGCGTTTCCATTGCATGGACCCGCATCTTCCCCACCGGCGAGGAAGCAGAGCCGAACGAAAAGGGCCTGCAGTTCTACAGCGACCTGTTCGCTGAGATGCACAAAAACGGCATCGAGCCGCTGGTCACGCTGAGCCACTACGAAATGCCGCTGGCACTGGCCACCAAGTACAATGGCTGGGTGGATCGCCGCGTGATCGACTGCTTTGCAAAGTTCTGCCATGCGTGCTTTGAGCGCTACAAGGATCAGGTCAAGTACTGGCTCACCTTCAACGAGGTGGACAGCGTCATCCGTCACCCCTTCACCACCGCCGGCATCATCCCCAGCCGCGTGCCCGAGGATAAGATGCTGGAGACCTGCTATCAGGCCCTGCACCACCAGCTGGTGGCCAGCGCTATGGTAGTAAAGGACTGCCACGAGATCATCCCCGGCAGCAAGGTGGGCTGCATGCTGACCAAGCTCACCACCTATGCCCGCACCTGCGCACCCGATGATGAGCTGGCTACTCAGGCAAAGAATCTGGAAAACCTGTTCTACGCCGATGTGCATGTCTGGGGCGAGTACCCCCGCCTGATCCTCAAGATGTTCGAGCACAAGGGCATCCACGTGGAAATGCTGCCTGAGGATGCCGCCACCCTGAAGGCAGGCTGTGTGGACTTTGTTTCCTGCAGCTACTATATGACCATGACCGAGTCTGTGGACCCGAACGCAGAGCGTACCCCTGGCAACACCGTGCTGGGTGTCAAGAACCCGTATCTGCCCTCCACCGACTGGGGCTGGCAGATCGACCCCAAGGGCCTGCGCTACAGCCTGATCGAGCTGTACGACCGTTACCGCAAGCCGCTGATGGTGGTGGAGAACGGCATGGGTGCCAAGGACGTGGTGGAGGCCGACGGCTCCATCCACGACCCCTACCGTGTAGAGTACTTCCGCCAGCACATCAGCGAAATGGGCAAGGCCATCGATGAGGGTGTTGAGATGTGGGGCTACACCACATGGGCACCCATCGACCTGATCTCTGCATCCACCAACCAGATGTCCAAACGCTATGGCTTTATCTATGTGGATCAGGATGATATGGGTAACGGTACTCTGGCCCGCAGCCGTAAGGACAGCTTCTACTGGTACAAGAAGGTCATTGCTTCCAACGGCGAAGATCTGGACTAAGCGGCAGTCTTAAGGTTTCAACGGAAGGAGGAGGGACCGATGCACATTCAGAAGGTGCTGAACAGCAGTGTTGTGCTGGTGCAGGATGACAGCGGCGAGGAATCCATCCTGCTGGGCAAGGGCATCGGCTATGGCCGCAAGGCGGGCGAGCCCATTGAACGGCAGCCCTCAGACCGCGTGTTCCTTCCATTGTCCAACCCGGACGCACAGCCTATGCTGGAGCTGTTTTCCAGCATTCCGGCATCCTATCTGGAATTGACGCAGGACATTGTGGACGACGCAGAGCAGTCGCTGGGAGTCAAGCTTTCGGCGCACATCTATCTGCTGCTGACCGATCACCTGCATTTTGCAGTGGAGCGCCAGCAAAAGGGTCTTGTGGTGACCAACCGCATCTTCTGGGAAATCAAGCATTTTTATCCCAAGGAGTACGCGGTGGGCCAGCGCGGCCTGCAGAAGGTAAAGGCAAAGCTTGGCATCGAGCTGCCGGACGAAGAGGCAGGCAACATCGCCTTCCATATCGTCAACGCCCGGCAGGACCCGCAGGCCGGCTACGATGCCATGCGGGCAGCGCAGCTGATCGGTGAGCTGTCCAACATTGTCACCTACAGTATGCACTGTCCGGTGAGCACCGAGAGCATCCACTATGCGCGGTTCGTGAGCCACCTGCAGTATTTTGCCGAGCGGTTCTTCTCCGGCAAACTGATGGACAGCGAAGACGACTTTTTGTTCCAGCAGATGCAGCAGAATTATCCGGCAGCGGTGACCTGCGCGGAAAAAATACGCACCTTTGTGCTGCGCAAGTACGGCGTGTTTTTGCCCAACGAGGAAACCGCCTATCTGGCGCTGCATGTGGCGCGGCTGACGAGCGGCAAATAAAATCAGAAAAAGGGGAGAGCTGCCTTGCGGAAGGCGGCTCTCCCTTTGGGTTTTGAAAAAGGGAAGGGAAAAGGAAAAAACAATGGAGATAAGTCTGTTATTGATGCAGCAGATCGCACAGCTGTTCCTCATTCTGATCATGGGCTATGCTGTGGTCAAGGTAGGGCTGCTGAAGGCCAGCGACAGCCGGGTGCTCTCAGTGGTCATGGTCTATCTGGTCACGCCCTGCGTGATCATCAACGCATTCCAGATCGACGATACGCCGGAGATCCGCAAGGGACTTTTGTACTCCATGGCTATTGCGGCGGCTATCCATGTAGTGCTACTGGTGCTCAGCGCCCTGCTGAGCCGCCCGCTCAAGCTGGATGCCGTGGAACAGGTGAATGTGATCTACAGCAACGCCGCTGCACTGGTGATCCCGTTGGTCAAGGCTCTGATGGGCGATGCGTATGTCATTTACTCCTGCGCATTCATCATTGTGCAGCTGGTGCTGCTGTGGACCCACGCCAGTTCCCTTTTGCAGGGCAGCAGTGCGCTGGACTGGAAAAAGGTGCTCACCAATATCAACATGATCGCCATTGCAGCCGGTGCACTGCTGTACTGGTTCCGTGTGGTGCTGCCTGCACCGCTGCAGAATACCATGAGCACAGTGGGCAACATGATGGGACCGATGGGCATGCTGCTGGCCGGTATGGCCATTGCAGAAAAGCCGCTGCGGGAGGTGTTCTGCACCCGCCGCAACTATCTGCCCACAGTGCTGCGTCTGGTGGTATGCCCGCTGGTGGTTCTGGTGCTGCTGTGGGTCTGCCATGCATCCAGCTGGGTGGCCGACGGCAAGAACATCCTGATGACGGTCTACCTTGCCGCCATCACCCCTGCCTGTGCTACTGTTACCTCCATGGCTCAGCTCTATAACCGCGATGCGGCGCATTCCAGCGCGCTGTATGTGCTGACCACTCTGCTTTCCATTGTGTCTATGCCGGTAATGATCGGCCTGTTCGATCTGCTGCTGTGATGAGCTGCGCTTATTCCCTCTGCCAAAATACAATAGAAAGGAACCAACCTCAATGAATCAACCCAGAGACAAGGGCCTGAACGGCAACGAAAAGATCGAGCAGGCGGTAGCCGCCCTGCAGCAGGAGCCCACACAGGAACAGCTGGCCCACACCCTTACCGTGATCCGGCGGCGCATAAAGGAGCATGGCCAGCTTGTCGTGGCGGTGGAGCCCAATTTGGGCAGTGAACAGATGCAACTGCGGGCCATCCGGACGGCCGATGGCGCAAGCTGGTGGTATGCATTCACCAGCTTTGAGGAAGAACTGAAGGGAGCCGAGCCGGTGCAGTCCACCTTTCTTGTGGATATGGACAAACTGTTTGATGCAGCGCTTGCCGTGCCGGAGATCAGCGGCATCATCCTGAACCCGTGGAACCGCACCATCCAGCTGGATAAGACCCTCATCCGCATTATCAAGGGTGCATGAGTGCGCACCGCAAACCTGCGATACATGGAGGAAACAAAAATGTTCAGACCCATGAGAAGAGCCAGCCGCGCCATCCCGGAAGAAGCTGCAAAGCACCTGCTGCAGCAGTCCCGGCGGGGCGTGCTGGCAGTGAACGGCGACAACGGCTATCCCTTTGCGATCCCGGTAAATTATTACTACGATCAGGAGCACGACAAAATCTACTTCCACGGTGCAAAGTCCGGCCAGAAGGTGGACGCGCTGAAACAGAATGATAAGGTATGCTTTACCGTTTACGGCAACGAACACTTTGAGCCGGGCGACTGGGCACCTTATGTGCAGAGCACCGTGGTGTTTGGCCGCTGCCGTCTGATCGACGATGCCGCTGCTACCGAGGCCCGCGTGCGGGAGCTTGGCATGAAGTATTACCCCGGCAAGGAAGAGGTGGAAAAGGAAATTGCGCTGGACATCAAGGCCGTGCAGCTTTACGAAATCACCATTGAACACCTCACCGGCAAACAGATCCAGGAAAAGTAAAAATAAAACAGGGGACTGTTGCAAAATAAAAATGCGATAGCAACTTGCACAAAGAAATAGCACAAAATCAAAAACCCGGAGCCTTTTTTAAGCCGTTTTGGCTGTGAAAAGGTTCCGGGTTTTGTGCATTGTTTTTTCAGAGAGCTATTTTGCAACAGTCCCGTATAGATCAGTTTGCAGGGAAAGGCCCGGCGGTTATCTGTGTTCCGGGCGCGTGGGGGCCGCCTTGGTCAGCATCTGCTGGAACTTGCGGGCTGCCGTGTTCAGCGGGCGGTGATGGTCGTACACAAGGCAGATGGAGCGCTGAGGGATGATCTCCTGCAGATGCAGCTGCACGATCTCACCGCGGGCCAGTGCATCCTGTGCCATGGGCTGGGGCAGGAATGCAATGCCCAGCTCACTTTTGACAAGGGTCAGCATCTGGTCGGTGGTGGCAGCCTCGGTATCCGGCTTCAGCACCGCACCGTGATCCAGAAAGAACTGCCGGTAAAAGGCGCGGGTCATGCTTTCGTCGCTCAGGGAGATCAGCGGATAATTGTTCAGCTCCTTCAGCGAAAGGTTCTGGCTGGAAAGGGCAGTAAAGGTCCTGCCGCCCACAAGCACCTCATAAAAGGGCTTCAGCTCCACCATTTTCAGGCCGCTTTCCACCTCGGCAGGGGTGGTGATGATGGCAAAATCCACCTCGCCGTTTTTCACGGCCTGCAAAGCCTGCGGCGTGGAGTGGTTGGAGATGCGCAGGCGGATGCCGGGGTAGTCCGTGTGGAAGGCGCGCAGCTTTTCTGCAAGGTAGATGTTCAGCGCAGTTTCGGTAGCGCTGATGCTGATCGCACCGTGTTCCAGCGTGGCGCTGGCGCTCAGCTCTTCTTCTGCATCCTGAATCTGCACCGCCGCAGATGCAATGCGGGAGTAAAGCAGTTCACCCTCCGGGGTAAGGGTAACGCCGCGGTTGGAGCGGATGAACAGTACACAATTCAGCTGGCTTTCCAGCCGGTTCATCGAGTGAGTGATGTTGGGCTGGTTGTTGCCCAGCACCCGCGCGGCTTTGGTGAAATTCTGATATTTCGCGACATAATAAAAGATTTTGTAATATTCCCAGTCCACATACATGGCGGCATGCCCTCTTTCATGTCAATTTCGTATCGTGATCATGTGCAGGATACTTTTTACACATTCTCTGCTTGCTAGTATAATAACACCGCAATCAAAAATTGCAAGAGGGAATTCAAAAGTATAAAGTGGTTTGAACGGAGGCGGTTCTTATGTCTGAGATCAAAAAGGTCGTGCTGGCCTATTCCGGCGGTCTGGATACTTCCATTATCATCCCATGGCTGAAAGAGCATTACAACAACTGCGAGGTCATTGCAGTGTGCGGCAATGTGGGCCAGAAGGGCGAGCTGGAAGGTCTGGAAGAGCGCGCCAAGGCAAGCGGTGCTTCCAAGCTGTACGTAGAAGATCTGACCGATGAATTTGTGGAGGATTACGTCATCCCCACCATGCAGGCCGGGGCCGATTACGAGGGCTATCTGCTGGGCACCAGCTTTGCACGACCCATTCTGGCAAAGCGTGTGGTGGAGATCGCCCGCGCCGAGGGTGCAGATGCCGTGTGCCACGGCAGCACCGGCAAGGGCAACGATCAGGTGCGCTTTGAACTGGCCATCATGCACTTTGCACCGGACCTGAAGATCATCACTCCGTGGCGTGAGTGGGATATCCAGAGCCGTGACGAAGAGATCGACTATGCCGAGGCACATCACATCCCGCTGAAGATCAACCGCGAGACCAACTACTCCAAGGATAAGAACCTGTGGCACCTGAGCCATGAGGGCCTTGACCTTGAGGACCCGGGCAACGAGCCGCAGTACGATAAGCCGGGCTTTTTGGAGCTGGGTGTCAGCCCCAAGACCGCACCGGACAAGTCCGAGTTTGTGGAGCTGGCATTTGAAAAGGGCGTGCCGGTGAGCCTGAACGGCGAAAAGATGAAGCCCGCCGTCCTCATTGCCAAGCTGAATGAGATCGGCGGCCGCAATGGCATCGGCCTGTACGATGTGGTGGAGAACCGTCTGGTGGGCATGAAGAGCCGCGGTGTGTACGAGACGCCCGGCGGTACCATCCTCTATAAGGCTCATGAGGTGCTGGAAACTCTGACGCTGGATAAGCTCACTGCCCACAAAAAGCGCGAGCTGGCCATCACATTTGGTGAACTGGTCTATGACGGCCAGTGGTTCAGCCCCCTGCGCAAAGCTCTGAGTGCCTTCGTCACCTCCACGCAGGAAAACGTTACCGGTAAGGTGCGTCTGGAGTTGTACAAGGGCAACATGATTAATGCCGGTGTCTGGTCACCGTATTCCCTCTACCGTGAGGACATTGCAACTTTTGCTGCCGGCGGCGACTACAAGCAGAGTGATGCTACCGGTTTTATCAGCATCTATGGTCTGCCCACCAAGGTACAGGCTATTGTAAATAACGAAAAAGAAGGTAAATAAGAAGTTATGCTTACCGCAGTTACTGGTATCAATTGGGGCGATGAGGGCAAGGGCCGCGTCATCGATCTGTTAGCCGAACATGCCGATGTTGTTGCCCGCTATCAGGGCGGCAACAATGCCGGCCACACCGTTGTAACGGAGCAGGGCAAGTTCATCCTGAACCTGCTGCCCTCCGGCATCCTGCACCCGGACGTTGTCTGTGTACTGGGTGCGGGCATGGTGATCGACCTCGACCATCTGGCCGGAGAAATGGATGCCATTGAGGAGCGCGGCGTAAAGGTAGGCTCAGAAAACCTGAAACTTTCAGATAAGGCCACCATCTCCATGCCGTGGCACAAGGTGCAGGACGGCTTGGAAGAGGACCGCCTTGCCCAGAAGGGTGCGGCCTTTGGTTCTACCCGCCGCGGCATTGCCTACGCCTACAGCGACAAATACCGCAAAAAGACCCTGCGTCTGGGCGATCTGCTGCATCTGGACGAAAAGCGCGTGCAGGACCGCCTGCACATGATCCTGGAATCCAAGAATCTGGAGCTGGGTGGCTGCTATCATCAGGAACCCATGAGCTACGATGCTCTGCTGGAATGGTGCCGGATGCAGGCCGGACAGTTTGCACCGTATATCTGTGATGTGGGTGCATTTTTGCAGCAGGCTCACGACAGCGGCAAGCGCATCGTGCTGGAAGCCCAGCTGGGTGCCATGCGTGATATCGATTATGGTATCTTCCCGTTCACTTCCAGCTCCAACACGCTGGCAGCCTATGCGCCGCTGGGCGCAGGCATTCCGAACTGCCGTCTTGACCATGTGGTGGGCGTGCTGAAAGCCTACTCCACCTGCGTGGGTGCAGGCCCCTTTGCCGCCGAGAACGCCATGAGCGAGGATTGGAATGAACAGCTGCGCAAGGCAGGCGGCGAGTATGGTGCGGCCACCGGCCGTCCGCGCCGTGTCGGCCCCTTCGACTGTGTGGCCAGCCGCTACGGCCTTACCTGTCAGGGCGCAGACAAGATCGCCCTGACGAAGCTGGATGTGCTCAGCAGCATGAAAGAGATCCCGGTGATCACCGGTTACACATTGGATGGCGTGCAAGTCCCCAGCTTCGACCCGCTGTCCGACCTTGACCGTGTAGAGCCTGTGGTCACTATGCTGCCAGGCTGGAACAAGGATATCTCCGGCTGCAAGAGCTGGGATGAGCTGCCCAAAGAGGCCAAGGCTTACGTGGAATTTCTGGAAAAGCAGCTGGGCCATGAGATCCAGTTCGTCTCCACCGGAGCCGAGCGCGAGAAGTTCGTGCTGAAAGGAGAATGGCTGTGAGACACTTTATTGAGCCCAACAGCTTTTCTCTGGAAGAGCAGCTGGCCCTTCTGGATCTTGCCGACCGGATGGAGGCCGACCCGGCACCCTATGCCCACCTGTGCGATGGGCGCATTCTGGCAACGCTGTTCTACGAGCCTTCCACCCGCACCCGCCTTTCGTTTGAATCGGCCATGCTGCGGCTGGGCGGCAAGACACTGGGCTTTGCAGGGGCACAGCTTTCTTCCGCCAGCAAGGGCGAGACGGTGGAGGACACCGCCCGCGTGGTGAGCAATTACGCCGATGTGATTGCCATGCGCCACCCCAAAGAGGGCGCACCGCTGCGGGCATCCCTTTCTGCACGTGTGCCGGTGATCAATGCAGGCGACGGTGGGCACGCGCATCCCAGCCAGACGATGATCGACCTCATGACGATCCGCCAGCGCAAGGGGCGGCTGGATCATTTGACTATCGGCTTCTGCGGCGACCTCAAGTTTGGCCGCACGGTCCACTCCCTGACCGCTGCGCTGAGCCAGTTTGAGGGCAACCGGTTCGTGTTCATCTCGCCGGAAGATCTGCGCCTGCCGCAGTATGTGAAGAATGAATCGCTGGAGCCGACCCATCAGATCTATAAGGAAACGGCTGACCTTGAAGCCGAGCTGCCGCATCTGGATGTGCTGTACATGACTCGTATCCAGCAGGAGCGCTTTTTCAACGAGGAAGAATACCTGCGCCTGAAAGGCTGCTACCAGCTGGACGAAGCGCTGCTGCAGAAGGCACCGCAGGATATGCCGGTGCTGCATCCGCTGCCCCGCATCGACGAGATCAAAAAGGATGTGGATGACGACCCGCGTGCCGCCTACTTTGATCAAGTGCACAATGGTGTGTATATCCGCATGGCCATCATTCTGGCGTTGCTTGATATCCCTGATCCAGTTACCGGCAAAAAGGTGCTGGAAGCATGATATAAACCTCTTCCCCGAATCCTAAAAAGAAAGCCGGGCAGACCGCAGTCTGCCCGGCTTTCTGATATTACTTTAATCCACCACCGGAATGTTCAGCCCGAATTCCAGCGGGCGGAAGCGGGGGCAGACGTTCTCGGTGATGCAGATGACCGATGCGGCCAGCCGGCTGCCGATCTCGCAGGACTCGGCCAGCGTTTTGCCGTAGGTCAGGCCGATAGTGGTGCCGGCAAAGAAGGCATCGCCTGCGCCGGTGGTGTCGATCACATCCACCTTCTTGGCAGGCACCACGCCGCACTCGCCGTTGGCGCGGGCATATACGGCACCCTGACCGCCCATGGTGATCACCATACTGGGAATGTTGGCGCTGTGCACATTGGCGGCCAGAACCCTGCACATCTCGTCCGGGGCCAGATGGCCGTAATCATCGGAGAACAGCAGCCCGGCTTCCTGCTGGTTACACACAAAGCAATCGATCTGCTGCAGGAAATCTCGGCGCTCCATGGCAATACTCATGTTGGAAATGGCCGCAAAAACCTTTTTGTTGTACTTTTTGGCGTAGTGCAGCACCTGTTTTACAGTATCTTTTTCCAGATCCAGCTCCAGCGCAATGGCATCGCAGTCGGCAAAGATCTCGTCACCCTTTTCCTTTAAAAGGCCGGTGAGGGGAGTGGTGTCCGGCCGCTTGGAAATGGCTGCATGCACATCGCCGTCGTTGTCAAAGATGGCCAGCCAGGTGCCCATGCCGTCCGGCACGCGCTGGATGTACTTGGTGTTCACCTTGTGGTTCTCCAGCTTGTTGATCACATCCTGTCCCATGCCGGTGTCGTCCACCAGACTGACAAAGGTAGGGCGCAGCTCTACATTGGCGATATCCTCCACCACGTTGCGGCTCACTCCGCCGTGTACCTGCTCAATGCGGCCGGCATTGCGCCCGCCCGGAATATAGGCGGAAAGGGGATAGCCTTTGATATCCACAAAAACAGCACCGAGCACAACGATTCCCATAGCAAAAAACCTTTCTGAACAAGAAATATTTACGTCTATTATACCGTATTCTGACACAATGCGCCATCCCTTTTGCGCAAAAACTCCGCAAAGGTCAGGCAAGGGCTGTCTGCGCTGTGCGCACCAGATATTCCATGGCCTGCATCGGGTACTGTCCGGCAGCAGTCTCACCGGTCAGCATCACGCTGGCCGCGCCGTCCAGCACGGCGTTGTAAATGTCACTCACCTCGGCACGGGTGGGCACGGCGCGGGTGCACATGCTGTCCAGCATCTGGGTCACTACCATAAAGGGCACGCCTGCAGCCCGGCAGGCGGCGGAAAGCTGCTTCTGGCAGCGGGGCAGCTCCCACAGCGGCATGGCATTGCCAAGGTCTCCGCGGGCGATCACCACCTCATCCACAAGGTGGATGAATTCCGGCAGGGCACGCACACCGGTCATGTTTTCAATTTTGGCAAAGATACGGATATCCGCAGCCCCGGCTTCTTCCAGCGCATGGCGCAGGGCCAGAATATCTGCTTTGCCGCGCACAAAAGGCAGCATCACACCGGTAACACCGCACTGCTTTGCAATTTTCAGGTTCTGCAGGTCTTCCTCCGTCAGGGTAGGCGAGGGCACCGCAAGGCCCGGTGCAGCAATGCTTTTGCGGCTCTGCAGGGTGCCGCCGCGCACCACGGTGCACACAAGGGCTTCCGGCAATGCCTGTGTGACCTGCACCAGAAGCTTGCCGTCGTCCAGCAGAAGCTGCTGTCCGGGCGCAGCCGCCTGTACCAGAGCTGCCGGGCAAGGTACGCCGTCTGCGCCAAGGCGTACAGAGCTGCCCTCAACCAGAGCAACAGGCTCTGCCAGCGTGCCGATGCGCAGTTCCGGCCCCTGCAGGTCGATCAGCAGCTGACGGATGCCGGCTGCGCGGATCATGGCCAGCCAGTCGGTGTGCGCCGCCAGCGGCCCGTGGGAAAGATTCATGCGGATGCCGGTCATGCCGGCTTCCACCATGTGCTGCAAGATCGCCGGCTGTGCGCAGGCCGGGCCGATGGTACCATAAAAATCCAAGGTTCATTCCCTCGATTCATTTTTTATTTCTAATGTATATTGTAACATGAACTGTTCGGGTTGAAAAGAGCCGGACGCGGGCAGAATAAGGGGATTGAAAAAATGCGGTAGCAGCTTGCGCAGGGAAATTGCGAAAAATCAAAGACCCGGAACCTTTTTAGAGCCGTTTGGCCCTGAAAAAGTTCCGGGTTTTGTACAATGTTTTTGGAGAGCTGTCTTGCAACAGCTTTTTCGCATGTTCGGATGGAGCGCGCCCGGCAGCTGAACCTTGTGCCGGGGGATATCTTGTTCCGCAAGGTGTTCTGCTTTACCCGCAAGGACGGCGATTGCTGGGTGCACTGTGTGGCGCGGGTACCGGTACACCTGCCCGAATAACAAAAGAGGCTGTTGCACATCGTTTTAGCCGAAAGTGCAGCAGCCTCTTTTTGTTGTGGGCAATCAGCCCTCCGATGCAAAAAATTCTTTGGTCAGCCTGACCACCGTGCCGGAAAGCAGCAGCAACGCGAGCAGGTTCGGAATGCTCATCAGGCCGTTGAAGGTATCGGCGATGCTCCACAGCAGGCCCAGATCCATCGTTGCGCCCAGAATGGACACAAAGGAGTAGACCAGAAAGAAGGGCTTTGCCACCTTATCGCTGCGGCACAGGAACACCAGAAACCGGGAACCATACAGGCCCCAGCCGATGATGGTGGAAAAAGCAAAGCAGCACAGGGCCACGGCGGTAAAGATGGAAGCCCAGCCGCCGTAGGTGGTGGTAAAGCCGCTGATGGTCAGCTCTGCACCGGCAGCGGTGCCGTAGTTCACGGTGGTGCCGCTGCACAGAATGACCATGGCAGTCAGGGTGCAGATGACGATGGTATCGGCAAACACTTCAAAGATGCCGAACATGCCCTGCTTGACCGGCTTTTTGGTGTCGGCGCAGGCGTGGGCAATGGAGCCGGTGCCAAGGCCGGCCTCGTTGGAGAAAATGCCGCGGGACACACCCTTCTGCATACTGACGAACAGGCTGCCGATGGTGCCGCCGGTGAACGCTGCCGGGTTGAACGCGCCCGCAATGATGGACTCGAACACATAGGGCAGGCGCTCAAAGTTCAGCACCATAACGCCCACGGACAGCACGATGTAGAACAGAGCCATAAAGGGCACCAGCTTTTCGCTCACGCTGCCAATGCGCTTGATGCCGCCCAGCAGCACCATGGCCACCAGCATGGCCACTGCGATGCCAACCACGAGGTTCAGGGTAGAAAGCGCACCGCCGCCCACCACGCCGTACTCCAGCAGAGCGGTATCGATAGCGGCAACGATGGTATTTACCTGTGTGGCATTGCCGGTGCCAAACACGGTCAGCACGCCAAACAGGGAATACAGCACAGCAAGAAACTGCCAATGCTTGCTCAGGCCGTTTTTAATGTAGTACATGGGGCCGCCTACCCATTCGCCCGCCTCGCTGCGCTCACGGTAGTGCACCGCCAGCGTGACCTCGGCAAACTTGGTGCACATGCCCAGCAGGGCAGAACACCACATCCAGAACACGGCACCCGGTCCGCCAATGGCGATCGCGCCTGCCACACCGGCAATGTTGCCGGTGCCCACGGTGCCGGCCAGCGCGGTGCACACCGCCTGAAAGGGGGTCATGGCGCCATCGGAAGCGTCTTTTTTGCGGAACATGCGTCCGATGGTGGTCTTGATGGCGTAGGGAAATTTGCGGATCTGCAAAAAGCCCGTGCGAACGCTCAGGAGCAGGCCTACGCCGATGATGCACGCCATGGCGGGCACGCCCCAGATGAATTGGTTGACCGCCTGATTGACGGCCGTGATCGTCTCGATCATATTTTTCCCACATCCTCTGTTAAATTGCGCTTTTCCAGCCGAAATGCCGGAAAACAAACATCTTATTCTACCGCAGTTTTTGCGCACTGTCAAATAAAATGCACAAAAAAGAGGGAGGCTTTTTGGCAAACTCTCCCTCAACTGCTTCAATCTATTTTATTTTACTTGGCCTTCGCCGTCCAGCGCTTTCAAGAAGGCTCAGCACTTTCCAACTGCCTTGCGGTATACCGGGTAAGCCACGATGGCGGACAGCACTTCGGTGATCCAGAATGCATGCCACACGCCGTTTGCGCCCAGAAAATGGCACAGCACAGCGGCCAGCGGCATGATGAATACGATGTAGCGGCACAGCGAGATGACCAGCGATTCTGCGCCCTTGCCAAGGCCTTCCAGTGCACCGGAAGAGGTGGTGGATACGGCAGAAACCACAAAGCCCAGACAGATGATGCGCAGGGCAGTCTGGCCGATGGCGATGGTTTCGGGGTTGGAGGTGAACAGCTGCATCAGCGGGCGGGAAGCGAACAGGCAGATGACCGTGCCCGCAGCCATGATGGCAGCACTCATGATGAGGGTGAGTTCGTAGAGCTTTTTCACGCGGGCGTGCTGTTTGGCACCGTAATTGTAGCCAATGAGCGGGCGCATACCCTGCACGATGCCGTTGGCGGGCAGATACAGGAACGTCTGCAGCTTGTAGTAAATGCCCAGCACCACCACGTAGCTCTGGGAAAAGCCCGCCAGCAGGCCGTTCAGGAAGGTGACCAGCAGAGAGGGCAGGGCCAGATTGAGGATGGCCGGCACGCCGATGGCATACAGTTTGCCGTCCAGTGCGGCATCCGGGCGCAGGCAGCTGCGGCGCAGTCGGATAGGCAGCTCAGTACGGACGTAAACGAAAAGGTAAACGCACAGGCTCAGCAGCTGGCCGATGCCGGTGGCAAGGGCCGCACCCGCAATGCCCATGGCAGGCACCGGGCCAAGGCCGAAGATCAGGATGGGGTCCAGAAGGATGTTGCACACACAGCCAAAGATCAGCGCCGCCATAGTCACCTTCATGCGGCCCACGGCCTGAAACATCTTTTCAAAGGCCAGTGCCGCCATGTTGATGGTGGCAAACAGGAATACGATGGTGGAGTAGGTGATGCCGGATGCGATCAGGCCTGCGTCGCTGGTGAACCGGCGCAAAAAGCCCGGCATGATGACAATGCTGACAATGGTGATGAGAATGCCGTGCATCAGGCTCAGCGCCATACCGTGGGTGGCGGCAGTCTCGGCCTTTTTGTGGTCGCCCGCGCCAAGGTACAGTGCGATCATGGCATTGATGCCAATGCCAAAGCCAATGGCAATGGCGTTGGCAAAATTCTGGATCGGGAACACCAGCGACAACGCAGTCATGGCGTCTTCGCTGATGCGGGCCACAAACAGGCTGTCTACAATGTTGTACAGGCTGTTCACCAGCATGGAGATAACGTTCGGCAGTGCCATGGATACCAGCAGCGGCAGCACCGGTTTTTCTTTCATAAAGGTCTCGTTCATAGTGTTTGCATTGCTCCTGTAGAGAAAAGAAATGAATTACTGCAGCCGCGGAATCGTCAGGGCGAGACTGCTCGAAAACAAACGCAGACGCAAAAAAGCCACACAATGGCTTTTTTGAAGTCATTGTGTGGCGAAAAGTAGCATATTGCTGTAAAAATCCACACGAATTTTATTAACTGTAGGATAACACGGCTTCCGGCAGATGTCAAGAGGTCAAACAGATAAAGTATGACTTTTATAGACTTGACCATTTTTCACCGGGAGGCTAAAATAAAAATAGATACTTTATAAAATAAGGAGAATCCTGCCATGAAATGGATGATCGCATCCGACCTGCACGGGTCGGCGTTTTATTGCAAAAAAATGATCAAAGCGTTTGAGCGGGAGAGAGCAGATCGGCTGCTTTTGCTGGGGGATCTTTTGTATCACGGCCCCCGCAACGACCTGCCGGAGGGCTATGCCCCGAAGGAGGTCATCCCGCTCCTGAACGGGCTGAAGCCGGCGCTTTTGTGCGTGCGGGGCAACTGTGACGCTGAGGTGGATCAGATGGTGCTGGATTTTCCCATTCTGGCCGACTATGCGGTGCTGCCGGTGGGCAGGCGGCTCGTTTACGCTACCCACGGTCATGTGCACAACCTGAAAAACCTGCCGCCGCTGGCTCCGGGGGATGTCCTACTGCATGGCCACACCCACATTCCGGCGTGGACAGAGTTCGGCGAAGGCAATCTCTACCTGAACCCCGGTTCTGTGAGCATCCCGAAGGAGGGGAGTGCACATAGCTATATGACACTGGAAGGGGAGACTTTCCTTTGGAAAACGCTGGAAGGCGAAGTGTACCGGGAGCTGGAGCTGTGATGGGGGCAATGGAGCAGGAAGAGAAAACGGTTCAGATCCGGGATGATTTCGACCCGGACAAAATTCTGGAAAGCGGCCAGTGCTTTCGCCCCCGGAAGCAGGCGGAGGGCTGGTATCGGTTTGTTTCCGGGAGACAGCTGCTTTACCTCAGACCACTGCGCAGCGGAACCTACACGGTGCGGTGTGAGCCGGGCGCGGAAACCTTCTGGCACGGTTACTTCGACCTTGGCCGCAGCTATGCCGCCCTGCGCGGAAAGCTGGACAGCCAGGACGACTTTCTGCAGCGTGCCATGGAATATGGCCGGGGCATCCGGGTGCTGCGTCAGGATGAGTGGGAGATGCTGGTCAGCTTCATCATCTCGCAGCGAAAAAGCATCCCGGCTATCCGCAGGGCGGTAGAGCTGCTTTCGGAGCGGTTTGGCGAGCGGCTGGGCAGCGATAGCGAAGGGCCGGTGTATGCGTTCCCGACAGCAGAAGCGCTCTGCTGTGCCGGGGAGCAGGCGCTGCAGGAGTGCGGTCTTGGCTACCGCACCCGCTACGTGCTGCATGCGGCGCAGCAGGCGGCAGAGGGTACACTGGACCTGAAGAAGCTGGCTTCCCTGCCCGATGAAGCACTTTTTGCCCGTTTGATGGAACTGGACGGTGTTGGCAAAAAGGTGGCAAACTGCGTGTGTCTGTTCGGCTATGGCCGTGTGGGCCGTGTGCCGGTGGATGTCTGGATCGAACGGCTCATCCGGGACGAATTTGCCGGGCAGGACCCGTTCCCGCAGTTCGGGCTGGAAGCAGGCATCGTGCAGCAGTACCTGTTCTTTTATAAAAGAAGCGTGGGATAAGAACCGCGGAGCCGCAGGCAGGAGCGTAGGATCATCCGCTAAGCAAAAAAGGCAACGGCTTCCTCTGTTTGAGGAAAACCGCTGCCTTTTGATCATTTTACCGCCTGCTTTAACCGTTCCAGATCATCTGCATCCGGGTGAGAAAGGGCGTTGTCAAAATTCTCGATCAGCGCATCCAGATTGGGCAGATGGATCGGCTGCTTTTTCATGCCCTCATACCGCTGGCGTACCGAAAGCGGCATCTTGCCCTGACACATATAACGGCCGAAGACCGTGTTGCTCCTGTCCAGTGAACGCTCCACCTTTTTCAGGATCTTGTTGAAATACTCCTCACTGCCGCCAAAGCCGGCGGTGCCAAAAAGGAAGATATTTTTGCCGTGCACCTGCTTCAAAAAGTCCAAAGTGCTTTCGTCAGCGTTTCCCTTGTCTGTCCAGAAGCCCACATAGAGGTCGTCCGCTTCCATGGCAGCAGGGTCCGGGGTGCCAAAATAGCAGCAGTTTTCCTGTGGCAGACAGGCGTGCAGCGTGTCTGCCAATAATTTTGTGTTGCCTGTTTTACTGCTGAATACGATCGCGTAGCTCATAGTTTCTCCTTTGGTCGGTAACAACAAAAAACACCACACGTTTCCGTGCGGTGCTTTTCCTTCTGGTGGAGAATACCGGGATCGAACCGGTGACCTCTTGCATGCCATGCAAGCGCTCTCCCGAACCACGCACTCACGCACCCCCACGCAAAGGTGCGAGGATGAACGATATTTGTCGTTATAACGCTTTATTTTAAGAAAGACGCATTCTCACCCAGAAGCAACTCTGTTGCTTAAACGAGTTTTATTGACGATGTATAGTTTACAACCTGTCTCTAGGTGTTGTCAAGATGTTTTATCCCTCTTTCGGTACCAAACAGGTTGAAATCTTCTTATTTATCAAGCTGAAAAGCGCAATTTTGATTTTCAAAAATCGGAATTGCGCTTTTTATTTCAAAAAATCTATTGCGAGGAGGTTTTCTACAATGTCAACATCTTACCGACGCTATTTCAGAGCACAGCCGCATGACCCTTGATTACTTCTATGGACAAGCCGGAGAGCTTTTCTCATTCTACCGCATACCCAAAGCACTGTTTCAGGAACCACGATTCCAGAGCCTGTCAACCGATGCCAAAACACTGTACGGTATCCTGCTCGACCGCATGAGCCTATCTGCTAAAAATGGTTGGCTGGACGAACAAGGCCGGGTGTTCATCATCTTCACAATCGAAGATCTATCGTGCAGCAGTTCATGATGGAAACTTTTCAGCCGCCTTACCGCATCCGCTACAACAACTCCATTACTGTCCGCTATTCTCCCTATACCTCCGAATGGCGGATCAGCAATAAATCTGCTACTGGCTTCGGTGACATTATAGCCACCGAAACCTACGGTACCCGCCGAGCCAATGCTTATAAGAGTTTGGAAGATACCTTAAATTTGCGTGACAGCCGCGTTTATGATACCATCGTGGAGGATGGCAAGGAAAAGCGCGTGCTGAATCAGAACGAAACCACCCTCGCCCAGCAGAAACAGCAGGCTATCAAGGACGCTTTTGCTGGCTGGGTCTGGAAAGACCCGCAGCGGCGCGCCTTGCTGGTAAAAAAGTACAACGAGCTCTTTAACAGCACCCGGCCCCGTGAGTATGACGGTAGTCACATTCATTTTGTGGGCATGAACCCAGAGATCAATTTGCGAGAGCATCAGCGCAATGCAGTTGCCCATGTGCTGTATGGGTACAACACCCTTTTGGCGCACGAAGTCGGTGCCGGCAAGAGTTTTGAGATGGCGGCTTCCGCTATGGAACTGAAACGTCTGGGCTTATGTCAAAAAAGTCTTTTTGTCGTGCCAAATCATTTGACGGAACAATGGGCCAGCGAGTTTTTACGCCTGTACCCCAATGCAAAGCTGCTGGTTACCAGCAAAAAAGATTTTGAACCCGCTAATCGCAAAAAATTCTGTGCGAGAATGAACTGCTGAAGCAATTGATGGACTTCCACGCATACGATCTGCTTCATCGGGATGCTGCACTGGCCCTGACCATCGCGCCGGAAAACACAAAAGCCTACTATTGGCTTATTCGCTCGTACCAGAAGCAGCACATGGACGAGATGGCAGCGGGCGAGCTTGCGGCTGCGAAGCAAAAGCTGCCCGAAGATGAATACCAGAAACTACTCAACTCACTCGAATGATAAAATAACGTAGTTGCGTCATGCGACTTTCGTGTGACCTTCATACAACTTCTGTGTGACCTTATTTTTTCTAAAATCGTTCCATGTGACTTTCATAAGACCGTCATGTGACTTCTATAAGACCCTCGTGTGCTATGATAACAAGGCAAGTCAAAGCCTTGTTGTCTGGCCGCGAGGGTTTTATTTTTTTGTCCTTTTTTTAGCCGGATAAACCGCTTTTGACCTGTAACGAAGAAAAATATATCGAAAGCCTGAGATGCATTAAAGGCTGAGGATACTCATATTGCTTTCCATCCGCGGATGGAAAACAGTGTTTGTACCCTTTTCTTTAATGCGTCTCTTTTTTGCGCCCAAAGAAAAGCCAGTGCCCTGTCCAACAGTGAAGTGTCCTCATCCTCCGCATCCAGTGGAAAGGACATTTCATGTTTCTTTTTGCCCTCTTTTCGTGGCTGGAACTGGCCGCAAAGTATCCCTAGAATCTCCAAATTTTCAACTTTTTACGCTTTATCGAAAATTTGGAGGTTTAACATGGGATTTAACAATGGTTTTGAGCATGTACGTCTGGAAAACAAGTGGAAGAAACTGCGTATCCAGTACCGGGAAGCAGGAATGTCAGAGGAAGCAATTCAAGAGATGTACAACTTTGATGTTCAAGTTGTCAACTCCGAACAGCGGTACTATCGACATTCAAAAGACCTCGCCTTTAATGATGCAGACACGGAGGACACCCATAGTAACGACCGCTATGAAGAAGCTATTTTGATGGCCGACACATACAGGGAGACCAAAAGTCGTTTTACATGGATTGGCGAAATTGAAGATGAACGCTTGCTCTCTGCCCTTGAGAAATTGAAAGAGGAGGATTTGAAAATTCTGACCTTATATGCCTATGACGGCTACACTGTTACTGAAATTTCTAAAGTTTTACGCTGCTCTCAGCCTACAATTAGCATCAAAATCAAACGAATCACTAAATTTTTGAAAAACTTTGAATTTGATGCTATGGATTGAGCTTTCTCGTGAGCTAGTAAGTGAGGGGACAATTTCCCAGACGGCTCTCGCCGCTGGTGATATACCCACACTCACGGACCTTGAAAGCTGAATAGTTCAGTCGTCTGGTACTCAGAACAATGATACTTCCGTAATTCGCGGCCCGGTCAGAAAGTAGACGGGGTGGTTGAGATGCCAATGGAGCGGTACAAGCCCGCCGCCAGATGATTCCCCACTCTCAGGGAGCCGAGGGCGAATATGAGAGAACTTTATTCATATTTTCATCGCACTGCCAAATCGGCAGAGCAGTGATTTGCAATCCCAACACGATTCCCCAACGAATAACACGTTGGTTTGCAATAAAGCAGGAGCGGTCGGATGCCGTTTTCGGTCTCCGACAACTCCTGTTACTTTTACTTATCCATATCTATCCGCAAAACAACTACCCGACATAGGAGGACATCTCTATGGTTGAATTGAATCCTACCGTGCGGGAGCAGGAGATTTACGAGGAAATGGAGCTGACCCCGGAAATGGTCAAATCCATCCGAACCCTCTGCGCGACCTGCCTCCGGCACTTCGTGGAAGCTAAGGCTTTCAAAATTGCGCTCGTGCCCAGCCCTGACAAGAGCATGGACACCTGCACGGTCTGCCAGACCAACCGTGGGCATGACTATGTTGTTATGCACCGGTAAGTCCGGCACTGCACTTTGTCACCGGGGAGGTGATAACACACCCCATTAAAATGAATGCCACCATAAATTGAACGAAGCCCGCTGCCAAGAAAAAGCAGCGGGCTTTGTACATAACAAAACATGGAGGTAAACATTTGCAGCAAAACTGGAAGTTCCGGCGCGGAGACATTTACTACGTCCAATTCGGAAACACAAGTACCGGCTCGGAACAGCACGGCGACCGCCCTGCGGTCATCATTCAGAATGATGTGGGCAATACCTACGCACCGACCCTCATTGTTGTCCCTCTGACAAGCAATACGGAAAAGAAAGTAACTCAGCCGACACACTGCTTATTGGAAAACGAAGGGCTGTCTATGTCCTCTATGGCTCTGGCAGAACAGATCTTCACCATCGACAAAAGCCGCATTTTGAAATACTTAGGGCATCTCGCCCCGGAAGATATGCAGCGGCTCGATTATGCCTTGAAGAACAGTCTTGCCTTAAACCCACTGGGCAGCATTCGGAAGCTCAAGCCCATCATCCGCTCCACGGCAGCGTATGCGCCGCCGGAAGTAGTGGATGGCAAGCCGCCTGTCTATCCCTACACACCCATTCAATCGTCCTTTGAGGACGCAGGGAGCGTGGAGGAAATGATGCTGTACACCGAGCTGCAATCCGCTGTTCATGCCATGATACAGCGGCTCGAATACAGCTTTACCTTTAATCCCAGCCTGCTCACCATCCCGAAGCGTAAGCAGCAGGTCAGTGAGATTTTAGCAGAAGCCGAAAAATACATCTGGAGAATCCGGGAGGAAATGCAATGCGACTGAGCAACACCAACAACTTTTCCGCATCTTTCAATGTGGCCACTCCTTATCAGATGGTGGTCATTCACAGCAGCAAGCTAATCTACCCGCGCGAGCTTTATCAGCGGGGCATCCAGCGTAAGCGCGTTGAGCTGATTGCAAGAGACTTCAATGAATATACGGCGAACGAACCGAAAATCAGCTTCCGCAATGGCCGGTATTATGTGACGGACGGCCAGCACACCATTGAAGCGCGTATCCTGCGCAACGGTGGCAAAGACCTCCCGATTCTCTGCAAGGTGTATACGGGTCTGACGATGCAGCAGGAAGCCCTGTTCTTCGCAGAGCAGAACGGTCACGCTGCACCGCTGACGGCGGGCATCAAGCTCCGTGCCAAGGTCGTGGGCGAGGATGCTCTTTCCATGGCATTCCTCGCAGCCACCAACCGGGTGGGTCTGGACTTCAACTATGACAGCTTGCAGTTGAGCGACTACCGCATCAGCTGCGTAGGCACTGCACTCAAGCTGTACAACCAGATGGGCGAGAAAATCTACTGCGAGGCTCTGCGGCTGATTGTGGACGCATGGGAGGGCAAACCCGATTCCTTCCGTGCCGCAGTCCTGAAGGGTGTGATGTACTTCGTGGAAGTGTATCACGGTGAGTTCAACGAGGAACGGCTGATCCGTGCCCTGCGCAGCGTCCATCCCATGGAAATCTACCGCACCGGGATGGACAACCCGGCAAAGCTGCCCGGATGGAAGAAATACGTTTTCCCCATCTATGCGGCGTACAACGGCAAATCCCGTAAGGATGCGCTGCCGATGAAGTTCTGACATTTACAGGAATCTCTCCTTAAAGACAATGGGCATCCGCACAACGCAGATGCCCATTGTTACATATTAAGACAACAGCATTTATTCATAATAGGAGTTACAATCTTATGATCGATAAATTTTCACAGGTCGCAGAGAACCTTCCTGCGGCTGACCGTGATGCCGACCGGCAATATCATGTAATCAACGGTTATCCTGTCGTTTTTAGCTTTTCCAAGGAACCCAACCCGGAAGCGTTTGAGCGCATTCGGAACATCCTGCTTGCCACCAGCTATACGAAGAAGGTAGGTTGACATCATGGACGAATGCAGAATCAAACGCTATACTGAGTGCGGTAACGGGCGATATTACAAACCGAGCCATTGCCGGACGTTCTTTGACAACGAAATAAAGCCTATCCCCACTTTTATGATGAAAGTGAGGAATTTACAATGACAAGAAATAACAATCGCGTGTGCTGCTTGTACCGCGTTTCCACCGATAAGCAGGTGGATTTCAACTCCAACCATGAAGCAGACCTGCCCATGCAGCGAAAGGCTTGCCATAAATTCGCTGAATCGAAGGGCTGGGTCATCGTCCATGAAGAACAGGAAGAAGGCGTGTCCGGCCACAAAGTCCGGGCCGCCGCCCGCGACAAGCTCCAGATCATCAAGGACTATGCCCGAAAGGGCAAGTTCGATATCCTGCTGGTATTCATGTTCGACCGTATCGGTCGTATCGCAGATGAAACGCCCTTTGTTGTGGAATGGTTTGTACGGAACGGCATCCGGGTATGGAGTACCCAAGAGGGTGAGCAGCGTTTCGACAACCACACCGACAAACTGCTGAACTACATCCGCTTCTGGCAGGCAGATGGCGAGAGCGAAAAAACTTCCGTCCGAACCCGCACCAGTCTGCGCCAGCTTGTGGAAGAAGGTCACTTCAAGGGCGGAAATGCGCCTTATGGCTATGACCTTGTACGGAGTGGGCGTATCAACAAGCGCAAGCATGAACTGTACGAACTGCACATCAACGAGCAGGAAGCTGCCGTAGTGCGGATTGTCTTTGACAAATATGTGTATGAGGGCTACGGCCCGCAGCACATTGCTACCTATCTGAACAATTCTGGCTATCGCGCAAGGTCTGGAAAGTGCTGGCACCCATCCAGTATTCGGGGGATGGTACAAAACCTGACCTACACCGGCGTTCTCCGCTGTGGGGATGCACGGTCAGAATTGATGCCGGATTTGCAGATTGTCCCGCAGGAAC
>ERZ781272.131-NODE-131-length-99655-cov-4.659378_pt1 | contig 99655 bp, 89 predicted proteins | sample MGYA00375850_ERZ781272 | MGnify/ENA primary metagenome ERZ781272 (study PRJEB29790, sample SAMN06051246) | human gut metagenome | host: Homo sapiens | place: USA: Cincinnati, Ohio | collected 2013-06-21 | study: EMG produced TPA metagenomics assembly of the Gut...
GCGGTTGTGGGATTGTTTGTGATTGGCTGCTTTATTTCCGTGTCTATGGGGACATCTATGGGAACCATTGCGGCTCTTGCTCCGATTGCGGCGGGAATCAGTGAAAAGACGGGATTTTCCATGGCAGTCTGTATTGGCGCGGTGATGTGCGGCGCTATGTTCGGGGACAATCTTTCCATGATTTCCGATACGACGATTGCTGCGGTCAAGACGCAAGGCTGTGAAATGAAAGACAAGTTTAAGGAGAATTTCCTGATTGTTCTCCCGGCAGCGGTTATCACCGTAATCCTTTTCTTTTTGATTACAAGGAACAGCGATTTTCAGATGGCAGAGGAACTGTCCTATAGCATATGGAAAGTACTGCCGTATTTGGTTGTTTTGGTAGGCGCGCTGATTGGCTTTAATGTATTTTTGGTGCTGATTGCGGGAATTGTGCTGTCTCTGGTGGTAGGTGTGGCTTCCGGAACGATTCCGCTGGCAGATATTTTCCGGGTCGTGGCATCCGGTGCTGATGGCTCCGGCGGAATTATTGGAATGTATGACATTACGGTCATTTCAATGGTGGTGGCGTGCATCGTTTCATTGGTCAGGGAAATGGGCGGTATTCAGTTTCTTTTGGAATTTATCAAAAAGAGAATCAACGGCAAAAAGGGCGGTGAGCTCGGAATCGCCATGCTTGCCCTTTTGGTAGATATGTGTACGGCCAACAACACTGTGGCGATTGTCATGGCTGGTCCTATTGCAAAAGAAATCAGCGAGGAATTTGGAATCAGTCCGAAACGCTCTGCGTCTCTTCTGGATATGTTTACATCCGTGGGGCAGGGGCTGATTCCATATGGTGCCCAACTGCTGTCTGCGGCAAGCCTGACCGGTCTGACGCCATATGAGATCATCCCATATTGCTTTTATCCGATCCTTATGGCAGTGAGCGGTCTGACATTTATCTTATTTATTAAAAACCATAAAACAGCATAGATTAACCAGGAGTGATAGATTATGAGAACATTTGAAAAATCATCGAAACTTGACAATGTATTGTATGATGTGAGAGGTCCGGTTGTGGATGAGGCAGGCAGGATGGAAGAGGATGGTATGGAAATCCTGAAACTGAATATCGGCAATCCTTATCCGTTTGGATTTTCGGCGCCGCAGGAGGTTATCCTGGATATGCTGAGCAATATCCGCACCTCCCAGGGCTATTCGGATTCCAAGGGTGTTTTTTCCGCAAGGAAAGCAATCATGCAGTATTCCCAACTGAAAAAGATTCCGAATGTGACGATGAATGATGTATATACCGGAAACGGTGTCAGCGAGCTGATTACTCTTTGTATGCAGGCTCTTTTGAACAATGGAGATGAAATCTTGATTCCGGCGCCGGATTATCCGCTTTGGACAGCATCGGCAACTCTGGCAGGCGGAAATGTGGTGCATTATATCTGTGATGAACAGTCAGAGTGGTATCCGGATATAGATGATATCCGCAGCAGGATCACAGATAAAACAAAAGCAATCGTGATTATCAATCCCAACAATCCGACGGGTGCCGTCTATCCAAAGGAGATTCTGGAGCAGATTGTACAGATTGCAAGAGAAAAAGAACTGATTATCTTTTCAGATGAAATTTATGACCGCTTAGTTATGGATGGATATGAGCATACATCCATTGCATCCCTGGCACCGGATGTGTTCTGCGTAACATTTTCAGGGTTGTCCAAGTCTCACATGATCGCGGGTTTCCGCATCGGCTGGATGGTCTTAAGCGGGGCGAAGGAACGGGCGAAGGGCTATATCGAAGGCTTGAAGATGCTGTCGTCCATGCGCCTGTGTTCGAATGTTCCGGCACAGTCCATCGTACAGACCGCACTTGGGGGTTATCAGAGTGTGAATGAATATATTCAGCCAGGGGGCCGCGTTTATGAGCAGAGAAATTACATTTATAAGGCATTGACGGACATTCCGGGAATCACGGCAGTGAAGCCCAAAGCTGCTTTTTATATTTTTCCGAAAATCGATACGGAAAAGTTCAATATTGTGGATGATGAGCAGTTTGCTTTGGATTTCCTCCATGAAAAACAGGTGCTTCTGGTACCGGGGAAGGGCTTTAACTGGAAGGAACCGGATCATTTCCGCGTAGTATATCTGCCGAATGTGCTTCAACTGGAAAAAGCAGCCGGCAAGCTGCGTGATTTCCTGCAGAATTACAGACAGAGAAGATGAGAATTAAGAGAGCAGGCCCGTGCAGACGGCGGGCTTGCTTTTTTTAATCAAAGGAGAGGCGGGCTCCTGTTTGAGAAAGGAAATTTTCTCATATAGACCAAAAAGGAATTTAATGGTATACTATAAGAGAATTTTGCAAATAAAAGATAAAGGGATGAGGAGGGACCTTAATCGACAGGACCATGAAAGGGGATTGAAAGAATGACAGCATTTAGTACAAAAGTAACACCAGAAATCGAGAGACTCACGGAAATTTGTAAGGAACACAGCGGTATAGACCTGACTCTTTACGGAAAGTATGATGTGAAAAGAGGCTTACGTGACATCAATGGTAAGGGCGTGCTTGCAGGCTTAACACAGGTATCTAACGTCCAGGCGGTAAATGTAGTGGATGGCAAAGAGGTTCCCTGTGCAGGAAGTCTCTCCTATCGCGGTTATAACATTAAGGAGCTGACAGCCGGTTTTGTGCGGGATGGCCGGTTTGGATTTGAAGAAACTACATACCTTCTGCTTTTCGGACAGCTTCCTGATGAGGAGCAGTTGAAGGCATTTAACAAGCTTCTTGCCAACCAGCGCTCTTTGCCGAGGAACTTTGTCCGGGATGTTGTAATGAAAGCTCCAAGTAAAGATATTATGAATGCCTTGTCAAGAAGTGTATTGACATTGTATTCTTATGATAGTAATCCGGATGATATTTCGCTGCCGAATGTTCTCAGGCAGTGTCTGAACCTGATCAGTGTATTTCCTCTTTTGTCTGTATATGGATATCAGGCGTACAACCACTATATCCGCGGAAAGAGCCTCTATATCCACAATCCGAAAAAGGAATTGTCCACAGCAGAAAATATTTTGAGAATGCTCCGTCCTGATAAAAAGTATACGGACCTGGAAGCGAAGATACTTGATCTGGCGTTGATTCTGCATATGGAGCATGGCGGTGGTAACAACTCTACATTTACAACCCATGTGGTATCTTCCTCGGGGACAGATACCTACTCTGCAATTGCTGCCGCACTCGGCTCTTTGAAGGGACCGAAGCACGGTGGTGCGAATATTAAGGTTATCAGCATGTTCCAGGATATGAAGAAGGAAGTAAAAGATTATACAGATGAGGATGCGGTACGTGATTATCTGAAACGTCTCCTGCATAAGGAAGCTTTTGACAGAAGAGGCCTGATTTATGGTATGGGACATGCAATCTATTCCGTATCTGACCCGAGAGCCGAGGTTTTGAAGAGCTTTGTTGAAAGCCTTGCAAAAGAAAAGGGCAGAATGAAGGACTACCGTCTCTATTCTATGGTAGAGCGTCTGGCACCGGAAGTCATTGCAGAGGAACGCCGTATTTACAAGGGCGTAAGTGCGAATGTGGATTTTTACAGCGGATTTGTATACAGTATGTTGGATCTGCCGCTTGAGCTGTATACTCCGATGTTCGCGGTTGCACGTATTGTCGGATGGAGTGCGCACCGTATGGAAGAGCTGATCAATACAGATAAGATCATCCGTCCGGCATATAAGAATGTACTGGAGCCGGCAGAATATCTGCCGCTCAGTGAACGATAAGGCAAAGGCGGACAGCAGATGTTTCGATGTTTTTTTCCTGATGAATACCGGGATTCAACCTATGAAATTGATTTTGACAGGCTATATAAGGAGGGCTACAGGGGGCTTCTGTTTGACATAGACAATACCCTAGTGTCTCATGGAGCTCCCGCAGATGCCCGGGCAAAAGCGTTGTTTGCACATTTAAAGGAGTTAGGCTTTAAATGCTGCTTTCTTTCAAATAATCAGATAGAGAGAGTTTCTTCTTTTAATGATGTAATAGGAGAGCAGTTCATTGAAAATGCACATAAGCCATCAGTACGCAATTACCGGAAGGCAATGAAAATGCTGGGAACTGATACCAGCAATACCATATTTATCGGAGATCAGCTTTTTACGGATATTTACGGGGCAAAGAGGGCGGGCATCCGTAATATTCTTGTAAAACCGATCCATCCGAAGGAAGAGATTCAAATCGTCCTGAAACGATATTTAGAAAAAGTAGTATTATACTTTTACCAGAAAGAGGAGGGGGATTCATGAACCATATAGTGATTATCGGATTTATGGGTTCAGGTAAAACGAGAGTGGGGAAACGGCTGGCACAGGATTTGGATTTGCCGTTCATTGATGTGGACAAAGTAATCGTTAAGAAAATGAATATGTCTGTCAGGGAGCTTTTACAGAAATTCGGAGAACCATTTTACCGTGCACTGGAGACTATGGCCATTAAGGACCTGATTCAGGAAAAGGAGAAAATGATCATTTCTCTTGGCTCCGGCCTTCCGATGCAGGAACAGAATGAACCTTATATCAAAAAGCTGGGGACAATTCTTTATCTGAAAGGTTCCTATCATACGTTGAAAAAAAGACTGGAGGGTTCCAGCAAGGATCCGATTCTGGATGGTGACAACAGAGATGAAAAAATAAAGAGGCTTCTGAAGCAGAGAGATCCGGTTTATGAAAAATATGCGGATGTTACAGTTGTTACCGGTGTAAAGCCTTTTGAAGGACTGATTGAAGAAATTGAAGAGAAATTAAAAGCGGTCCGGGCATAAAAGAATGCTGCCGAAAGGAATGGAGTGCAGAAAAAATCAAAGTATATACCAAAAATAGTGGAAGTATATACAAAAAATAGTTGAAAAAACTGCTGTGGTATTATAGAATGATTGATAGTGAAGCGTACAAGAAGGAGGAAAAACAATTATGATTTCAGCAGGTGATTTCAAAAACGGTATCACACTTGAAATTGATGGCAATGTATGTCAGATCGTAGAATTTCAGCATGTAAAACCTGGAAAAGGAGCTGCATTTGTCAGAACAAAATACAAAAATATCATTACAGGATCAGTATTAGAGAAATCTTTCCGTCCAACTGAGAAATTTCCGCAGGCACGTATTGAGCGTGTAGATATGAGCTATCTGTATAACGATGGTGAATTATATAATTTTATGAATACAGAAACTTATGATCAGGTAGCCCTTACTGCAGATCAGGTAGGAGATTCTCTGAAATTTGTAAAAGAAAACGAAGTTGTAAAGATCTGTTCTCACAATGGAAATGTATTTGCCATTGAACCGCCGTTATTTGTAGAACTGGAGGTAATCGAAACAGAACCCGGTTTTGCAGGCAACACTGCGCAGGGTGCGACCAAACCTGCAACTGTTGAGACAGGTGCACAGGTTCAGGTTCCGCTGTTTGTAAATCAGGGTGACAAATTAAAAATTGATACCAGAACCGGTGAATATCTGTCCCGTGTTTAATGGTTGAGAATTAAGAAGAATTGCTGCCACCGGTGTATATCGGTGGCAGTTGTTGTTGCCAGGTATATAGGACACGGTCCGGCGGACCGTTTTTGAGTATTCTGTATTTTAGCAGGATATGATCCCAAATAAAAAATCAAATGGTGGAGGATGAAGTATGGAATACAGGACATTGGGAAAGACCGGACTCCGAATTTCCCGTATGGGTTTTGGTGGAATTCCGATTCAGAGAATCGACGCAGAGGGAACAAAGGTGCTGATGCAGCAGTTGGCAGATGCAGGTGTGAATTATATTGATACGGCGAGAGGATATACGGTAAGTGAACAATATCTGGGTTATGCTCTGGAAGGAATCCGGGATAAATTTGTGCTTGCCACCAAGAGTATGGCAAGAACGAAGGAGGCTATGGCTGCAGATATTGAGACAAGTCTTGCAAATCTGCGCATGGATCATATTGATCTGTATCAGGTACATAATCCAGGCATGGAGCAATTGGAGCAGGTTGTGGCAGAGGGCGGGGCTCTGGAAGCGCTTATGGAAGCGAAAGAGGCCGGAAAGATCGGACATATTGGTTTGACGGCCCATTCGGCTGCGGTATTTGAACGTGCATTGGAACTGGATTGGGTGGAAACGATTATGTTCCCCTATAATATTGTGGAAAGTCAGGGAGCAGAACTAATACAGGAATGCACAGAAAAAAATGTCGGATTTATTGACATGAAGCCTCTGGCAGGAGGAGCCATCGAAAATGCATCTCTGGCTCTTCGGTATGTCTGTTCCAATCCGGATGTAAGTGTTGTGATTCCGGGAATGGCAGAGCCTTCAGAATTAGAAGAAAATATTCAGGCATGTTCGGATGCTGCTCCTCTCGGTGAAGCTGAGAAACAGGAAATAGAAGCAATAAGGAAAGCTCTTGGAACAAACTTCTGCCGGCGCTGCAATTATTGTGCGCCGTGTACGGCCGGTATCCATATTCCGAGCGTGTTTTTGTTTGCGGGATACCTGGAACGTTATAATCTGGAGGACTGGGCGAGGGACCGCTATCGTTCTCTGAGTGAAAAGGCCTCCGACTGTGTAGAATGCGGAGCATGTGAGGACCGCTGTCCATATCAGCTTCCAATCCGTGAAATGATGAAAAAATGTGCGGCAGAATTTGGAGAATAAATCTGTAAAAATGCTGTGATGCAGGAGAAACAAAAAGCGCTGGCTGAGGGGCCTTTTGTGTATTAAAAAATTACTATATAATCATGTATAATATAGCGGAATATGCCGAATGCTGCCAGGATAAGAGAGCGCTTGTCGATGGAAAACCTGGAACTGACCCTTGACAAAAGGAATGGCTTTACTTATAATAAAAAAACAGCTATGTTCGTCTGTATACCAGTTCCGGTGATGCATACCAGATGCTGCATACCGGAAAAGTCAATTGAGGGCTTGTACTGGTTTCGACGGGGGCTTTGAAGTTGAGGAAGCCATCCGCAGACTCCTGGACTGCGTAATAACCGGGAACCTAAATATAAACGCAAACGAACAGTACGCGTTAGCAGCCTAATTGCTGCTCGTCAGCCCTGACGCACTCACACATCAGGAATCTGGCGTCGACTATGTGAGAAACCTTACCGGGTAAGCTTTGCCCCGGTAGATGTATGATGAAGCTACTGAAGCAGTAAGCCTGTCGGTGGGCGTGCGGCTGAGGGAATGTTAAAACAGCGACTGTGATGGGAGATGCCGCAAGGGATAGGCTTTCGGACGCGGGTTCGATTCCCGCCAGGTCCATTAAAACGAGGAATCCCCTCAGCGATGCTGGGGGATTCCTCGTTTATTTCACAGGTAAGTACTCCGTCTTGTTCTGAATGCTGTCCGATTCACTATGAAACAAAAGCCCTTTATTAGTCAAAATGTATGGTCTTATGATATTTGGCATTGGACTCCAGAAGCGTACTCCATTTTTCTTCGTCCGGCTTGTTTTCGTTATTGCTGTAGCGTTCGGGGCCTTTCAGCTCATCCATGTACTGTACATAGTCCAGAATATAGATATCAACAGTGGAAATATCACGGTCCTGAATGGCAAAATTGTTGCAGCTGCCGTTGGAAGCATTATACGGCAGCTTGTTGCCGTCGGCATCCAGGGCAACCATGAAGCAGTTACTGTCAGAGCCTTCTTCGTAAAGCTCGTTTACAGTCAGTTCATAAGGCGTCTTAACCACGGATTTCAGACCGATGCCTGCTTCGTTGGTTTCATTGATCTCCATGGTTACAGTCCGGGAATTGTCAATCTGAATCGGAATGTCAAAGGACCATTCTCCCTCATACCAGTAATTCTCGTATTGATTTGGACTTTTCTGGTATTCTGCCGGTTCCTGTGACATAACTTCCTGCCATTCTTCTTCACTCATTGCAGCCAGCTCTTCCTCACTGTAGCCGCTGTCCCAGTATTCGGGATCTGCCTTGTCACCGATAAGCTTTTTGATATTCAGGTGCAGAGTAAAGGAATCCGGAACAGAGATTTCTTTGATATAGGATTCCAGGCTGCCCCCTCGTGCGCTCACTTTGTCAATGAATTCGGACAGGAGTGCATAGCCTTCTTCTGTTTCGTCATCCATATCCTCCTGTGTTATACCCATTTCATCCATTATTTCCTGTGTCATGGCTTCATATTGTGCATTGTATTCACTGGTATCACGGGCTGCAGAGGCCAGATCCAGGCGGATAATGCAGGAATAGGTATGATCATCCAGGAATTTGCCCTCCGGCTGCAGGAAATGGAAGGTATCCGTTTGATTTTCTATAAAACTGTAAAGTGTGTCCGCTTCCATGGAAATTACAGGGTGTGTTGTTCCTGTTTCTGTTTCCTGCATCATAGTATCCGGGAAGGCTTCTTCGCTTGTGGCAAGCATGGTCAGGTAGATTGCCTGATCATTGGCATAGACCTCGGAGAAGGTAAGTGTCAGTCCATCGCTGGTTTTGGTGTAAACCCCATCCGCAGGGGCGGCAGTATTGTCTGAAGTGCCGGTGTCTTTTGAAGCTTGCTTGTCCGCATCGGCAGAGGCGGGATTTTCCGGCTCCTTAAGGACTGTGGCCTTGTCCGCAAAGTTCCCGAAGAAGCTGACCTCATTTTGCAACTGTTCAAATAATCCGCCTACCAGAGGCAGCTCTCTCGCCATAACCGGGTTGGTCACACATACAACAAAACCCAGCGCCAGTACAGCGACAAATCCTCCGGCAATCTTACTGCCGGTTCTTATCCGGCTCCAAGCATCCTTAGATGCCGGCTTTTGCTTTAGCTGGCTGCTTTCGATCATCCGGTAAGCTGTGTTGGTTTTGTCATGTACAACAAACGGAATTTCGATGTTTTTTTTGAGCTGCTCCTGAAAATTTCTTTCGTTATCATTTAATGTAAACATCATGAATGTTCCTCCTTTATTTTGTACTGGTAAGCCTGGGCGATTTGTCTGCGCCCGCGCTGAAGCCGGGATTTTACGGTACTCTCTTTTATGCTCAGGATATCGCTGATTTCCCGTGCATTGAATCCTTCCATGTAGTAAAGAAGCAGGATCGTGCGGTATTTTTCGTCTAAGGGTGCAAGAATCTGATTCCATTCCAGAGCCTCGAAGTCCTCCTCATATACAGGCTTCTCCGGAATGCTGTCTGTATAGAAAACCCTGCTCTGTCTGCGGAGAATGTCTCTGCACTTATTGATCAGGATTCTTGTCAGCCAGGTTTTAAAGTAACGGTTTTGCTTCAGCGTCTGCAGATTTTCATAGCAGGAAAGAATCGTATCCTGGATAGCATCTGCAGCATCCTCATCGTTTTTTAAATAAGAACGGGCAATCTTATACATGCTCTGCATCTGAAGATCCATCAGACGGCAGAATGCATCGGAATCCCCGTGTTTTGCCTTGCGCAGTAAATATTCTGTCATATATCCCCCTTATCTGTATATGGCCGGCCAATTGAGTGTTCGAACGTTTTTTATGTAAAAGCGCTTTTGGTGGATGCGCTTCTAACCATTAGACGTCACAATTGCAAAAAAGGATGCATAAATTTTCGATTTTTTTTAAAAATTTTAATACGTTCACAAAAGCAACATAAATCTTTGCTATAGTATAGCGTAAGTATTATAATAAAGTCGAACAGAAATGAACGGATTGGAGGAAAAAGGATGGAAGCCCTGAAGATTCTTGTGGTGGATGATGAAAGCCGTATGAGGAAGCTGGTGAAGGATTTCCTTACGAAAAAAATTTTCCAGGTGATTGAAGCCGGAGATGGGGAAGAAGCTATGGATATCTTTTACCAGGAAAAGGATATTGCATTGGTTATTCTGGATGTTATGATGCCGAAGATGGATGGGTGGGAGGTATGCAGGGAAATACGCAAAAATTCTAAGGTACCGATCATCATGCTGACTGCAAGAGGAGACGAACGTGATGAATTGCTGGGCTTTGAGCTGGGAGTCGATGAGTATATTTCCAAGCCTTTCAGCCCGAAAATTCTGGTTGCAAGAGTGGAAGCAATCTTAAGACGTACCGGACAGGATGCTGCGGAGGATACCTTATCCGCAGGCGGGATTGTCATTGATAAGGCAGCGCATCTGGCTTCTGTGGATGGAAAGCCTATGGACCTGAGTTTTAAGGAATTTGAGCTTCTTACGTATTTTCTGGAAAACGAAGGAATTGCTCTTTCCAGGGAAAAGATTCTCAATTCCGTGTGGAATTATGATTATTTCGGTGATGCCCGTACGATTGATACCCATGTGAAGAAGCTGAGAAGCAAAATGGGTCAAAAAGGAGAATATATCAAAACCGTATGGGGTATGGGTTATAAATTTGAGGTGGAGGAGGCATGAAACGGCGGGAAAAGAAGCCCCCAAAGCCGGGAGCAAAACGGTTTCATCCGTTGCGAAGACAGATTGCCGTATTATTTATCGGGCTTTTGCTGCTGTCCATCTGTGCAATTACTGTAATTAATGGCCTTTTTCTGGAACAATATTATATTTCCAGGAAAACGGATGTGTTGTTGGAAGCAATCCAGACGCTGAATGATCTGAAGCTGGAAACGGACGAGAATCCGGCAGAGGAAATTCCGGATGAGCTGCGCAGGGAAAGCTCCAGCAACAATCTGACCTGGATCATTATCGAAAAGGATGGAAAGGTGATCACCTATGTTGGTGATAATGAAGAGATGCTCAGGGACCGTTTGGTCGGGTACGCTTATAATCTGGATTTTAAAAAGACCAGAGTGAAGATTCTGAAACAGACGGATACTTATGTGATACAGCAGAAGAATGACCGTTTTGCAGGCATGGATTATGTGGAAAGCTGGGGAACTCTAAAGAATGGGAATTTTTTCCTGATACGGACGCCATTGGAGAGTATTAAAGAGAGCGTTTCGATTTCCAATAATTTTTATTTCTTTGTGGGAATGTCCACTATTTTGATTAGCGGTCTTGCAATCTGGATATTAACAAAGAAAATCACAAAACCGATTAGTGAACTGACACAGCTTTCCAGGCGAATGAGCGACCTGGATTTTGATGCAAGGTATCAGAGCAGGGCCGGCAATGAGATCGATGTGCTGGGAGATAATTTTAACCGGATGTCTGCACAACTGGAACGTACTGTTTCTGAGCTGAAGTCTGCCAATAATGAACTGCAGAAGGATATTGAAGATAAGATTAAGATCGACCAGATGAGAAAAGAGTTTCTGGATAATGTTTCCCATGAGCTGAAAACGCCGATCGCATTGATTCAGGGATATGCGGAGGGCTTGAAGGAGAATATTTCCGAAGACCCGGAGAGCAGGGAATTTTACTGTGATGTAATCATGGATGAATCAGCCAAGATGAACAAGCTGGTAAAAAATCTTCTGGTCCTGAATCAACTGGAATCCGGAAAGGATGCGGTGGTTATGGAACGGTTTGACATTGTCAGTCTGATCAATGGAATCCTGCTGTCTATGGATATCATGATTCAGCAGAAGGAAGCAAAGGTAATCTTCGAGTCCCAGGGTCCCATCTATGTGTGGGCAGATGAATTTAAGATAGAAGAGGTGGTGACCAACTATATCAGCAATGCGCTGAATCATCTTTCCGGAGAGATGCAGGTCGAGATTAAGGTGCTGCAGGAAACAGACCGGGTAAAAGTAACGGTATTTAATACAGGAACTCCGATTCCTGAGGAGGATGTGCCGAAGCTTTGGAACAAATTTTATAAAGTGGATAAGGCAAGGACCAGAGAGTATGGCGGTAGCGGAATCGGACTGTCCATTGTCAAAGCGGTGATTGAGAGTCTGAACCAGGAGTATGGCGTACAGAACTATGACAACGGTGTGGAATTCTGGTTTACTTTGGACAAGAAGAAAGAAATTGGACAGATGTGAAGAAATTGCTTTGCATCTGTCTTTTTTTGGGGTATACTTGGTAATAGTTCAGATGTAACAGCGAAGGATGTGACGATATGATTGCGATAATTGATTATGATGCAGGAAATATAAAAAGTGTAGAAAAGGCCTTTGCTTTTCTTGGTGAGGAGACAGTGGTCTCCAGAGAACCGGAGGTGCTTTTGCGTGCTGATAAGGTGATTCTTCCGGGAGTGGGAAGCTTTGGGGAATCTATGGAGAATCTGCACAGATATGGATTGGTTTCTGTGATTCACGAGATTGTGGAAAAGAATACGCCGTTTCTCGGCATTTGTCTGGGATTGCATCTCTTATTTGAAAGCAGCGAAGAGAGTCCTGGAGTGGAGGGACTTGGTATACTGAAGGGAAAGATCGTTAAGATTCCGCCCTCTTCCGGATTGAAGATTCCGCATATGGGCTGGAATTCTCTGCATCTTCAGAATGATGGAAGATTGTTTAAGAATATCCCGGAGCAGACGTATGTATATTTCGTACATTCTTATTATCTTCAGGCAGAAGAATCCCAAATCGTAAAGGCGGTGACGGATTACAGTACCTGTATTCATGCATCTGTGGAAAAGGGCAATGTATTCGCCTGCCAGTTCCATCCGGAGAAAAGCAGCCGTTATGGACTGAAAATACTGGAAAATTTTGCAAAGCTTGAAAAGGAGGGAATCTGATGTTTACGAAAAGAATAATTCCCTGCCTGGATGTGAATCAGGGACGTGTGGTAAAGGGTGTCAATTTTGTGGATTTAAAGGATGCCGGAGATCCGGTAGAAATCGCAAAGGCTTACGATGCTGCCGGAGCAGATGAACTGGTATTTCTGGATATAACGGCCTCCTGTGAGGAACGGGATACGGTTGTGGAAATGGTGCGGGCAGTGGCTGCCAATGTATTTATTCCATTTACGGTAGGAGGCGGTATTCGTACAGTGGATGATTTTAAAAGTCTGCTTCGAGAGGGAGCGGATAAGATTTCCGTTAATTCCGCTGCGATTGACCGTCCGGAGCTGATTACAGAGGCTGCCAATAAATTCGGCAGTCAGTGTGTGGTGGTTGCCATAGATGCCAAACGCCGGGAAAGCGGCGGCTGGAATATCTATAAGCATGGAGGAAGGCTGGATACAGGAATAGATGCTGTAGAATGGGCAAAACGAGCCGAAACTCTCGGCGCAGGAGAAATTCTGCTCACCAGCATGGACTGCGATGGGACAAAAGCCGGATATGATATGGAACTGACCCGTGCGGTTGCTGAAGCGGTTTCCATTCCGGTGATTGCTTCCGGCGGCGCCGGAACGCCGGAACATTTTTATGAGGCATTAAGCGGGGGCGGAGCAGATGCTGCGTTGGCAGCGTCTCTGTTCCATTATAAGGAATTGGAAATCAGACAGGTAAAGGATTATCTGGCCGGAAGAGGGATTTCCATCCGCAGATAGCCAAATATCTTCCATTTGGACTGCTTCGAAATGTACAAAAGAAAAGATGAGGTGAAATTTATGGCTCCTTTGTCAGGAGAGTGGCTGGAGGCATTGAAAGGCGAGTTCCGACAGCCTTATTATGGAAAATTATATAAAACAATCATGGAGGAATACAGAACCAGGAAGATTTTTCCGCCTGCGGATGATTTGTTTAATGCATTTCATTTTACGCCTCTGAGCGAAGTGAAGGTGGTCATTCTGGGACAGGATCCTTATCACAATGACGGACAGGCACATGGACTTTGCTTTTCCGTAAAAAAGGATGTGGAAATTCCTCCGTCCCTGGTAAATATTTATCAGGAGCTGCACGATGATCTGGGATGTGAAATACCCAACAACGGATATCTGGAAAAATGGGCCCGTCAGGGTGTACTGCTTTTAAATACCGTACTGACTGTAAGGGCGCATCAGGCCAATTCCCACAGAGGTATCGGCTGGGAGCAGTTTACGGATGCGGCCATTCGGATTTTGAATACCCAGGACAGACCGATTGTATTTTTGCTGTGGGGAAGGCCCGCGCAGATGAAGCGCTCTATGCTGAATAATCCCAATCACCTGATTCTGGAGGCACCGCATCCAAGTCCTCTTTCTGCTTATCGGGGATTCTTTGGGTGCAGGCATTTCAGCAGGGCCAATGAATTTCTAAAAGCCAACGGTATGACACCGGTTGACTGGCAGATAGAGAATATATAGCGTAGCGTGAAAAGGAACAATAAGAATTATGGGTAAGAAAAACGATAATACACTTGTAAAAAATGCCTCATTTTTAATGGTGGCGGCGCTGGTATCCAAAATCATCGGAATGCTGTATAAAAGTCCGCTGTCGTCAACGTTAGGCGGAAAAAGCTTTGCGTTGTTCCAGTTTGCGCAGAATGCTTATTTTATTTTGCTCATGATCGCATCTTTCAGCATTCCGCAGGCAGTTTCCAAGGTGATGGCGGAAAAAATTGCATTCAGGAGATACCGGGATGCGCAAAGGGTGTTCTATTGTGCACTTCTCTATGCGGTTGTTGCAGGCGGTGCGGTGGCCTTGTTCTGTGTGTTCGGAACCTCCCTTTTAGTGCCGGATAATATGGCGAATGCACGTTTGGCTTTGCAGATGCTGGCTCCGACGATTTTCCTATCGGGAATTTTGGGCGTATTCAGGGGATATTTTCAGGCATACAGGAATATGATGCCGACTTCCCTGTCACAGATCATTGAACAGGTTTTTGTAGCTGTAGTAGCTCTTTTGATGTCCAATGTGATGATCAGCCGTTTCAGCGGTCAGGGAGAGGATGCCGTGCAGCGCTGGGGTGCAGCAGGCGCTACCCTGGGAACCGGAGCCGGTGTGGCGGCGGCCCTTTTGTTTATGCTGCTGGTATATTTTTTAAATAAGAAAATAATTAAAAGGAGAATCAAACGGGACAGAGTATCCCTGAATGAGAGCTACAGCAGCCTGATGAAAAATATTATCCTGATCATCATGCCGATCATTTTCAGTGCCTTTATCTATAATGTGAATGGCTATGTGAACAGCTATATGTATACAGGCATTATGGGATATCGTGGAATGGACCAGGATCTGCTGCAGAATCTCTATGCGGAATACGGTTATTTTATGACATTGATCAACATTCCCCTGACTTTGGCGAGCACGGCACCGACCTCTATGATACCCGAGGTTTCTGCACACTATGCTATGCGGGATATTCGTTCGGCAAATGCGAAGATTGACAGGGCTACGTGGATCAGTATGCTGATCTCCATTCCTGCAGCCATCGGTCTTGCAGTGCTTTCCGGACCGATCATCAGACTGATTTTTCCTTCTGCCAACGGTGTCAGTGGGGAACTCTTGGTTCTTGGCGCAATCACCATTATATTAAACGGAAACTCCAATATCTCCAATGGAGGGCTTCAGGGAATCGGAAAGCCGAATATCCCGATGATCCACGCGGCGATTGCGCTGGTGGCGGATGTGGCGGTTATGGCAGCGCTGATGTTTTTTACGGATTTGGGAATTTATGGTGTTGTGATCTCCATGATCGTCTACGCAGTCGTGGTATGTCTGCTGAACGACCGTTCTATGAAGAAGTATATGGGCTATAAGAATCCTTGGAAGAGTGCGTACATGTGTCCGCTTCTTGCGTCTCTGCCTATGGCCCTGGCAGCGGGAGGCGCATATTACGGCTTGTATTATCTTATTCCATCGAATGTGATCTGTCTTGGTGTTTCTGTTATTCTTGCGGTTCTGGTTTATTTTACCGTGTACCTGATGGTAAGCAAGCCCGATATGGAAGACCTGTCCGCTCTTCCGGGAGGACATTTGATTTATAAATTTGGGAAAAAGATGCATTTGTGCTGACAACGGCAGCAGGTTTAAAAATACAATAAATACCGGTCAAAATCATGAGACATGGTTTTGACCGGCATTTTTTATTTCACAGAAAAGTCCTCCGTTTTGTTCCCGCTTTTGCGAGGAAAAGCATTTCCTCTGGTTTTATGATTTATTCAGGTTTTTCATAGCTGTGGACAGCATCAGCTTAATACGGTTTAGCTGGTTTACTTCGCTGGCGCCCGGGTCATAGTCAATAGCTACAATGTTGGCTTCAGGATGTGTACGCCGGATTTCTTTGATCACGCCCTTTCCGACGATATGGTTCGGCAGACACCCGAATGGCTGGATACAGACGATATTTGGGGTATCGCCGTGAATCAGCTCCAGCATTTCTCCTGTCAGGAACCAGCCCTCACCGGTCTGGTTGCCGGGTGATACGATCGGAGCTGCCATTTCTGCAAGCTCTTTGATATCTGCGGAAGGAGTGAAATGCCTGCTCTGCGCAAGGGCTTCATCCGCAGCCTTCCTGATCCAGTCAATACCCTTAATTCCCCAGTTGGCAATCGTAGCCTTGGATTTCTTAAAGCCCAGATATTGGGATTTAAAGTTCTGGTTGAAGAAGCAGTAGCTGATAAAATCAATCAGGTCCGGGCAGACAGCTTCGGCTCCTTCTGCTTCCAATAGCTCTGCCAGATGATTGTTGGCAGCCGGCAGGAATTTGACGAGGATTTCGCCCACTATACCAACACGGGGTTTGCGTTCATCGCTGATCGGAATGGTATCGAATTCGTGTACCATTTCCCTGCACATTTTTTTGAAGTGACTGTGGCTGACACTGCTTCCCTGTAAGAAGGCAATGGCGCGCTGTTCCCAGATTTTGTGCTTTCGGTTGACAATGCCCTTTTCCAGTTCATAAGGACGCATCCGGTAGACACATTTCATCAGGATATCTCCGAAGACCGCTCCGTAGACAACTCGTTTGATCAGCGGCAGGGTCAGTTTAAATCCCGGGTTGCTTTCCAGACCGCTGAGGTTGAGGGAAATGACCGGAACCTGCTCCATGTCTGCTTTTTTGAGCGCGTGCCGGATAAATGCGATGTAGTTGGATGCACGGCATCCGCCGCCTGTCTGTGTCATGATGACGGCTGTTTTGTTCAGGTCGTATTGACCGGACAGAAGGGCATCCATGATCTGTCCGACGACGATCAGGGAAGGATAGCAGGCATCATTGTTGACGTATTTGAGTCCCACATCCACCGCCTTTTTGTTGTCATTTGGAAGTACTTCCATATGATAGCCGCAGGTGTTGAAGGCAGCCTGCAGAATGCTGAAATGGAACGGGGACATCTGCGGGCACAGAATGGTGTAGTCCCTGCGCATTTCCCTGGTAAATGCAACCTTTTCGATGGAAGAGGGCCTTATGGTACGCTCGCTGTACTGTGTCTCCTTGGCGCGGATAGCTGCCAGAAGAGAGCGGATACGAATACGGGCGGCCCCCAGATTGTTCACCTCGTCGATTTTCAGGCAGGTGTAGATTTTGCCGCTTCCTTCCAGAATCTCGTATACCTCATCCGTTGTAACGGCATCCAGACCGCAGCCGAAGGAATTGAGTTGAATCAGATCCAGATCATCCCGTGTTTTTACGAAATTGGCGGCTGCGTACAGGCGGGAATGGTACATCCATTGGTCGTTGACACGGATCGGACGTTCAATGGGAGCCAAATGGGAAACAGAATCCTCTGTTAATACCGCTATGCCGTAGCTATTGATCAGATCCGGAATACCATGGTGGATTTCCGGGTCAATATGGTAAGGACGGCCGGCAAGTACAATTCCTCTGCGTCCGGTTTCCTTTAAGTAAGCAAGTGTTTCCTCGCCCTTTTTCTGCACATCCGTATGTACCCGGGCCAGCTCCTCCCAGGCCTTGTGGGCAGCAGCCCTGACCTCTTCTGCCGGCAGCTCCTTAAATACGTCAATCAGGCGTTCTGTTAAAACACCTTCTGAAGTAAAAGCAAGGAACGGATTGCGGAAGTCGATCTCCGGATTCTGCAGCTCATCAACGTTATTTTTGATGTTTTCTGCATAGGAGGTGACGATCGGGCAGTTGTAGTGGTTGACTGCATCCGGGAACTCATTGCGCTCATAAGGGATGCACGGATAGAAGATAAATTTCACACCCTTTTTCAAAAGCCAACTGACATGCCCGTGTGCCAGCTTCGCAGGATAGCATTCGGATTCACTCGGGATGGACTCAATGCCCAGCTCATAAATCTTTCTGGTAGAGGTTGGTGAAAGTACAACCTCGTATTTCAATTCTGTGAAGAAGGTAAACCAGAAAGGATAATTTTCGAACATATTCAAAACACGCGGAATACCTACCTTGCCTCTGCTGGCCTTGTCTGAGGTCAGCGGTTCATAGCAAAACAGCCGTTTGTATTTATATTCATAGAGATTCGGTACGTGATCCTTGTTCTTTTCTTTACCGATACCCCGTTCACAGCGGTTGCCGCTGACAAACTGGCGTCCTCCCGTGAATTTGTTGATGGTCAGACGGCAGTTATTGGTACATCCCCGGCAGTTTGCCATAGATGTGGTATATTTCAGGTTATTGATCTTGTCAATAGAGAGCATCGTGGTTTGGCTGTCCTCTTGATGGCGCTCCTTTGCAATCAGTGCGGCGCCGAAGGCACCCATGATCCCGGCAATGTCCGGACGGATCGCCTCACAGTCTGCGATCTTTTCGAAGCTTCGAAGTACCGCATCGTTGTAGAAGGTACCACCCTGTACAACAATGTGTCTGCCAAGCTCAGAAGCATCAGAAACCTTAATTACCTTATACAGTGCGTTTTTGATGACAGAGTAAGCCAGTCCTGCGGAAATATCAGAAACCTCAGCCCCTTCCTTCTGCGCCTGCTTTACCTTGGAATTCATAAATACAGTACAGCGGGTTCCAAGGTCAATCGGATTCCCGGCAAAAAGTGCTGCTTTTGCAAAATCCTGAACACTGTAATTCAGAGATTTAGCAAAGGTTTCGATAAAGGAGCCGCAGCCTGAGGAGCAGGCTTCGTTTAGCTGTACGCTGTCTACTGTCTGGTTTTTGATCTTGATGCATTTCATATCCTGTCCGCCGATGTCCAGGATACAGTCAACCTCCGGATCGAAGAAGGCGGCTGCATAGTAATGAGAGACAGTTTCCACTTCCCCCTCATCCAGAAGCAGGGCTGCCTTTACCAGAGCTTCACCGTAGCCGGTAGAGCAGGAATAAGCAATTCTGGCCTCCTTTGGCAGAAGAGAATAGATTTCCTGGATAGAACGGATTGCTGTTTTTAATGGGCTGCCGTCGTTATTGCTGTAGAAGGAATATAAAAGGCTTCCATCTTCGCCTACGAGGGCCGTTTTTGTGGTGGTGGAGCCGGCATCAATGCCCAGGTAGCAGTTTCCTTTGTAAGAAGCCAGCTCTCCGGTCTTCACCCTGTAGGAACTCTGACGCTCGTGAAAGGCGTGGTACTCCTCTTCCGTAGCAAACAGGGGCTCCATACGTTCTACCTCAAAGTCCATATGGATGGACCTGCGGAGACGTTCCTTCAGCCCGGTCAGGGAGACGGAGGTATCCTTTTTAGAATTCAGGGCAGAGCCGATAGCTGCAAACAAATGTGAATTTTCCGGGACAATGGCATGCTCTTCATCCAGCTTTAATGTGCGGATAAAGGCGGCCTTTAATTCGGATAAAAAGTGCAGGGGACCGCCCAGAAAAGCCACATGACCGCGGATAGGCTTACCGCAGGCAAGACCGGAAATGGTCTGGTTGACTACTGCCTGGAAAATGGAAGCGGCCAGATCCTCCTTCGTAGCCCCTTCGTTGATTAAAGGCTGGATATCTGTCTTGGCAAACACGCCGCAGCGGGCTGCGATTGGGTAAAGTGCTTTATAATTTCTGGCATATTCATTCAGACCGGAAGCATCGCTTTGCAGAAGAGATGCCATCTGGTCGATGAAGGAACCGGTGCCTCCGGCACAGATGCCGTTCATACGCTGCTCAATATTTCCGCCTTCAAAATAGATGATCTTTGCATCCTCTCCTCCCAATTCAATGGCAACGTCCGTCTGCGGCGCCATTTTCTGAAGAGAGGTGGAAACAGCGATGACCTCCTGGACAAAGGGAATGTCCAGATGTGTAGCCAGTGTCAGTCCTCCGGAGCCGGTGATGACCGGGCACAGAGATAATTCGCCCAGCTTATCATGTGCTTTCTGAAGCAGATCAGCCAGGGTTTCCTGGATGTTGGCAAAATGCCGTTCATAATCCGCAAACAGCAGGGTTTCATTCTCATCAAGAATCGCGATTTTAACCGTAGTGGAACCGATATCAATTCCCAATGTGTATGTATTCATAAAACTTGGTTATGCCTCCTCTTTTTGTAAATATAAGTTCTGAAGTATATTTATTTCATTGGCAGCACTATCATGCTGCAAAAGTTCCTTCTTATTAAAAAGCAGGTCAACAGATTCCGTAACATTATACGACAATCTTTGCAAAATGACAATGTAAAAGTTTAACAATGATTGTCCGGTTAGCAGTTGAAATTTGGAAGAAATCAAGCTATACTTGTTTGAACAGTAATTTATAATAAAGAAAGAGGATATGAAGATGGAAGTATATAGAATTTTGAAGACAGAGGGAAGAGCGAAACGAGCGGAATTCCATACGGTCCATGGAACGATCCAGACGCCTGTTTTTATGAATGTGGGAACGGCCGCAGCAATCAAAGGTGCGGTATCCACTATGGATTTACAGGAAATTGGAACGCAGGTGGAGCTTTCGAATACGTATCATCTGCATGTTCGTCCGGGAGATCATATTGTCAGGCAGCTTGGCGGACTCCATAAATTTATGGTATGGGACAAGCCGATCCTGACGGATTCCGGAGGGTTTCAGGTATTCTCTCTTGCAGGACTGCGCAAAATTAAAGAAGAGGGCGTGTATTTCCGTTCTCATATCGATGGGCATAAGATTTTTATGGGACCGGAGGAAAGCATGCAGATTCAGTCGAACCTGGCCTCAACCATTGCCATGGCGTTCGATGAGTGTCCCAGCAGTGTGGCTGACAGAGAATATGTACAGAAATCTGTGGATCGAACCACCAGATGGCTTGCCCGCTGCAAGGCAGAAATGGCAAGGTTGAACAGCCTGACGGATACGATCAACCGGAATCAGCTTTTATTTGGTATTAATCAGGGAGCTGTTTATGAGGATATTCGTATTGCCCATGCGCAGGCGATTTCTGAACTGGATCTGGATGGCTATGCAGTGGGTGGTCTGGCTGTAGGAGAAAGCCATGAGGAAATGTACCGTATTCTGGAAGAAACGGTTCCCCATCTGCCACGAAATAAGCCTACGTATCTCATGGGTGTGGGAACGCCGGCAAATATTCTGGAGTCAGTGGATAGAGGCGTGGATTTCTTTGATTGTGTATATCCAAGCAGAAACGGACGTCATGGGCATGTTTATACCAATCATGGAAAAATGAACCTCTTCAATGCAAAATATGAATTGGACACGCGTCCCATTGAGGAAGGCTGCCGGTGTCCGGCCTGCCGTCATTACAGCAGAGCATATATCCGTCATCTCCTAAAAGCGAAGGAAATGCTTGGAATGAGGCTTTGTGTGCTTCATAATCTCTATTTCTATAACCACATGATGGAAGAAATCAGAGACGCCCTGGATGCCGGGAACTTTGCGGAATATAAGAAAATGCGGCTCGAGGGTTTTGCACAGGGGAAGATCAACAGCAATCGCTGATGGTCCATAAAACCGCCTTTGTATATCTCATATTGTTTTTGTAACATAAGCCAGGTCCGGTGGCAATGGAATTCCGGCCGCAGCCGAAGAAGCTGTGATTCGTCATGGCCTTCTGCCAGGGGAATCATAGAGTATGTCAGGTATCACGGAGTTTCATGCCAAGGATGTGGCGGAGAGAAACATACTCTGCCTTACAAGGCTGATACAGCTCTGTAAGGAAAACGACATCGAGTTTATTGCTCTTGTTAACGTATCAGTATTTTGGAGAGTTTTTTGTTGTGAATGAGGTATGGTATATTAATTTTAACAACGGTCAGTTTTATCCGATATGCAGTTATGATCTGTCGGCATATACGGACGATGATGGACATCTGAACGGAGATGCTTCACAGGATTTTTCGGAGATTCTGGCACAGGTGCCGGATAACACGTATGAGTTTCCGGTTACGGATAGGATAGAGGATGAGACTGCAGCAGTAGGGTAACGGAAAGAAAATGGAGGGACGGAAGACTATGAGATCAATATTGGATTATCTGGAAAATTCCGCAAAAATGTATCCGGAGAAAACGGCCTTTGCAGATGAACAGGAGGAATGCTCCTTTAAAGGATTAAGGAAGCGTGCAAGGGCGATAGGTACGAAGCTTGCTGCATATGGGGTTGCACGCAGGCCTGTTCCTGTCATGATGGAAAAAGGTGTACAGACCATTGAGATATTGATGGGAATCGTGTATGCAGGCGGTTTTTATGTGATGTTGGATGCTTCTCATCCGGTTCATCGTCTGAAGCAGATATTGGAAGCCCTGCAGGCAGAGGAAATGATTGTTGCTTCCGAAAATATGGAAATCGCAGGTCAGCTTGGTTTTTCCGGAAAGCTGATCGCTCCAGGGGAGCTTATGGAGGGAGAAGCGGATGAGGCAGTATTAAAAAGTATCCGGGATGCACAGTGCGACATTGATCCATTGTATGTTTTATTTACCTCCGGTTCGACTGGTGTTCCCAAGGGTGTAGTGGTCAGTCATCGGTCCGTGATCGATTTTATGGAATATTTTACAGACATTTTTGGTATCCACTCAGAGGATGTAATTGGAAATCAGGCGCCGTGGGACTTTGATGTGTCCGTAAAGGATATTTATGCCGGATTAAAGACCGGAGCAACGGTGCAGATCATCCCCAGGAAGCTGTTTTCCTTTCCGATGATGCTTCTGGATTTTCTGGATGAGAAAAAGGTTACGAACCTGACCTGGGCCGTATCCGCCCTTTGTATTGTTTCTACCTTAAATGGATTTTCCTATAAGATACCTTCTGCGTTGAAGCGTGTGATGTTCTCCGGAGAGTCCATGCCTGTCCGTCATCTGAATTACTGGAGAAAGCATCTGCCGGATGCCATGTTTGTGAACCTTTATGGTCCAACGGAGATTACCTGTAACTGTACCTACCATATCCTGAACCGCGAATTTGCACCGGGGGATTTGCTTCCGGTCGGAACGGCATTTCCGAATGAAAAGGTCTTTCTTCTGGATGAAAATGACCATGAGGTAACGGAGCCGGGAGTTAAAGGAGAAATCTGTGTTTCGGGAACTGCTTTGGCATTGGGATATTATAACAATCCCGAACAGACACAGAAGGCCTTTGTACAAAATCCTTTGAATCCATGGTATTTGGAGCCTATTTACAGAACGGGAGATTTAGGTATTTATAATCGTGCCGGGGAAATGTGCTTTGCATCCAGAAAGGATTTCCAGATTAAGCATATGGGACATCGGATTGAGCTTGGAGAAATCGAATGTGCACTGGAAAAGGTAGAAGGCCTGGTGAGAGCCACCTGCTTTTTTGATCAGAAAAAAAATAAGATTGTGTGCTGTTATCAGGGAGAGATAGATAAGAAACGTCTGAGTGCAGAGCTTAGACAGTTTTTGCCGGATTACATGATTCCGAACGTTTTCCGTAAAACAGAGACAATGCCGATTACAAAAAACGGAAAAGTTGATAAAAAGGCATTGCAGGCATTATATGATGAGAAAAAGCTTCCAAATGCCTGAAAATAAGAGATAGGGAGGGCAAGAATAAGAAATGATTGGGTCGGTCAATAATCTGAGCGGTGTAGGCGGACGGCAAGGCGATAAACAAAACCGTCTTCGCGCTCGTGCGCTTCCCCATTTTATTTGTTCTTTACAAAAAATATGAAAAACCACTTGAAGAAAATGTGGTTATTGTGTATGATATATCATAGTGTCCTTATATTTTGGGCAAGTAAGTCAGTTTTGAAACAGGAGGAAGCAAAATGGAGGCACAAGGCGGAGCAGCAAGCATGGGAATGATGATTTTGTGGATGGTAGTCATCTTTGGAGTAATGTACTTTTTAATGATCCGTCCGCAGAAGAAAGAGCAGAAAAGACTGCAGGCTATGCTCAACAGCATGGAAGTCGGTGACAGCATTGTTACCACAAGCGGCTTCTACGGCGTTGTTATTGATATGACAGAAGAGGATGTCATTGTAGAATTCGGTAATAACAAGAATTGCCGCATTCCTATGAGAAAACAGGCCGTTGCTGAAGTAGAAAAAGCAGAACAGGCTTCTGCATGACCGGAAGTAGAAAAAGTAAGTACTGCAGAGGCTGCGGTGCTTATTTTTTTCATTTATAGAAGGCAGGGCGGATGATGAAAGACCGAGGCTGGTTATAGATTTATACAGCAGTGCATTTTGTTGTGGACCTATCCTGCATATATTTCCTGACAGGAATGATGATTCCAAGATTTGCGGAGCAGTCTTTTCGCTTTTGCTGGTGGTCTGTATCCGTTCTCTTTATGGTACGCTTCTGAATTACTCCTGGAAAAACGGTATGTGGATCGGACTGGTTTTTACCTTATGCATTGCAGGAGGTGGCGGTATTTTCCCTTTCGTCTCGCAGAAGAGGGAATTACACTCAGTTATCAATTTTTGACAAAATTGGCAGTTTTGGCTTCTATTGTTGTGATTTTAGCACTGACGGCAGTGATTCTTCTGCTTAGAAAGAAAAAAATAAAAAAATTTCTGAAAATTACACTTTCGCTTTAATAGGTTGAAATCTTCTGAAAAGTGCGTTATTATAATAACGATACTCTGTCAGGAGAAGATTGACAGGCAGTTTCGGCTTTTTCTGCCGGAAAAGGAACCTGTATGAAGGAGAGGAACGAGAATTATGGAATATAAGATTGCGTTGATTCCTGGTGATGGAATCGGACCGGAAATTGTAAGAGAAGCGAAAAGGGTGCTGGATAAGGTTTGTGAAAAATACCGGCATTCATTTACATATTCAGAGGTTCTCCTGGGAGGCGCATCGATTGATGTGCATGGAGTGCCGCTGACGGAGGAAGCAATTGCGGAGGCAAAGGCTTCAGACGCTGTTCTCATGGGCTCCATTGGCGGAGATGCAAAAACATCTTCATGGTATCAGATGGAACCTTCGAAACGTCCGGAAGCCGGGCTCCTTGCGATCCGTAAGGCGCTGAATCTGTTTGCAAATCTGCGACCGGCTTATCTGTATAATGAATTGAAGGCAGCCTGCCCTCTGCGGGATGAAATTATCGGGGAGGGTTTCGATATGATCATTGTCCGTGAGCTGACAGGCGGCTTGTATTTCGGAGAACGTAAGACGATTGAAGAAGACGGTGTCAAAAAGGCTGTTGACACTCTGACGTATAATGAAAAGGAAATTCGCCGGATTGCCGTAAAGGCTTTTGAGATCGCTATGAAGCGCTCAAAAAGGGTGACAAGCGTGGATAAGGCGAATGTGCTGGATTCCTCCAGGTTATGGAGAAGTGTTGTGGAGGAAGTGGCTAAGGATTATCCGGAAGTAACGCTGGAGCATATGCTGGTGGACAATTGTGCAATGCAGCTTGTTCGCGATCCGAAGCAGTTTGACGTGATCCTGACGGAGAATATGTTCGGTGATATTTTATCCGATGAAGCCAGCATGGTAACAGGTTCTATCGGAATGCTGTCATCAGCCAGCCTGAATGAGACGAAATTCGGCCTCTATGAGCCCAGCCACGGCTCAGCGCCGGATATTGCGGGACAGGATAAAGCAAATCCAATTGCAACGATTTTATCTGCGGCAATGATGCTTCGCTATTCTTTGGACCTGGACAAAGAAGCAGATGCCGTGGAGACGGCTGTGCAGAAGGTATTGACAGAGGGTTACCGTACCGGAGACATTATGTCCGAAGGCTGCAGACTTGTGGGAACGGCGGAAATGGGTGCTCTGATCGCGGCAGCTTTGTAAATACAGATAAAGTTTCAGGAAGATGATTATAGTATCATAAGATAAAGGAGAGAATCAAAATGAGAAGTGATGCAGTAAAAACGGGCTCACAGCAGGCGCCCCACAGATCCCTGTTCAATGCCCTGGGAATGACCAGGGAAGAGTTGGAGCGTCCATTGGTCGGCATCGTAAGCTCCTATAATGAAATCGTGCCGGGTCATATGAATCTGGATAAAATTGTGGATGCAGTAAAGCAGGGGGTTGCTATGGCCGGCGGCACGCCTGTTGTATTTCCGGCAATTGCGGTTTGTGACGGAATTGCAATGGGGCATATCGGTATGAAATACTCCCTGGTTACAAGAGATCTGATTGCGGATTCTACAGAATCCATGGCTCTTGCACATCAGTTTGATGCACTGGTCATGGTACCGAACTGTGACAAAAATGTGCCGGGACTTTTAATGGCAGCAGCCAGAATCAATGTTCCGACGGTATTTGTCAGCGGCGGACCGATGATGGCAGGACATATCCATGGACATAAAACCAGCCTTTCCAGTATGTTTGAGGCAGTCGGTGCCTATGCAGCAGGAAATATTTCCGAAGATGAGCTGACAGAATACGAAAACAAGACCTGTCCTACCTGTGGTTCCTGTTCCGGAATGTATACTGCAAACAGCATGAACTGCCTGACAGAAGCCCTTGGTATGGGACTTCGCGGAAACGGAACCATTCCTGCTGTATATTCTGAGCGTATCCGTCTTGCAAAGCATTCCGGCATGCAGGTCATGGAACTGTACCGCAGAAATATCCGTCCGAGAGATATTATGACAGAGGATGCCGTTTTGAACGCCCTGACGGTTGATATGGCACTTGGATGTTCTACAAACAGTATGCTGCATCTTCCGGCGATTGCACATGAGATCGGCATGGATTTTGATATCAGTTTTGCAAATGAGATTAGTGAAAAAACGCCGAACCTTTGCCATCTGGCACCCGCAGGTCCGACCTATATGGAAGATCTGAATGAAGCCGGCGGTGTTTATGCTGTCATGAATGAGCTGAACAAAAAAGGACTACTGCATACAGGATGCATGACTGTGACAGGCAAGACAGTAGGAGAAAATATTGAGGGATGTAAAATTCTGAATCCGGAGGTTATACGCCCCCTCGATCATCCATACAGCCAGACGGGCGGTCTTGCAGTTCTGAAAGGAAATCTGGCTCCGGATGGCGGTGTAGTAAAACGTTCTGCTGTTGTAGAAGAGATGATGGTACACGAAGGGCCGGCTCGTGTTTTTGACTGCGAGGAGGATGCGATTGAAGCAATCAAGGGTGGTAAGATCGTAGCCGGTGATGTAGTCGTGATCCGTTATGAGGGACCGAAGGGAGGACCTGGTATGAGAGAGATGCTGAATCCGACTTCCGCAATCGCAGGTATGGGACTTGGTTCTTCTGTGGCGCTGATTACGGACGGACGTTTCAGCGGTGCTTCCAGAGGCGCCTCTATCGGGCATGTTTCTCCGGAGGCCGCCGTAGGCGGACCGATTGCTCTGATCGAAGAGGGAGATATCATCAGTATCAATATTCCGGAAATGAAGCTGGAAGTCAGGGTTTCAGAGGAAGAAATGAAAGCAAGAAAAGAAAAATGGCAGCCTCGTGAACCGAAGGTGACGACCGGATATCTGGCAAGATATGCATCTATGGTTACCTCCGGCAGCAGAGGCGCTATTTTGGAGATACCAAAGGCAAGATAAGGAGGAGAAAATATGCAGCTTACAGGTGCGGAAATCATCGTTGAATGTCTGAAGGAGCAGGGGATAGACACCGTGTTCGGGTATCCGGGCGGCGCTATTCTGAATGTTTATGATGCTCTTTATGAATACAGAAATGAAATCAAACATGTGCTTACATCCCATGAACAGGGAGCTTCCCATGCTGCGGATGGATATGCGCGCGCAACCGGAAAGGTTGGTGTATGTCTGGCGACTTCCGGTCCGGGAGCAACAAATCTTGTCACTGGAATTGCAACTGCCTATATGGATTCTGTTCCAATGGTTGCCATTACCTGTAATGTCGGAAGGTCTCTACTTGGAAAGGATTCCTTTCAGGAGGTTGATATTGCCGGAATCGTAATGCCTGTGACAAAACACAGTTATATTGTAAAGGATATTGCCAAGCTTTCGGATACCATGCGCAAGGCCTTCTATATCGCAAAAAGCGGCCGTCCGGGTCCGGTACTCGTGGATGTAACAAAAGATGTGACTGCGGCAAAATACGATTATCAGCCGCGCCGTCCGGCCACGATCAATCCTGCGACCAGCGAGATACGCATGTGTGATGTAAATGAGGCAGTTCAGATGATCTGTCATGCCAGAAAGCCGTTTATCTTCGTAGGCGGCGGCGGAGTGATTTCGAATGCTTCCGAAGAAATCACAGAACTGGCGCACAGAATTGACGCACCGGTTTGCGACAGTTTAATGGGGAAGGGCGCTTTCAGCGGTGAGGATCCCTTATACACGGGAATGCTGGGCATGCACGGAACGAAAACCTCTAATCTGGGAGTGAGTCAGTGTGACCTTCTGATCGTGCTTGGGGCGCGTTTCAGTGACCGTGTTACCGGAAATGCCACGACCTTTGCAAGAAATGCCAAAATCCTTCAGATAGATATTGATGCTGCCGAAATCAATAAAAACGTAGTGGTTGACGCTTCTATTGTTGGCGATATCAAAGAAGTATTAAGAAGGCTTCTGGAGGAGATTCCTGAGAAAAAGCACAAAGAGTGGGTGGCAAAGATACGGGAAATGAAAGAAAAGTATCCGCTGAGATATGACCATACCCAACTGACAGGACCGTATGTGATCGAAAAGCTGTATGAGCTGACAAAGGGCGATGCCATTATCTGCACGGATGTAGGACAGCATCAGATGTGGGCAGCGCAGTATTATAAATATAAGGAGCCGCATACCCTGCTGACCTCCGGCGGTCTTGGCACTATGGGCTATGGTCTTGGCGCTGCAATCGGAGCAAAAATGGGGAGACCGGATAAGACGGTTGTAAATATTGCGGGTGACGGCTGCTTCCGTATGAACATGAACGAAATTGCAACAGCGGTACGCTGTGGAAACCCATTGGTTCAGATCATATTGAATAACCATGTACTTGGTATGGTTCGTCAGTGGCAGACCTTGTTTTATGACCACAGATATTCCCATACCGTTCTGAACGATGCGGTGGATTTCGTAAAGGTTGCAGAGGCAATGGGTGCACAGGCAATCCGTGTGACAACAATGGGTGAAGTAGAGCCCGCATTGAAGAAGGCGCTTTCTGCCAAAGGCCCTGTGGTTCTGGACTGCTGGATCGATCAGGATCTGAGCGTATTCCCAATGGTACCGGCAGGAGCCAATATTGATGATGTATTTGACGAGGAGGATATGAAAAACAATGAGTAGAGTGTATAACTTTTCCGCAGGACCGGCGGTCCTTCCGGAACCGGTGTTAAAAGAAGTTGCAGAGGAAATGCTGGATTATCAGGGAACCGGCATGTCAGTTATGGAAATGAGTCACAGAAGTGCTGCGTTCCAGAGAATTATTGATGAGGCCGAGCAGGATTTGAGAGAACTTATGGAGATTTCGGATAATTATAAGGTTTTATTCCTGCAGGGCGGCGCGTCTCAGCAATTTGCCATGATTCCAATGAACCTGATGAAAAATAAGACTGCAGATTATATTGTGACAGGGCAGTGGGCGAAGAAGGCTTACCAGGAAGCACAGAAATACGGAAAAGCCAATAAGATCGCATCCTCTGAGGATGAGACCTTCTCTTACATTCCTGACTGCAGCGATCTGCCAATCAGTCCGGATGCGGATTACGTATACATTTGCGAGAACAATACCATTTATGGAACAAAATATAAGGAGCTTCCGAATACCAAGGGTAAGATTCTGGTATCGGATGTTTCCTCCTGTTTCCTGTCTGAGCCGGTGGATGTGAGCAAATACGGCATTATCTACGGCGGTGTGCAGAAAAATATCGGACCTGCAGGTATGGTCATTGTAATCATAAGAGAGGATTTGATTACAGAGGATGTACTTCCGGGCACACCGACCATGCTGACCTACAAGACCCATGCAGATGCAGGCTCTCTGTATAATACACCGAACGCCTACTGTATTTATGTATGCGGTAAGGTGTTTAAATGGCTGAAATCCATGGGCGGACTCTCTGAAATGAAGAGAAGAAACGAAGAAAAAGCCAAGCTCCTGTATGATTTCCTGGATCAGAGCAAAATGTTCAAAGGTACGGTTGTGAAGAAGGATCGTTCTCTGATGAATGTGCCGTTTGTTACAGGAGATAAAGAGCTGGATGCAAAATTTGTAAAGGCGGCTGCGGAGGCAGGTCTGGTAAACCTGAAGGGGCATAGAACAGTTGGCGGTATGCGTGCCAGCATTTACAATGCAATGCCGAAGGAGGGGGTAGAAGCCCTGGTTGCATTCATGAAAAAGTTTGAGGAGGAAAATGCGTAATGTTCCAGTATCATTGCATGAATCCGATTGCAGAAAAAGGGTTGGAGCTGTTCAGCTCAGATTATAAAAAAATTGATACGATAGACAGTGCAGACGCTGTCCTGGTGAGAAGTGCAAAAATGCACGATATGGAAATGCCGGAATCCGTAAAGGCCATTGCCCGTGCAGGTGCAGGTGTAAATAATATTCCGGTTAAGGAGTGTTCAGAAAAAGGAATTGTTGTATTCAATACACCGGGAGCAAATGCCAACGGCGTAAAGGAGCTTGTGCTTGCAGGTATGCTTCTGGCTTCCCGTGATATTGTAGGCGGCATTGAATGGGTAGCACAGCAGAAAGACCGTGAGGATATTGACAAGCTGGCAGAAAAGCAGAAGAAACAGTTTGCCGGATGCGAGATCAGCGGAAAGAAACTGGGGATTATCGGACTTGGGGCAATCGGTGCTCTTGTTGCAAATGCGGCTTCCGATTTAGGCATGGAGGTATATGGATATGACCCATACATTTCCATAGACGCTGCATGGAACCTTTCCAGAACTATCAGGCACAGCAAAACCCTGGATGAGATATACACACAGTGTGACTATATCACTGTACATGTGCCTCTTCTGGACAGCACAAAGCAGATGATCAATAAAGAGGCCTTTGCAAAGATGAAAGACGGGGTAGTCCTTTTGAATTTTGCCAGAGATCTTCTGGTAGATGAAGAAGCACTGATTGAGGCATTGGAAAGCGGCAAGGTGAAGAAGTATGTCACTGACTTTGCCAATCCACTGGTTGCCGGAAGAGAGGGAATTCTGGTCACTCCGCATCTGGGTGCTTCCACAGAGGAATCCGAAGAAAATTGCGCAATTATGGCTGTAAAAGAGATGAGAGACTTCCTTGAGAACGGAAATATTAAAAATTCCGTAAACTTCCCGAATTGTGACATGGGTACCTGTGTGACTGTGGGAAGGATCGCGATCACGCATCAGAATATTCCGAACATGATCAGTCAGTTTACCAAGATTCTTGGCGAAGAGGGTCTGAATATCGCGGATATGACGAATAAGAGCAAGGGTGAATATGCATATACCCTGATTGATCTGGAAAGTGCAGCTTCCAAAGAAGCATTGGATGAGCTGCAGGCAGTGGAAGGCGTAGCAAAGGTACGTGTCATAAAATAAGGAGCTGTTTATGAATATGCTGGAGAAATACAGCAAAAAAAGCAGGAAGCTGAAAAAACAGATGAAAAGGATAAAGACACTGAAGGCATTGTACAGGAACCGCAAAAAGTTCGGTACTGCGGTTTATAGTGTGTTATATCTGGCTTCCGGAAGGCATCAGTAAGGATAAAAGGCTTTATTTGCATATGAAGAATATGGATCATACAGAAAAAGGGCATTTCTTTGCCCTTTTTCTGCTGTTTAATGGGGGACAATATTTATTTCAGAGAAAATTCTGTTAAAAGCTTCACACTGCCGGAAATTCTGGTAAGCCGCTTTTTTTTATGAAATCCAATACCTCCTGGCGGGTCGGCATTACGCGGAGAGCACCCTTGCGCGTGGTGATGAGGGATGCAGCAGCGTTGGCAAAGGTCAGAAGCTCCATGAGATTTTCTTCTGTGAGGCTGTCAAGTCCATGCTCCAAAACGTAATTCAGAGTACTTGCGCAGAAAGTGTCTCCTGCACCAGTGGTTTCAATCGTATTTTCCTGCAAAAACGGAGCCGATTCTGTACGAAGCTCCTTATAGTAGGCACGGCTGCCTTCCTTTCCCATTGTGATGAGTACCAGAGGAATGTTGTATTTATCGCGGATAAGAGCAGCGCCCTTGTCATAATCCGTTGTTCCGAAGAGAAATTCCACTTCATTGTCGGAGATTTTTAAAACGTCACATTTGGTCATACCGTATTCGATTTCTGCACGGGCATCCTCCAGGGATTTCCAAAGAGGAGGGCGCAGATTCGGGTCAAAGGTAATGATACAGCCGGCTGCTTTGGCAACTTCAATGGCATGGCGGGTTGCTTCGCGAACCCCTTTATGGGTAGAGGAAAGTGTTCCGAAATGGAAAATGCGGGAATCACGGATCAAATCTTCCTGAACCTCTTCCTTTGTAAGCATCATATCAGCCCCTGGGTCCCGGTAAAAGGAGAAATCTCTGTCTCCGTCCGGATAGGTATGTACAAAAGCAAGAGTTGTATGAACCGTTTCATCCATGACCAGATTGCGGGTGTCGATTCCGACCTCCTCCACTGCATTTTTTAACTGGGTGCCGAACATATCTTTTCCGACTTTCCCGATGAATGCTGTTTTTTTGCCGAGCTGTTCCAGCATGGCAAGTACGTTGCACGGAGCTCCGCCCGGGTTCGCTTCCAGAAGCGGATTGCCCTGGGAACTGCTTCCATTTTCTGTAAAGTCGATCAATAATTCTCCTAAGGCAGTTACGTCATATGTTTTGTTTTCCATTGTAAAAAACCTCCTTGTGATTCCTGAAGTCCTATTATATTTTACAAATATAATTGCTATTTTCAATTTATCGTAGGAAGCGTGTTTTGTCAAACAATTTTCTTTATTTTTACAAATAAAAATGATACAATGAACATATAGCGGAATCGAGGTAAGCCGCGTGAGCGTGCAGAGAAGTGGGCGCATTGAAGTTTGTGTTATAGATCAGACAGTGGAGGGAATTATGAACGAAAAAATATATGGATATATGGATTGGCCGCGTATAGAGGCGGTTGTGTACGGCGAGGAAGCATCTCCGAAGGATGTTATGATGCCGAGACTGACGCCGGATGGAATCCTGATTCAGGGATTTTTCCCGGAAGCAGAGAGTGCAGAGGTATGTATAGGAAAGAAGTCTTATTCTATGGAATTGGAGGATGAAGCGGGTTATTTTGCAGCGCTGATTCCGGGACGAAAAATGCTGCAGTATAGCTTCAGGATTGTGCGCAGGGGTGAAGTACAGGAATTTGCGGATCCTTATGCATTTCCGGGACAGATCACAGAGGAAGAAGAAAAAGCGTTTTGTGCAGGTGTATATTATCATGTATATGAGAAGCTTGGTGCACATCCAATGGTAATAAGCGGCGTTCAGGGAACCAGCTTTGCCGTTTGGGCACCGAATGCGATGCGTGTCAGTGTAGTCGGAGATTTTAATGATTGGGATGGCAGACGCCATATGATGCACAGAATGCCGATGTCCGGTATTTTTGAATTGTTTATCCCGGGTGTAAAAGCAGGAGATGTTTATAAATATGAGATTAAGATCAAAGGCGGAGAGCTTCGCCTGAAATCTGATCCATATGCAGCGTGTACCGAGCTTCCGCCTGCCACTGCTTCTGTGGTTGCAGATATTGAGGACTTTGTATGGACAGATGATGTATGGATGAAGGAGAGAAAGAACTATGCAGACAGAAAGCAGCCGCTGTCTATTTATGAGACAGGTCTGCCGGAGTGGAAATCAGCAGAAAATCTGGCTGCATTTGTAAAAGAGCTTGGCTATACCCATGTGGAGCTGCATCCCGTTATGGAATATCTGGATGAGAGTACGGGCGGCTATTCCACCTTTGCATATTATGCACCTACTAAACGATTCGGAACGCCGGGGGAATTCCGGAAGCTGATTGACCGCTTGCACCAGGAAGGCATCGGGGTGATTCTGGATTGGACTCCGGCACAGTTTCCACGCTGTGAGAGCGGTCTGGAAGCATTTGACGGAACGCCTCTTTATGAAGCTGCTGATCCGGCTGCTGCTGTGCATCCGATGTGGGGAACGATGCTCTATAATTATGAAAGTCCGATGGTTAAGGATTTTCTGATCGGAAACGCTTTTTACTGGCTGGAATTTTATCATGCAGATGGCCTGCGTCTGGATGATGTGGATAGCATGCTTTATTTGGATTACGGAAGAAAACCGGGAGAATGGACACCGAACCTCTATGGCAGCAACGAAAACCTGCATGCAGTGGAATTTCTGAAGCATTTGAATTCAATCGTGAAGAAGCAGCTTCCGGGAACGCTTATGATTGCGCAGGAGGACGGGCTTTGGCCGGAGTTGACCGACCGTGTGGAAAATGACCATATTGGTTTTGATTATAAATGGAGCGGCGGATGGACGAAGGATTTACTTGCATATTTGTCTGAGGAACCTGGTGAGCGCAAAAATCATCATGACCAGCTTACTTTATCCATGCTCTATGCATACTGTGAGCACTACGTTCTGACGCTGGGACGCAGGGATACAGGGACTCTGGATGAATTTATGGAGAAGCTGCCGGGAAGCCGGGAGCAGAAGCTTGCGCAGGTGAGAGAAGCCTATACCTACATGATGCTGCATCCGGGGTGCAAGATGATGTCTCCGCCAGCGGATATGCCGGAAGGACTGAAGAACTGTATTCAGGATTTGAATGCTTTGTACAAAGAGCATCCGGCACTTTATGAAAAGGATGACGATTACGATGGGTTTGAGTGGGTTCAGCTTATGAAGTATGAAGAAAATGTGCTGACCTTCCTTCGCTTGACCGGAAAGCCGGAAGAAACACTGCTGGCAGTTTGCAGCTTTTCCGAAACATCTCATGAAGGGTATCAGGTAGGAGTTCCGTTTTACGGAAAATACAAGGAAATCTTCAACAGTGACCAGAAGAAATACGGCGGTGCAGGCAAGGTGAATCCAAGAGCCAAAACCAGCAGGCGGGAAGAATGCGATGAACGGGAGTATTCTTTGAAGTTAAGACTGCCGGCTTTTGGCATCAGTGTATTTGCCTGTACGCCGGATAGGAAGCCTTTGAAAAAAGCGGCAGAAAGGAAGCCTCAGGCCAAAAAGAACCGACAAAAAGAAGGCGCCGTTAAGAAAAAAAGTTAAGAAAAAAGAAAAATAAAAGAATTAAGGCTTGCATTTTTTTTAAAATGCGGTATAATATCAGTTGTGTTCAGCACAAGCTGGAATAGCTCAGTCGGTAGAGCACTTCACTCGTAATGAAGGGGTCGAGAGTTCGAGTCTCTTTTCCAGCTTACGGCAGAGAGCCGGGAATCCTTTATATAGGGATTCCCGGCTTGTTTTTGTTGCTTAAAGAAACCTGTTAAAGTTTATTTACACTTAAACTTTGTTGGTTCTTCAATCAGGGATGCAACCTGGAATTCATGTTTGTGGCCGTCTTCCATAGTAGTGAAGTCTTTTGCGAAATGCACATGCTTGCCGCCGCCCACATCAATAGCACCGGAAGATTTTCCGAAGAATTCATGAAAATGGCCATCGGCAAAGTCTGTGCGGAATTTTATCTCATGAAAATGATCGTCTTTGCCCGGGATAGGCTTAGCTTCTCCGGATACCGTACAAAATCTATGGTTATGGCAGTCATTGCATTCCTGGAATACCCGGGTGATACCGGTAATTTCGTGGACATGTTTCTGCTCATTACAGTTATGGTTATGCATGATAGAACTACTCCTTATTCTTTTTCTATATGGTATGCGGAAACAGAATAAAGGTTCATTCAGGGAAAGGAGTTAGTCTCGCACAAAAAAGTACGCCGGGTTAAACGCACACCGAATAATTCAGTGGAAATCGGTGCACCCTATCCATGAGGTGATGAGCATGGACAAGAGAAAATCAGAAAAGCAGCAGCGGAAGAAATCAAATGAAGAATTTAACAGTATCACGCAGAAAGTAAAGGTGGAAAACCAAAACCAGACACATAATGTCCGGAAAGAAGGAATTGCTCCAATCAACCAGAAACGATGAGGCGGCCTATTTGGCCGCCTTTACCAGTGGAGGGAAAAGTATGGACAACAAGTGCAGCCGGAGCCAAGACGCAGGCAAAAGCGGCGGGAGTTGGTACTCAGTCCTATCTTTGCTGCTTAAAAGGTTACTATGGTATCATGATCTTTACAATAAAAAAATTATGCTGTTCATAAATATCAATATGTCCATTATATTTTTGAACAATGCTAAAAATTTGTTGCATACCATAGCCGTGTTGTGTCTTATCCAATTTATTGCTGAGAAGAGGGCGATTATTATCTAAGACTGACTGGCATATTTTATTTCTGATTTCGAATATTTTGTAACCTGATAAACTATAGATTTCTGTTATTATGTATCGATTTTGAATCTTTTCATTTCGTGAAGATTCTATGGCATTATCAAAGATATTTCCCAGTAAAGAACATAGGTCAAAATCTTCCATTGGTAAATCAGTTATATCTTCAATATTTCCTAGAAATTTGATGTTACTCTCTCTTGATTGAGCAGCCTTAAGGTTAATTATATAATTAAGCATATTGTTAGATATGTGTATTTCTTCAGAGAACACTATCTTGCTGTTGCATATATTCTTAATATATTCAATTGCATTGTTGTATGTATGATTTTCTATGCAGTAAAGTATATGCAGAAGATGATTGTTTATATCGTGTTGTAGCCGCATTAATTTGTCATAATATTGTTTGGTGTCGCTTAATAAATCGTAATCAGATTTTCTCTTTTGACGAAATAGTTCCAGTTCTGTTTCAATTTTAGCCTTATGACTCAATCTAGTATACGTATAGAATGCAATAAGGTTATTTACACAGAGGAAAAACATTAGAAACACAATTACAATGTTTAGTTTTAGTGGTGGCTTATCAATTAATAGGTTCATACACATGCATATTGCGAATGTACTCATAAGACCAATTAATACCACCCACTTTATATTACTGGTATAGTTTTTGTTTTCATAGTGATCAGCTATATAAATATAAATTGTTATAAGCATAACTAAAGTTATTTTGGATAATATACACATGGCCATATATTCCGGAGTGAATTCTTGAAGCAATTCAGGAATGTGCTTTTTTTTAACCAGATAAAATAAATTATATATCAATATATGATTTAGCATGAGAGTCTCGTAATATAATATACATGAAAAAAAACATCGTAATTTAGAAATTTTACAAAATCCCCAATATTGCATAATAATAAAAGATACGGCCATACATAATAAAATAGAAAATAATTTAAACCTCTTATTAATAAATAACGTTATACAAGTTAAAAAAATAGACAATAGGGTTAATCCCATTTTCTTTTCTGATACTCTGTAACCATTAAATTTTGCAAAAAATATTGAAGCAAGAATAGAATCATATAATGTTAAAAAGAAACGAAAAATACTGTACATTGCAAATTACCCCTATCTGTATTTTTAAATACTGTAATAATTAAGTGTTTTATTTAATGTAAAGATATTTTATATTCGTCAACCAAACTTTTAATTTTATTCCGGCTAACGGGCAAATAAATTTGAGTATTATTATACATAACCTTTACCTCAAGTTTTTTGGTGTCAATTTTGTATATATATCTTATGCTTAATAAAATACCACTATGTATTCGAAAAAAACCTTTACATGATAAATCTTTTTCAACAGATTTTAATGTCGCTCTGAAAGTGTTTTCGCCATGTATTGTAACAACTCTGATATTATTATGCTGAGATTCAAAATATACGATGTCGCTCACCTTTATGCTGTAAGTAAGTTGTGAGCCGGCATTGATAACATATTTTTCCTTATTGTTTTCTATTTTTTTTATAGCACTTGTTAAGGCTTCATCTAATTCGTCAATATGTGATTTACGAATAAATCTAAATGGATGATGCTTAAACGACTCGTAAACATACATATCAATGTTGGTTATAAAAATGACGATAATTTTATTATTATGTTTAATAAGGTTGTCTACAAAATTAAAACCATTTATTTCCGGCATTTTTATATCGATTACAAGTATATCGACTTCAGTAGTGACACAATAGTCCATCAGCTTATTTGAAGAACTGGTGCTAAAACATTTGAATTTTATTCTTTGATGCAAAAAGTCTTTAACTTTAGTCACAATGAACTGTAAAATGACTGGATCATCATCGCAAATTGCAATGTTTATCATTTTTTTTCACCCCATTTCAATTGCCTAATCTCTTAGGATTATGAGTCTTTAATTTACGAGAAGTTTAGAATTTCTTGTTAATAAAAGTCTTTCATTTTTTGGAATAAAACTTTCCTTGGTTTTCTAATCTAAAATAGTAATCCAGGTTTAATTTAACTGCTGCTTTATGCTCATCGCTAAGGCTTCTATATTTTAAAATAATAGAATCATAATCATGGATATCTTTAATAATAAAATTTTCTTTTTGATTTGGTGTTAAATCATTAGAAGTTTTGTCTAAAAGATAGTCCATACTTACGCAAAAGAGTTTTGACATATCTTGTAGAAGAAAAGGAGATATTTCACATTTATTGTTTTCAATTCTGCTAATACAAGCTTGTGAGGTATGTAATAATACTGCTAAATCTTTTTGACTTAGGTTTCTGCTTTTACGCAAATTTCTTATGACTTGACTCATTAGGTTCTCCTTTCAATTTTAGTGGAGATAACATAATAATTTTACCCTAATAAATAAAGAGGGCTTATGCAGTATTGAATATTCGTATACGAAAGTGAATAATAGCCTCTGATTTGATGTAATATTCGAAAGAATAGCTTTATGTGCTGAAAAATAAGCATTGGAAATCGTCCAAGTCAGTCATTTACTTGGAGTCCCTATTGTCTGCTTTCCTGCATTTGATAGATTTTGTATTTTGAGGACATGTAAAACATATATTGATACGGGCTTCAGGATAATTTCCTTTAGGTAGTGAGGTTCTTACTTTTTCCAATACACTTATTTTGGAGTTCGGTTGCCGCCAGGCATTTTTTTGATTTAGGGTGTTGGTGTTTATCTCTGGTTCGGTTTCTCTGACAGGTTAAACCGGTCGCTGCAGGTATATCTGAGGCAATACCCTCATTTTGTTTTGGTATGAAGCATTTATATATTGAATTCGTGCAATTATCCCATAAAACTGCATATTATCCCCAAAAACTGCATATTATCCCATAATTATTGACATGAATTTCTCCATGATTATTATCTTAGTAAGAATACCTATTGAATCAGGAATAGAAGGCTATTGTAGAAATGTTTAAAATCCATAGTTTGTACAAATGTTTCAGATAATGGTCATAAAAGTGCAGATTTAGTGAACATCAAGTCTATAACGGTTCTAACGAAAGATACGCAGGGGATTTATGTCCTGTCGGTGCCTTTGGCAGAAAGGGATAAAGATATGTATTACATAGCAATTTGTGATGACGATTTGAATTTTATAGCATATATAAAAAAAATGATTATTAAAACAGGAATTGCAAAAGTTAAAGTAAAATTTTACGAGTATTCTTCCGGTGAAGAATTGGTTGCTAACCTGGAGCATATGCTACGCTGCGATTTATTATTATTAGATATGAAGATGAAGCAGTTAGATGGGAATGAAACAGCGAAGCAGTTTCGTCGTATTTATCCAACTGCGATTTTGGTATTTTGTTCTGGTTATTATCTCCCTACAATACGGTGCTTTGAGGTACGACCTTTCCGTTATCTTCTCAAAAATTTTACAAATAAACAGCTATTGATTGAGATGAAAACAATTGTTAAGGAAATGATTGCACATGTATCAGAGCCTTTTATTATTGGCAGTTACTATCATAATATTATAAGACTTAAGCCTTCTGATATACTATATATAGAAATAGCAAAAAGAGGAAGCCGAATACATATATACCCGGATATGTTAGAACATGATTTTGAACAAAAAATTATAGCAAAAGAAAAAGTTGCTGATTTATACGAACAGTTAAAAGCATTTGGTTTTGCTTATGCTCATAACAGTTATATAGTAAATTTGAAATATATTGTGAAATTAACGCCTACTGAATTGCAGTTACAGGATGGTACGGTTTTATCCGTTTCCCGATCCAAGACAAAAAGATTAAAACAAGAATTTATAGAAGCATTGGATAAGAAATATAAATAGGGAAAAGCATGAATATATCAAGATTAATAAAATATTACTGCAACAAAGGATTGTTATAAAACAGAAAAATAAAGAATTAAAATATACTGCAAAAACGTCTCAAAAAAATACAGAATTTTCCCAATATATTGCATGTTAAAATAAATGGTAATAAGATGAGTTAAAAATAAATGGAGGTGTCTAGTTTTGAAAAAAACAGAGGTTATTGAAAAATTAAAAAAAATCATAGCAAAAAGTATGGAATTGGAAAGTGACGGCAACGAGATAGAGGGAAGTGATCTTATATTAGAATTAGGAATAAACTCTGTAGATGCACTTGAAATACTCATATGGGTAGAAAATGAATTTGGTATCCAGATAGAGGATGAAGACTTAAACGCAGATCTTATTACTTCGCTTGATAATCTTTCGAATTATGTTCTTTCAAAAATGGAAGATATGAAGAAAAGTAATTGAGGTGCGGATGTGAATGTGAGTCTGATCATACCTACTTATAATAAAAAGACCCGCCTGGCAATTATGCTGCAGTCGATTCGCAGGTTGAAATATGATAAGGACCTGGAAATAATTATAGTAAATGATGGCTCAAATGATGGTACGCAAAAGCTTGTGGAGGATTTTTGCCAGAATGTAAAATTAGGAGATGGAATGCATATAAAGTTGATTAGCACATCTAATCAGGGCAGATCGAAGGCAAGAAATGTAGGAATAAAAGTGGCTGGTGGAGAATTGCTCATATTTACGGATGATGATCTTATCTTGAGCGACACTTTTGTTATAAATCATGTAAAAGAACATTTGGCATTGGACACTGCAGTTGTACATGGTCAAATATTAAGCCTTCCACAACTCAAATTTTTGGAGAATCCTGCCACAGGCCAGCAGTATGACGGAACATTGGCAAGTGAAAGAATGAGGCAATATTGTATTACACCGGATATGTTTGGTGAAGGGAGTATTCATCATTATCTTCAACATAATTCCAGAATCGGTAAATTTGAGAAGGATATAAGAGCGCTGTTTGAGCATACATCTGTTCATGATTCTTATATCCGTTGGATCGGGTTTACGGGGGGAAATGTATCCATAAGGAAGAAAAATATACCCATGGGTAATCTGTTCGATCCCGCGATGGGGAAAATTTGGGGATGTGAGGATTTGGAAGCTGGGTACCGTTTATTTCTAAATGGTATGAAATTTCTGTATGCACCTGCAGCCTGTAATTACCATATGAATCATTTCAGGGAGACATCTGTCAGTGAACATCGAGCTTCATTTAAATATTTTTATGACAAGCATAGAAACAAGGCAATAAAACAACTGGAAAAATATTTTGACAAAGATATTTCCACTTTGCTGGAATGGAAAAAGAGTTTAAATGAATGAAAATATAATCATACAAAAGACAAGCGTTGAAGAAATACCTATCTTGTTTGTAAGACAAGATAATGCCGAAAGGAAAGAGGCTATTTTTGTACTTCATAAATTGTTATGTGATAAGACCAGCGAATTGCCTTTGGCCTATGAATTGGCAAAAGAGGGCTATTTCGTAATTATTATGGATATCATGGGACATGGAGAAAGGAATACGCTTAAAGAGCATAAGTACGATTTTCAAAATATGTTTTATGATGTGCGAAAGACAGTTGAAGATATAGGGAAAGTACTTCAGTATATACGGGATTCTGGTGAGAAGAAAATTTCTTTAAACCATACAGGCGTAGTTGGTACATCTTTTGGTGCTTCAATTGCATTAATCGCAGGATATATGCTGAAGGAAATAAGTTATGTAGCCTGCCTTATTGGTACATGTAATTTAAGGTACATCATAGAAAATAGAACTTTATGTGTATTCCGTCCGTTTTCACTTTCAAAAAATGTAATTGATTATGATAAAGTCATTGATGAAATGGAAGAATTGGACTGCTTAAAAAATTACAATTCCGATAATCTAAAGCCGATGCTATTTCTGGACGGGAAGATAGATATGACAATTCCATATAAGGAAAAAACTGAGTTTTACAGGGAACTTGAATCTATATTTTTGAAAGCTGGCAGAAAGGAGGATATCACATATCAATTTTATTCCAATACGGGACATAAATTAAATGATGATATGATACATACCTTATTAGTATGGCTTAGGCATTTAAAACGGAATGTATCGGCAGAAAGGAAGTTTGAGAAGGATTGAATGAATCAACAAAGCTATTGACATTAATAAATGGATATAAAATATCAAATGCTTTCTTCTTGGCGGTTGAACATGGTTTGTTTGATTTTATAGATGGAAAAACGGATCTATATGAAATTGCCGACCTCACAGAAACAGATGCAAGAGCACTGGAAATTATGTTGAGATTATTCGCTACCCTAGACCTGATTGAAGAGAAGCAGCCATACCGTTATAGTTTGAAAGAAGAGTATAAGAAGTTCCTGAAAAGTGATTCTATAAACAGTTATGTACCGTTGATCAAGTTGGAAAATTATTTATCTGAATTCCATACAAGTAAAAAAGCAATGGAACATTCCTTAGTTACAGGTACCGGGGAAGACTTATTTAATGAAAACAGCAAAGAAAATAAAGTTGGCATCTATGGACAGGCCATGGACAATGGAGGAAGGTTTTCCTCTATGTGTATAGCGAGAGAGTTCCTTGGCTTAAAAGGCGGAAGGATATTGGATGTCGGGGGCGGTGTGGGAACCAACGTTATTCAGTTATGTAAGATGAATAAAACAGTTGATGTAGTCATCCTAGAGAAAAAAGAGATGGAGGATGCGTGTGTAAGTAATATCCATAAAAATAATCTGAATAACCGCATTCAGTTTAGAGAAGCTGATTTGAGAACTGTTACTATAGAAGGCCAGTATAAGGGAATTATTGTATCAAATATTCTGCACCTGTTTAATGAAACTACCAATAAGCAATTATTAATGAAATTGGCATCCTGTTTGGAGAAGGATGGAATAATCGTATTTCATGACTTTTTTGTTGGGGGTGGTTTTTCACAGAAATTCATAGCTTCGATTTACTCGTTAGATTGGCTGATGCATGGTTCATATTTCTGCCTTCGTCCAGATGAATTGAAGTTATTGGTAGAATCATACGGATTGAAAGTTGTAAAAAACAGGTATTATGAGAACATTCCAACTTCAATCATTGTAGCAAAAAAACCGTAGCATAATAGATAATGGATGGAACAATATGAAAATGTTTATTATGGGATTGGATGGGGCTTCTTATCCACTAATATGTAAGTTTGTGAATGAAAATAAACTCCCCAATTTTAAAAAGCTATTAAAGGATAATAAGTTAAAAAAACTTATTTCCACTATTCCTCCGCATACGGCACCAGGATGGGTATCAGCATTTACCGGGGTACAGCCGGGGAAACATGGAATATATCAGTTTTGGGATACACAGGCGGAAAGTTATTTAGGAAAGTTTATGGGGAGTAATGACTATGGTGTTGTTCCAGTATGGGAAATACTAAACCGCTTTGGCGTAAAGACCGGCCTTATTAACATACCGATGACTCATCCCCCGGAGAAGATTAATGGTTTTATGATGACCTGGCCTTTGTCTAATACATTGCGGTATTCATATCCGGACCATTTATTACTGGATATAGCAGAGCATAACGGTCACTATGCATCGGATTTGAATCTTATGTATACGGGGGATGATAGTTATATTGAAAAATCGTTGGAAGTAACTAGGAAAAGGTTGCAGGCTGCAAAATATCTGATAAAGGAAAAAGAGTGGGAGCTGCTCGTCTGCGTTTTTACTGAAATTGACCGGATTTCACATTATTATTGGCACGACATGGAGCAGAGTCCTTCCAAATCAGAGGATGCCAAATCATTGTTAAGGAGCCATGCGATTGAAAAAATATATAGAGAGACAGATAAAGCGCTTGGAGAGATTCTCGAAATACTTACGGAAGACACATTGTTTTTGGTTATGTCTGATCACGGGTTTAGAAGAGGCGAATTCGATTTTTATATTCAGTCATTTCTGATGGAACATTCTATGTTGTATTTAAAACCGGCCGGACTTATTGCGGAGGAGGAAAGGCGATGCCTGAAAAACTCATGGTTTGCATGTATGGATAAAGGACAAGAATATTATGTGGACTGGTCGAAGACTATTGCATATATGGCATGTCCGGGATCTTACGGGGTAAATATCAACCTTCAGGGTCGTCAAAAGAAAGGGATTGTTAAAGCAGAAGAATACGAACGGGTAAGAAGTCAGGTTATTGCATGCATCAGTTCCGCAACGTTACCCGGAACGAATATTCCCATGTTTGAACAGGTGGTCAGAAGAGAAGAGATTTATCACGGAGGAAGGATTAAAGATGCACCCGATATTCTTATGATTCCCAGTAGCTACGGTATTATGGTGCACCATAAGATCGTGCCGGGAACTCTGTACGGAAGACCGGAACAGAACGGACTTCATGACAGAGCAGGGATTTTGGGATTATATGGAAAATCTATAAATTATAAAATAATGAAAGAAGATATATACCTGGAAGATATTGCCCCAACTATATTAAATTATTTTGGTCTTGCCAAAGGTGATTATATGGATGGAGCATCAATATGTAATTTTAACCGGGGTGCACTTATTCCTTGGGAATATCCTTTAGAGGGATTAGAACGTTATAGCCAGGAAGACAGTATTTCCGGGTATACGGAACAAGAGAAACTGGAAGCAGAAGAAAAGCTTAAGGCTTTAGGTTATTTATAAAAGGAGATTTATGTTTAGCCCATATACAGGAAAGATATATTCAAATCAGGAAGTATTGGAGGCAGCCGGGAAGTATCACGGTCAAATTCAAGTAATAAAACATGTAAATAAATATAAAAATGCTGCTAAGTCGATTGCTGAAGGAAAAATTATCGGTTGGTTCCAAGGCAGGTCCGAGGTTGGGCCAAGGTCACTGGGGAATCGGAGCCTGTTGGCAGATCCGAGAAATCCACAAATGAAAGATATTATAAACTACAGAGTAAAATTTAGAGAGGCTTTTCGTCCATTTGCGCCATCTGTACTGTATGAATATCAACAAGAATATTTTGATCTGGATATTCCATCTCCTTATATGCTGATGGTGGCAGATATCTGGCCTGAGAAACGGGAACAGATTCCTTCTGTAACCCATATAGATGGAACCGGGAGATTGCAGACGGTCGTAAAGGGTATGAATCCTGTTTACTACGAACTCATTCATCATTTCTATAAATTAACGGGTGTTCCGGTTTTATTAAATACTTCGTTTAATGTGAATGGAGAACCGATTGTGGAAACGCCAGATGACGCAATCAAATGTTTCCTGCATTCGGATTTTGATGAACTTTATGTAGAAGACGTATTGGTAACAAAAATAAAGAATTAGCAGAAGAGGAAAATATATGTATATTCTTGGATTAGGCGGATCGAATCATGATTTTTCAAGTTGTCTTATAAAAGATGGAGAGATACTGTCCATCATTGAAGAAGAAAGAATCACAAGAAAAAAGCATGGAATAGGTCTTGGTGTCAGCTTGGCGAAAGGATTATCTGTAAAGTATTGCTGTGAAGCAGCGGGAATAGAATTTGGTGATATTGATCTTGTGATAGGAAATGAAATTTTAAATAAAGTTATGTACAGGAGAATGCAGCAAGAGGTGATACTAATTAATCACCATCTTGCACATGCTGCCAGTTGCTTTTATCCTTCACCGTTTCAGGATGCTGCAATATTAGTGGCGGATTCTGTAGGAAGCAAAAAATTAGATAGAGGAGAATGTCTGTACGAGTCTGTATCTTTTGCAGTAGGGAATGGGAATGAAATTCATATTAAAGAGAATATTTCGGGCAGAAATATGAAAGAGACGGATCTCATTGAGAATTCCCTTGGGATTTTTTATTCGGTTATAACGCAGATCATTGGCTTTGGAGAACACCAGGAAGGAAAGACAATGGGACTGGCGCCTTATGGAACAAATAAATATTATCATTTGATGAAACAGCACATCAGATGTATCGGAGATGGAAGAATAGAAATGAAAGAGGAAGACATAAGACAGTTGTTCACTTACAAAGATATCATAGATACTGCAAGCGAAAATAAAAAGGCGGAAATAAAAGCAGACTTTGCATATGCGGCACAGCAGGTTTTGGAAGAATGTATGCTGTATTTATGTAGACATCTGAAGAAGCTGACAAACAAGAAAACATTGTGTCTGGCCGGTGGAATTGCCCTGAATAGTGTGGCTAATTATAGAATTTATAAAGAAAAGATATTTGAACAAATATTTATACAGCCAGCCTGCGGGGACAATGGGACATCGATCGGAAGTGCGCTTTATGGACATTACGCAGTTATGGGACAAAAGCGTAATGTTGGAAGGAGAGACAGAGGTGAATTATGAAAAAATTGTTTGTCATATCTTTTGAAGGGTTGAATTATAAACTGTTAACAGAATTTATGGAGATGGGAAATTTACCTAATTTTAAAAGAGTATCTATTGAAGGCGGTCTTGAAGAGATAAATTGCAGCAGAATTCCATATGAAGCGTCCGGCTTGGTGAGTGCCCTCTCAGGTAAGGAGGATTCTGAACACGGAGTGTTTTCTTATTGGCGTACCCGAAACCGTGATTACCGTCCGGAGGTATATCAGTCAGAGGATGTTAAGCATCATATGTTCTGGAACCAGAGATTCTGTAAGGGATATAGGGTTGGAATAGTCAACGTTTTTGGAACTCATCCGGTTTATAAAGTAGACGGAGTACTGATAAGTTATGCTATGAATCGCACATTGAGGTATGCTTTTCCGCCGGATTTAATGAGAAGGCTTACAAAAAGCGGATTTGGTTATGTGCAGGATATGGGGGCATTTTATAAAAATGACGGAAAGGAATCTTTGCTCAAGCAAGTCATCAAGGTGGAAAAGATGAGGCACGCAATATGTCAGGAACTCTACAAGGATGATTTGGATGTATATGTCATAAATTATACCTGCATTGACCGTGTCTGCCATTTCTTCATGGATGAGCTAAAAGATGATGCAATGCCACTGGAGGAAAAAGCCGTCTATAGAATGTATCAGCTCAGCGATGAGATACTGGGAGACATACTTCAATATGTTGATGCACATGGCAGTGAACTCATTCTCTTTTCATCTGTAGGTTTTGGAGAACTGGAGAAATTTGTGGAGATTAATCCTTATTTGGAAAAAGAGGGATTCTTAAAAAGAGTGTCGGAGCGTGGCATTGATTTTGATCATACGCTGGCATTTGAGGCACCTCAGGGAGTTCATGGCATTAATATTAATACAGAAGATTTTTATGCCAGAGGAATTGTAAAAGCTGATAATTACAATATTGTTTTAAGTGAAGTTGCAGATGCTCTTAGACAGATGATAAATCCTTATAATAAAAAACCAATGTTCGCACAAGTAGCTAAAGGGAAAGAATTTTATCAGGGAAACAAGGAAGCTCCCGATTTGATACTGGAGCCTTATGACTGGAATTATCTTCCCTATGGAGATAATTACTGGGCTGATATCGTAGGGCGGCATAATCAAACTGGATGGCATAGGAATAAAAGTGTTTGGGGAAGGATGGGATACCATATGAATCAGGAAGCCTTTCAACAAGTGAGCTGTTTAAAAGATATTTACCGGGAAATAGAAAGAACAATTCTTATTTAAGTTTAATATGAAGGAGATATTTATGAGTAATACAGAATCTCATAAAAGGGTGGCGTTTGTATCAGGCAGTACGGCCGGAATTGGGTTAGCTGTAGTAAAAGCGCTGTTGGAAGAAGGGTATACGGTAATCGGAAATTCAAGAAAGCGAAAAGAAGAATTAAATCATGAGTTTGGACAATTGCTCGACCAATCACCCAATTTACAGTACATTGAGGGAGATGTAACGAGAGAGGATGACACAGTTTCCATATTTACGAAGATAAAGAAGTATTTTGGGCGTATTGATATTTTGGTTAATAACGTAGGAGCAACACAGAAGAAACCGCTGCTAAGAATATCCGGGAAGGAATTTGAAGAGAGTCTCAGACAAAATTTAATGGGAGCATTTTATTGTACGAAACAAGCAATCGGTATCATGATGATACATAAATACGGGCGAATTATTAATATTAGTTCTATGGCTGGCGTTCATGGACTTGCGTTTGAAGCCGGTTATTCTGCATCTAAAGCGGGACTAATCGGATTTACGAAGGCAGTTGCAAAAGAGTATGGTAATAAGGGAATTACATGTAATACGATTGCTCCCGGGATTATTCATAAAACAGATAGCCATGAGAAAGAGGTTGTTCGGTCGGGTGCGCTTTCAGCAATTATTGTAAAACGAACGGGACGAGCTGATGAAGTGGCACATTCTGTAATATATCTTGCGTCGGAGCGGGCCGGTTACATTACAGGCGAAACAATAGAAATTAATGGTGGTTTATTTATATAATAAAAGAGAGGTAAATACTTATGAACAAAGAAAAGAAAAAAGTATTGTTTACAAACTTGATGATTAAAGAGGACACTTGTGATTCTTTTTGTAAATACTGCTATCATCGTGACGAAACAAAATCAACAGATACATATGCTTATGACTGCAAATTGAAGATCAATATTGATAAAGCAGTAAAGTTTGCAACGACATATTTTAATAGCCCTATTATTAAGATATGTGGGGGTGAAATCTTTCTGATGTCTAATCTTGAGGAGTTTGTTGTGGAACTGTTAAAACATTTCTCCTATGTATTGATTCAGACGAACGGCCGACATCTGAATGATCAGAATTTAAAATGGATTATTGCGTTGAAAAGGGTGATGCTTCAGGTTTCGTTAGACGGGCATGATTTGGAGATGAATGCCTATCGCTTTGAAAAAGCGGAAATTATGGAGAATATTCTATATGCAATAGAAAAATTAAAAGCAAATGATGTGTATATCGAGCTTACCTGCGTCTTAAATAATAAAAATACAAAGCGATTTGATGAATACGTGAAATATATGAGGGAACTACCGGGAGGCAGGGCGAGAAATACATTAAAAATCACACCAATTCTTATTATTGATAAAGAGAATTTGTTTAAACCTTGCAAGGAAGATCTGAAAGCAATTGATGGCATTATTAAGGATTATGAGAAATATGCTGATGTTTTGCCTCCTAAAAAATATATGGAGATGCTGAATAAAGTAATGCATGGGGAGACAATTAAATACCAATGTTTTAATCCGATTGTAAGTCTTAACATGGTGAATGATGGAAGAGTTAAAAGTTGCACGAATGTGTTGCCGGAAAATGTTCTGAATATCGGAAATATGTTTGAAGACGATCCGGAGGTAATTTTGAAAAGATATGGAGACACTAAATTTCAGAAATTATTACTCTATACAAAACAATGGGTGCCAATTTGTAAGAATTGTTTCAACTTCTGCAGTATTTATAATCTATATCTAAACGATACAATTTCATTGGATGAGCTCTGTAATAATAATTATATGTTTAATATACCAGAAGTCAGACAACGGCTACTGGAATTGCACGATATGATTGATGAAGCCAAAATCAGAGTTTAATCATCATTATTAAAAATTACATAGTACTATCTCGGGATTCGGAATGCCATTAGTCGAACATATAAAAGTGCTAATAAATCGGTAACTTTTATCAGAAAAAAACTGCTTATAAACAATAGATGAAAAATTTCCAGAGATTATATATACAGTAAGGGGGAGAAAAATATGGATCACATGAAGCTATTAGAGAATGAGAGCCTTTACATTATACGAGAAGCGTTCAGCCGCTGCAGGAATTCCGGGATGTTATGGTCCATTGGAAAAGATTCAACAACACTTCTGTGGTTGATCAGAAAAGCGTTTTATGGAAAAATTCCTTTTCCCATTATCCATATAGACACTGGGTTTAAATTTAAAGAGATTTATGAATTCAGAGATTATTATGCAAAAAAGTGGAATTTAGATCTCATAGTATATAAAAATATGGATGCAATAGAGCGGGGGATGCATCCGGATTATGGCAAGTTGGAATGTTGCACACAACTGAAAACAAATGCGTTGAAGCAGGTAATAGAACAAAAAGGATTAGATGCAGTTTTCTTAGGAATTCGCAGAGATGAACATGGAATAAGAGCAAAGGAGCGTGTATTTTCTTTGCGGGATGAAGAATTCGAATGGAATTACAAGGCACAATCTCCAGAGTTTTGGAGCCAGTATAAGACAAGGGCTGGAAGCAAAGAGCACTTGAGGGTTCATCCGATACTGGGCTGGACGGAACTGGATATCTGGAGTTATATAGAGAAAGAAAAAATTCCATTTGTGGACTTATATCTTGCCAGGGATAATCAAAGATACCGGAGTATTGGATGTGAAACCTGCTGCAATCCAGTTGTTTCTACAGCAGATTCTGTGGAAAAGATTATTTGTGAATTGCAGAACACCAATATATCGGAGAGGAGTGGAAGGGCTCAGGATAAAGAATCCGATTATATGATGCAAAAATTGAGATCACTTGGATATATGTGAAGAAGAGAGGATATAGATGGAAAAAGAAAAACTAAAAATCGTGATAGTAGGTCATATTGATCACGGTAAGTCAACTTTGATTGGAAGATTATTATTTGATACAAATTCTATTACCAGGGATAAGATTGAGGAAGTAAAGAAAATATCTGAACAGGCAGGTCAAAAATTTAATTTTGCATATTTACTGGATTATTTGCAGGAAGAACGGAATCAGGGGATTACGATTGATACGACACAGATGTGTTTTAGTTCTGAGAAAAAGGATTACGTAATCATTGACGCTCCGGGACATGTTGAATTTATCAAAAATATGGTAACAGGAGCTTCCCAGGCGGAATTGGCTATTCTGATTGTAGATGCGCTGGAAGGTTGCAAAGAGCAGACAAAAACACATGCATACATTCTATCCATGCTCGGGATAAAAAATATTATCGTAGCTGTGAATAAAATGGATCTTGTTTCATATGAAGAAGAAGCGTTCTTAAGAATAAAAAGAGAACTGGATGAGTTCCTATCCACGCTGAATCTGACAGTGAATTGCTATGTTCCCGTATCTGCACTGGAAAAGGATAATGTGGTAGTTAAATCGGAGCAGATGGATTGGTATGGTGGGAATACGCTGCTTCAGTGTCTGGATACTTTTACAAAACCAATAGCAGAGTTAAATAAAACAGTTCTGTTCCCCATACAGGATGTCTATCGCATTGAAGAAAAGCGTATCATGGTTGGAAGATTAGAGTCTGGAACCTTAACAACAAATGATGAAGTCACGATTCTTCCATCCAATGTTAAGACCCGGATAAAAACGATTGAAAAATTCATGGAGAAGACTGCCAAAGGTCTTACTGGTGAATGTATTGGCATAACGACAAAGGACTCTGTGTTTATGGAACGGGGCCACATTGTATGTACGGATGAGAGTAATTTAGCAGTTACGGATTCCTTTCAAGCAAAATTATTCTGGATTTCATCGGAAAAGCTTCGCATAGGAGAAACGGCTAAAGTGCAGTGTGCAACGCAGGAGTCGTCTATGGAAATAAAAGAAATAACCAGTAAGATAGACGCTTCTACTTTACAAAGTGTTGAAGGTGACGCAGATATTATAAAACCACTTGAAGTATGTCAGGTTGTTATACATACTAAAAATCCACTTGTTGTAAGTGATATAAATGAGCTGATTGCAATAAAAAGAATCGTTATTCTGAAGAACGATACAATATGTGGTGGCGGGATTATTACGAATGTGAGCGTGTGATATGGGAAGAAAGCAATTCTTATTAGGCATTGACGGTTTGCCCTATAATCTTATCCAAAAGTTTATAGGGGATTATGGAATGTATAATCTAAAGGAACTGTTAAACAGAGGGAGTTGTAAAGCGATTAATTCTGTTTATCCCGTGATTTCATCGGTTGCATGGACAAGCTACGCAACAGGTCAAAACCCTGCATATCATAATATCTTTGGCTTTATCGATAGACAGCCCCGGCCATTTTCTATTGAGATACCGACTGCAAGACAGCGCCGGGGAAAAACGATTTGGCAGAAGCTTTCGGAAGCAGGAAAAAAGGTAATCGTAATGAATGTGCCTTTGACTTATCCACCCCAGAAAATAAACGGTATTATGGTATCTTGTTTTTTGAGTCCTAATTTAGACAAAGCATCTTATCCTCAAGAAATCAGTCAGTATCTGAAAGACCGGCATTATATTTTGGATGTAGATGCGAATTTGGCAAGAAAAGATAAGATGCAGTTTATCATAGAGCTGATTCGCATTATGAAAACACGTTTTCAGGTCTGCTTTGAACTTATTGAGAACGAAGAGTGGGATTTCACACAATTACATATTATGGAAACAGACAGATTGTTTCATTTCTTATGGGATGAGCTGAATGATGTCAGTAAAAACAAATATTCTCCACTTATAAAAGAGTTTTTTGCAGTCCTGGATCAGAATATTGGGGAAATGTGCAGGAGACTGAATAATTGTTCAGGAATCACATTCCTGTCGGACCATGGGTTCTGTGGAATCAAGTATGAAGTTCAGATGAATCTCTGGCTGGAGGAGTTGGGTCTGTTGAAATTTAATGAGGGAGGACAGAAAGGGTTTAGGAGTTTGCATGAGGAGTCAATATGTTATTCACTATTGCCAGGCAGATTTTATATCAATTTGGAAGGCCGGGAAGAAAAAGGGGTGGTAAAAGAAGAAGATTACATGGATACATGTAGGATGATAAAAGAAAAGCTTTTGTCTATGAGAGATCAGGATGGTAATAATGTGATTGATCGAGTTTATTTCAAAGACGAAATTTATAGTGGTCCTTATCTGAAAGATGCTGCAGATATCATTGCTCATCCTGTAGACGGTTATGACTTGAAAAGCGGGTTTGGTGAGCCGTATGTGTTTAGCAGAGGACATCTCAACGGAATGCATACATATGAAAATGCAACAGTATTTTCAACCGATTTAAATTTGAATGATGTTTATGCCATTACAGATATTTCTGCACGGTTAATGGAGGTAATGGACGGATGACTATGTATGATTATATCACATATTATGCAGATAATAACCAGAATATAGCTCTACAGGATAGCAAAGGCTGTCTTTCTTATAAAGAATTTAAGTCATGCATAAACAACTGCATAAGCTATTTTTTCTATGAGGTGTGTAAACCGAAATCAGTAGTAATTCTTAACACGAAACAGCGTAGAAAATGGGTGGTAAGTTTTTTTAGTCTCTTATCTCTGGATTGTATAATTGTACCTGTACCGGATGAAGTTACATCCAATGAGCTTATAAAAATACAGGAAGAGACAGGTGCAGTGGCAACAATATCAGATTCTGATTTGGAATTACAATATATGAATACAGTGTATGGTGACAGTATTATTCCGTATCAATCAGAGGGAAATGGAGGAATCTATCATCTGACTTCTGGTTCAACGGGTATTCGCAAGTATTGTAAAAGAACGGAAACCGGACTGGTGGCAGAAGGGTTGCGTTATAAGCATACGCTAAGGATTCAGAAAGAAGATAAAATATTGGCGGTAGCTCCCATTTATCATTCGTTTTCCCTGGGAGCCGCCTGCTTTGCCGCATTAGTTTCAGGAGCTACCCTGTGCGTGACGGAGCGCTTTGTACCTCGAGAAGTGCTGTGGACCGCATATCGTGGACAAGTGACTATTATGATTTTGGTGCCTGCTATGGCCAGGCTATTGTACAAAACCCGCACGTCAGCAGAAGTAAATTTGAGCAGTGTTCGGCTTGTACTCGCCGGAGCCGGTGTGATTACAGAGGAAACTTTTGCCGGTTTTCGCAATAAGTTTGGAATTAACCTTTCAAGTAATTATGGAAGCACGGAAACAGGAGGAATTATTACTCGTGTCGGCGGAGACTCGTGCAGTTCAATTGGAAAGCCGATGATTACAACAGAGATTAAAATTGTCGATGACATTACAGAATCCTCCTTATGCCGTACGACGCTGACGGAGGGAGAGCTATGGGTAAAGGCAGAAGGAATGTTTACCGGCTATTTGAATGAATTGAAGCCGCCATTTGATGCCGAAGGGTATATGCCAATGGGAGATTATGTCAGGATGGATGAGACCGGGAACATCTATTTTTTGGGACGAAAAAAAACAATCATTAACATTGGTGGCAAAAAAGTAAGCCCGCCTGAGGTGGAACAAGTATTGCGGTCTGTTCCTGGAGTATGTGACTGTGTTGTAACCGCAACCATTAAAATGTCTGGCGCAGAAGCGATAAAAGCATATATTACGGGGCAGGGAATAACGGAAGAAGAAATACGGAGATATTGTAGCGCGAAGCTTCCCATGTATAAGTGCCCTTCTATAATAAAATTTGTTTCTTCAATTCCTAGAAATGAGCTTGGGAAAGTACAGTATTTCAAATTAGAGGAGACAACTAATGCATGATAATACTTTTATGAATATGATTACGGCCTATAAGAAATCAGTGCTATTTTTTTCTGCTTTTAAATCCGGGTTATTTGAATGGCTTGCTGATGAACCTAAAAGTACGACAGAATTATGCAATTTGTCAGGTATTGACTCTGTAATTTTATTCCCATGGCTTCAGATTCTTGAAGATATGGGAGTGGTTATGCGGGAAGAGGATAAGTGGTATGAGAATCCTAAACTCGGACTGGAGAAAAAAAGAAATATAATAAACCACGAGTACATGAATTATAAAAAATATAATACACCGGAATCATTGCTGGAAAATATGATGTTGGGAGCCGGAAAGCGGGCATTTGACATATGCGGATTCACCGATGAGGAATATGAAAGGTATTGTAAGGCAATGTACGGGGAAAATTTACGTCAGACGGCGATTCTTCTTTATCGGGAGCTGAGAAAGAAAAAGGTAGAAGAATACCTGGAATACGGTAGAAGTATGGGATATTTGTCAGTCCATTTGCAGAAGTGGTTCAAAAATATGAATGTAGATATTGTGACGGAACAGAGGCTTATAGAAAAAGTTCAGGAAGGGAAAATGTATCACATCATTACCATGAATAATACGGTTCATTATTTGAATGATATACAGATGAGAGCGCTGTTATCTGATTTTCGCAAAGTTATGGAAATAGGATCTGTGTTGTGCATTATTGATATTTTTTTGAAGGACGGCAATTGGAACTATGGAGTTTTTGTGGACTGGGTCACACATGGAGGGATATTTTATATGAAATTAGAGGAGTTAGAATGCGTGTTGGCTGAGGAAGGCTTTATTGTATATAAAAATATATTTGATGAAGCGACATCTATGAATCTGTTATTTATAAAACAGAGGTAGAAATGGAAAATCTGGAATATAAAAAACCATCTAAAGATATTATTAGAATTGGATTTGCAGGCTTAGGCTGGATTGCGGAGAAAGCTCATATACCAGCTTTCCAAAAGCAGAAGGATGTTGAAATTGTTGCAGCTTTTGATATTTCCGTCAGAAGATGTGAATATATTGGACGGATGTTTGGTATAAAGAATGTTTTCAACGATTATATTAAATTTTTGGATACGGGTATGGATGCGGTAATTATTGCTACTCCGAATTACACACATGCAGATTATGCAATCAAAGCTTTGGAGCGTCGAATTCATGTACTATGTGAAAAACCTGTCGCACTGAGCAGTCAGGAGATAGAAAAAGTGATAGAAATAGCTGAACGAAACGGCTGTATGTATATACCTGCCTTTGTAAATCGGTTCAGATATGACATCAGGTGCCTGAAAAAAGTTGTTGAGAGTGGAGTTCTTGGAGAAATAACTGGAATCGATGCGGGCTGGATTAGAAGAAATGGAAGGCCTCGTCCAGGTAGCTGGTTTACAAATAGAAGGTATGCTGGTGGCGGTGTTTTGTTAGATCTTGGTTCTCATGTACTGGATATATGTATGATGCTGATAAAGGGAGAGAGTACAGTAAAGAATGCAGAAGCAACAGCATTTTTTGCAGATTCAGGCTTATCCAAGGATGCTTCATGGTTCAGGTCTATTGGGCAGAGCACATTACCGATTGACGTAGAAGATGCAGTAACAGGAAGCGTCTGTACTGAAGCGGGTTTGATAATTAATTTTACTTTGAGCTGGCTTTCTGAACAGAAAGGGGATTGTACTTATTTTACAATACGTGGTGACAAGAGTACAGCAGTTTTGCAAACCCTCTTTGGTTATAGCAAAGAGAAGCTTTGGGAGAAAAGTCATTTGTTCATTTGCGGAAAGGATGGGAAGAAGACGGAAATACCATTGGATATCCGTGCGAATACACAGGCTCAGGCATTCAATAACCAAGCGAAGGCATTTATAGATGCTATTGGAGGAGGTCGCAATTTAGTTACAGAAAAAGATGCGTATCATAATGTGCGGACAATCGAATGCTTATACAATGCGATGAGCAGGGGCGGCTGTTTGAAGCAGAAACAAAGGTTAGGAAGTGCAGAGTTTGAGTGAATGGATAGTGGGAATTGATCTTGGAGCCACATACATAAGGATTGCGTTAAGTAAAAGCAACGGAATACCGGAAGTGATTGAAAAGTATAGGTTTCAAAAAAGTAAAAGTATCCGGGAAGAAGTGGAGCAGACCATATGTAAGCCCTTGGAGGAGCTCCTTAATAAAAATGATATTGCGGCCCAGGATGTAAAAGGAATAGGGGTTGCAACCGCAGCCCTGTTTGACCGGGATTCCGGGGACTTGGTAAGCTGGCCGAATCATCCGTTATGGAAAGGTGTTTGCCTAAAAAAAATTTTGGAAAATCGCTTCAGAGCTCCGGTTTTGTTAGAGGATGATGCGAATGCTGCTGCATTGGGTGAGCATAGCATGGGAGCAGCACAGGGATATGCAGATTTTGCATATATTACAATCAGTACAGGAATTGGATGTGGCCTTATATTAGGTAATAAGTTGTACAAAGGGTACTCTGGATGGGCAGGTGAATTAGGGCATACCAGAATAGACAATTGTAACGTGCAATGTGGATGTGGTGCCAGGGGGTGCCTGCAGTCAGTGGCATCAGGGACAGCACTTATAGAAAGATTCAGAAGATATGCCGGGCAAGAAGAACGATATAAAGGGATAACACAGCTATCTCAGATTTCTGCACTGGCGGGGAAAGGAGATGTATTGGCTAAGGATTTGTTTAAGGACTGTGCTAATTATATCGGTATTGCGATTATTAATTTATCTATGCTGCTGGATTTGCCTCTGGTTGTTCTGGGGGGAGGCGTCATGCATGAGAAAGAACTTCTTCTTCCGCACATAAAGAAAGAGGTAGAAGCACACATCAGTCATTTACATAAACATATCCGTATAGAAACTGCGCAGCTAAAAGATAGCAGTGGTGTGTTTGGCGTAATGGAATTAGTAAAGAGAGAGGGAAATTTATATGGATCCAAAGATAAATGAGACAAACATAACGATTGCAGTAATCAATGGGCCTAATATGAACTTACTTGGAGAACGTGAGATTTCGCATTATGGTGTAGAGACATTAAAACAAATAGAAGAAAGGTTATACAAGATTTCAGAGCAGCTATCTGTAAAGCTGTTAACCTTCCAGTCCAATCATGAAGGGGATATTGTAGATTTCATTCAAGATAAAAGGAAGATACTGGATGGGATTATTATAAATCCTGCTGCGTTAACGAAAAGCAGTTATGCGGTTGCAGAAGCTCTTTCAGCAGCCGGAATACCATTTGTGGAGGTCCATTTGTCCAACATATTTGCACGGGAGGCATGGCATTCGGAATCCATCTTCTCATCTCGGGCGGTAGGAACAATTACAGGATTCAAAGGGTTTGTCTACGAATTAGGGTTGTATGGCATATTGGATTATTTGAAAATTTCACCAAATTGATAGAGAGCAGAAAGGAAGTATTACAATGAGTATGATGGCAAAAGATGGAGGAACAAAAAGCAAGACAAAGGAATTTATGGCGTGGCCATATTCCAACGAGCGTGAGGAAGAACTACTTACAGAGGTAACAAAAAGTGGAAAATGGTGGAGAATGAATGGAAATAAGGTAAAAACATTTGAACAAAACTTTAAAAATATGTTAGGTGTAAATTATTGTATCGGTGTGACGAATGGGACACATGCTATTGAGCTTGCACTTGCAGCTTTAGGGGTGCAGGCTGCCGATGAAGTTATATTGCCGGCATTTACTTTTATTTCCACACTCACAGCCGTCATATACAGTAATGCGATTCCCGTAATTGTTGATGTGGATGAAGAAACATTTTGTATGGACCCAGTCGCACTGGAGCGGGCAGTTACGAAAAATACAAAAGCAATTATTCCGGTACATATGGCGGGACAGTGTTGCAATATGGATGAAATTTGTAGAATTGCACGCAAATATGATTTGAAAATTATTGAAGATGCGGCACACGCACATGGAGCTGAGTGGAACAATAGAAAAGCGGGAAGTTATGGCGATATAGCCACATTCAGTTTCCAAAATGGAAAAATAATGACTTGTGGTGAGGGAGGGGCTTTGGTAACAAATGATAAAGAACTGTATGAAAAAGCATTTCTAATCCACGGGGTTGGCAGACCGGACGGTGATAGAAAATATGAACATCTACTGTTAGGCTCTAATTACAGAATGAATGAATTTCAGGCGGCTATACTGATTGCACAGTTAGAGAGGTTGGAAAACCAAAATAAAAAAAGGATCATGAATGCATGTATATTAGATCAGTTGCTGCAGGATATTGATGGAATAAGACCTCAGAAAACGCATGAAAAAGTGACGCTGCACTCACATTACATGTATATGTTTTATTATGAGGCAGACAGTTTCAATGGAATAGAAAGGCAGGAATTTGTAGATTTGCTCATATCGGAAGGTATTCCGGCATTTATTTCTTACCCGGTAATCAGCGAGACGAGATTCTATAAAGAAAGAGCTTTCAGAGGATATTTAAATGAAAAATCGGATTTTATTAAGCATGATTTGCACCGTTCCTCTAAAATTGCAAATGAGGTGGTATGGCTCCCACATTTCGTATTATTGGGAGATACCCAAGATTTACAGGAAATTGCAGATGCTATTAAGAAAATTCAGGTTTACAGCTATACAAAATAAGATGGTGAAAAAGTGTGAAAAACCCTCGTTTAATAAAAGTATTTTCAAACATGTTTTAGGAGGCAGACTATGGATAAATCAGAGGCCTATCAGTTATTGACGAATTATACTAAAAGATTGAAGCTGAACCTACATGATTTGACCGATAAAAAAGTATTCATATTTGCGCCACATCCGGATGACGAAACACTGGGGTGCGGAGGTATGATTCTAAAATTAAAGAGGGCGGGTGCTGATGTCAGGCTGGTACTATGTACTAATGGAAAAAATGAAGATGAGTATCGTTATGTGGCAACCAGAATGAAAGAGTTTTCAATGGCTGTGAAAAGCCTGGATTTACATACTAAAGATATACAGTATTTACGTGCGGCAGAGGGCCATATGAGAAGTGCTAAAACAAGATTAGGTCAACAGATATCCAAATTAATTGAAGAGTATCGTCCGAATTGGATATTTGTTCCGTACCTGTTAGATATTAATAACGACCATCTTACTACAAACTACATATTGGCAGATTGCTTGGAAGAGAATGAAGAAATGACAATTGCAATGTATGAAGTATGGACGCCAATTTTATACCCGAATTTCTATCTGAATATAACAGACGTATTTTCACAGAAGTGTGCTGCAATCCAGTGTTATGATACTCAGGAGCAACAATATGCAATACTCGATCGATGCAGAGCGTTATGCAAGCTAAGAGCAAGTTTGCTGGGGAAAAGGCAGTATCAATATGTAGAGGCATTTAAATATTTTTCAGCTCCTGAGTATAAAAGGATAACAAATGCATTAATAAAGCCATAAGGGAGGCAATGAAATGAATGCATGTATCATTTTTGATTTTGACGGTGTCATAATTGATTCAACAGATGTTCAAAGAGAAGCATTATTGGGTAGTTATGAAGCTGTCGTAGGGGATAAAAACCTGCCTTCTTGTGATGAATTTTTTTCACATAGTGGGAGTCCGCTAAAGGATATTTTTCTTAAGATGAATCTTCCACATGAAATGGAAGAATTTTATAAAGAAATAAGCAGCAAGAGTATACACCGTATAAAGATTTATGAGCCGATAAGAGAAATTATTCAGAAGCTAATCAGAGAAGGGTGCAAATGTGCTTTGTTTACAGGAAAGGACAGAGCCAGAACATTTGAGCTGCTGGATCATCTGAACTTAAATGGAATGTTTCAGTCTGTTGTCTGTTCCGAAGACGTGGATAAAGGAAAACCAAATCCCGAAGGCATTTATAAAATCATAGAGAAGCTGGGAGGAAAAGAACAGGATTATGTAATGATCGGTGACGCTGCTAATGATATACGCTGTGCAAAAAGTGCAGGTATATGCAGTATGGCCGTAACGTGGGGAGCATTTGATAAAGAAAGTCTGGAAAAATGTAGTCCTGACTTGATGGCGAATAATCCATTGGAAATGTATCGCACTCTCTGTAAGAAATTCCAAATTGCGGAGCCTTCTAAAAAGTTTCTGATTAATGATTTGGTCATAGGCGAGAACTACTGTAATATGAAGTGTCAATATTGTCTCACCAGCACGAGCAAATTTGAAAATGACCGAAGTGGGATGTCCCGGACAGCATCCTCTTATCTGAGCTACACACAAAATAGTCCGTTAAAATATAATGTGGACAGTATATTAGATACAATGCATATTTTATATGATATACCAATATTAAAAGTAAGTGGCGGGGAAATCTTAATTGTTAAGCATATTTGCGATTTCATAGAACATGCCAGTAGTAAATATAAAGTAGTGCAGGTTTTATCAAATGGTCTGTCTTTAAACTCAGATATTATACGCAGGCTGGCAGCCTTAAAAAATATATGTATTCAGATTTCGCTTGATCATCATACCGTAGAAGGTAACTGCTATCGAGGCAGAAATGAGAAAAATTTGCATAAAATACTCAAGCATATAGACAGCATTGTGAAATATGGGATTCCGTTGGAGATTAACTGTGTGTTAACAGATAAAAATACACATATTCTCGATACTTTTGCAGATTATCTATTAAAGTATGAAGGAAGGAAGGTTATGCTTTTGCCTTTTCCGGTTAGAGGAAGCCAGAGGGATAAGTATTTACCGAATAAGAATCAATGGATGGCACTGCAAAAGCTCATTGACCAATATGAGAAATATAAAGCAATCATGGTACCCCAAATTTATCTTGAGTTATTGCTGTCTTTCTTAAAAAATGGAAAACGTCAGATTTCGTGTGCATTACCAAGTATATGTATTGGCACATTTGACACCGGGGTGGTAACGCCATGCAGTAATTACTGGTTCCTTTCAATGGGAAGTATATTGGGAAATGACATGTTTTCAACGATTGATAACATAGAAAATCATAAGATTTATTCCATTCTATCAAATCCGGAGGATCGATTAGAAGCCTGCAGGCTGTGTTTTACACCTTGGGAAATTTTAAATCTGTATATAAAGGATATGATTTCGTTTGAAGAACTTACCCGTGCTCCTTTATACAGTTTTGAAAGTATTAAGAGCGATCTGCTCAATTTGAAAAAGAATACTGGCAAAAGGTTGACAGGAGGTGGATACCATTAAAATTGCATTGATTGTAGTATTGGGAGGAGATTTGGTCCGTTCTGCGGAACACGTTGGAATTGGATATATAGCATCCTATTTACGGAAGTATAATTTTGAAGTAGATATCTATGAAGTAACGGACATATTTGATCAAGAACAGTACAGTGGACTATTAGACAAGGGATATGGTTTAGTTGGGTTTACGACGACCTGTATTACTTTAAAACCAATACTTGAAATGGCAAAAATATTAAAGACATATGATCCCCGGATAAATATTGTATTTGGTGGACATATGGCTACATTTACCGGGACGGAAATCCTGGAAAAGTATATGCAGGTTGACTACATTATATACGGTGAAGGAGAAATCACATTTCTTGAGTTAGCTAAGAAATTGGAGAACGGGGATGGGATGGAAGCAGTAAAAGGGGTGGCATACCGGGATGGAGAAGGCATTGTGAGAAAAAATGCTGATCGTCAGCTAATCTGTGATTTGGACATGCTTCCTTATCCTGCAAGAGACCAATTTGAAACGAATCAAAAAAATACGCAATATATAAGAATTTCCACAAGCAGGGGTTGTTATGGAAGCTGCGCATTCTGTAGCTCCTTTGCAGGCAGGAAACAACCTGGGGCACGATGGAGGGGGAGAAGTCCGGCGAATGTTGTTGATGAAATCAAATATTTGACCGAAAAATATGATTTTCATACATTTGATTTTGTAGACTCCACGTTTGAAGACCCCGGACCGATTGGAAAGCGCAGGATTCAGGAAATCGCAGAACGATTGATCGAGAGTGGCGTTCATATCTATTATAATTGTTGTTTCCGAGCTGAGAATTGGAAAGAGGAGGATCGTGAACTTCTGAAACTTTTGGTAGAGTCGGGGCTGGAAAAAGTAAATATCGGGTTTGAAGCCGGAAACGATAGAGGGCTTAAAATTCTTCATAAAAGAGCCAGGATGAAAGACAACTGGCGGGCAATTAAGGTATTGAAAGAATTTCCGGAAATTTATTTAACGTTTGGCTTTATTATGCTACATCCTTATTCGTGTAACCAGGATTTATACGATAATGCTCAATTTTTGCATAGAACCGGAATCGGGCAGGTAATACGGCACTATTTCTGGCAGTTGGAGGTTTATCCGGGGACATTGATGGAAGAGAAGCTGATTAAGGATGGATTACTTGCAAAGGATTATGATATTGCAGATGGCATGTACAAATATGTATTTGTGCATGAAGAAATGAATTTTTTTGCAAATGCTTTTAAGAGTCTGCTTGAACTAAAATCTGTATGGGATTTTGAGATTTTTGATATTGTTATCCATACATTTATTACCAGGCTTAGGAGAAAATACAGGAATACAGAAATCTATTGTGATATTGAAAACTTTCGGATGTATGTAGAGAATGTCAGGAAAGAGATTGCTGACTATAACTTTGAATTTTTCATAAAGCTTTGGGAGCACAAACAAGGATATCATCTTGAAGCCGAAAAGTGTGAACTGGATTGTTTTATCAGGGAAAAGATAAAAATAATAAAGAAACATCAATACCAATTAGGGCACTTGATATTGAGAACAGGCAGAAACCTAATCAATAGATAGTGATTTCATATAATTATGTATTGGAGGATACTATGGCGGAAAATAAAAATAATTCTGTTTTAAATATGTTTTATGAAAACGTTATGGAAAATCCTGAAGGCACTGCAATCATCTGTGGGAACAGGAGTTTTACATACAAAGAATTCAACAACCTGTCAAATCAGTTTGCTCATTATATATTAAAAGAGGACAAAGAGAAGAATGTGGTTGCTGTATTGCTTGAGCGTTCGGCTGAAATGATGATTGCAATTTATGGGATCCTGAAATCGGGGCATGCTTATCTGCCATTAAGTACGGAAGATCCACCAAAGAGAATTCAGTTCATACTTCAGGACAGCGGCGTTCAGTTGCTAATTACATCAAAAAAGTTCAGAAACGCTTTTTCGTTTAAAGGAAAAATTCTCTATATTGACGAAATGGAATGGGAGAATGAAAAAACTGATAATTTACCTGTAATTCAGGATCAAAATGATTTAGCCTATATTATCTATACATCAGGTACAACCGGGGAACCCAAAGGAGTAATGATTGAACATCAGGCCCTTTATAACCGGCTTAGATGGATGATGCAAAAATATCCATTGACACCTTTTGACCGGGTGCTACAGAAAACCCCTTATACATTCGACGTATCTGTATGGGAAATATTCCTGTGGGCAATGGTGGGCTGTAGTGTATTGGTTATGGAACCTGGCGGGCATAAGAATGTTTTATCAATCATTGAACAGATAGCAAAGAATCGTATATCTGTTATACATTTTGTGCCTTCTATGTTTAATGTATTTTTAGAGTATATAAAAGAGAATAGGAATCATACGCTGGAAGACATTTCGTCATTAAAGTATATTTTCTGCAGCGGGGAGGTACTGCATGGTTATCAGGTTGCAATGTTTCAGGAGATTATCTTTCCGGTAAGCCAAACAAGATTAATTAACCTGTATGGTCCCACAGAAGCTACTATTGATGTTACCTTTTTTGAATGTACAAATTTGGAGGAGACAAATGTTATCCCAATCGGAAAGCCAATTGATAACATTCATATATATATTCTGGATGAACATGATAGGATATGCCGGCTGGGAGAGAAAGGAGAGATATGTATTACCGGTATTGGTTTAGCCAGAGGATATCTGAACAGGAAAGAGTTAAACGCTGAGAAATTTGGATATCTTCCGAATAATCATACCATAAGGATGTATCGGACAGGAGATTTGGGTGAATGGCTGCCGGATGGAAATATCAAGTATCTCGGCAGAATTGATCATCAAGTTAAAATTAATGGCAACCGTGTGGAAGTGAGTGAGGTTGAATCACAATTATATAACAGCAGAGGTGTGAAGGATACAGTTGTCATGGCGGCGGACGGAAAAAACGGTAGCCAGTATTTATGTGCGTTTGTTGTGCCAGATGAATCATTCAGCAGTACAGGGGATATTATAAAAACTCTGAAGCAGAATCTGCCAGGGTACATGGTACCAACGCATATTAAATTATTGGAGGAAATTCCTACTTCCGGTAATGGTAAAGCAGATGTCAATAAATTAAAATCATTTCTTAATAACAGCATAGATAAAGTTGAGAATGCAGAAGACGCTGATCTGGTGATTTTAAGAAATATTCTTAATGAGGTGGTAGACCTTAAAGTACCGGTAAATGAAATTACTTATAGTCATTCATTGGATGATTTAGGTGTTGAGTCTCTTTCATTCCTGCGTATGTTAATTAAGATTGAAAAAAGTTTCCAGATTGAGTTTAACATTGATGATTTAGACGGTGTTTCATTACATACAATAGAACTTATTCTTAATTATATTCATAAAAGAAAAGGTAATTCAAATCTACCGTCTGATTTATAGCTGTTAAGAATGTGAAATAGATAAATAAAGAAGAAGTAAATTTAAATTAGAAGGAGACACAATGCTCAATTTATCTTATGTAAATTATTATATACCGGAAATGTATGTTTCCCTTAAAAAAGTATTAGAGGAAAGCACAAATTTCTCTTTACCACCTTCTTACGCTACTTATACGGATTATAGTAATGCACTGAAAAAAGAAACACATTTGGATAAGATCTCTGTTATGGAAAAAGAGAAGTTGCTTGAAGAGTCTGTAAAACTAGTGGAACAATTTCTTTATGAAACAGGAATTAATCCTGATTATATTGCCGGTGTGGTTCATACAGATCCAGTTCCATTTAATGCTATTGTAAATAATAATATCAGCATTCTGCATTATATTATAGAAAAATTTAAATTAAAAAATGCAGCAGCATGTATACTGCAGCAACAATGTACTGGATTTATTATGTCCTTTGCCCTGGCGGAAGGTATGCTTAGAGAAGGCGAATATCTTCTCATACTTTCGTCAAGTTGTATTGATTCACTTAGGTTTCGTAATTTGGGTTTTACCTGCATGGGTGATGGACTAGGATTGGCTGCGGTCTCTAAAAAACCTTCAAAATGGAAGATTGTCGATATGATTGCTAAAACATCGGGGAAAAACACATACAGAGTTGGCAATGGCAAGGATGCTATAGTTTCAAAGGATCGCATGGAGATTATAAAGCAAGGTGTACATGTAATAGAAGAATTATTAAAAGGAAATCAGGTTGATGCAAAGGAACTCTATAAATTTGTGCCACAAAATATTAATTATACGTTATATCAGTTTATATATGCGAGAATGCTCGGAATTAAAGAAGAGGCTATGTATGTGCAAAATATTCCGAATGGCGGACATGTTGGAGATGTTGATTTGATTAGAAATTTGACAACGTTAGAGAAGGAAGATAACATTCCGAATAATTCCTATGTTCTAATATATGGACTTGGCTCAAATGGTCTTGACATGTCCTATGCAGCCGCTCTGCTAAAATATAATATTTCGGAGCAATGAAAAAAATAATGGGATTTGAGAAATCTATACCAATGGCATGCACAGAAGTCTGACTGATGACAATAAGCTTAGTGGGCCGGCTGATAAGTGATATTAATAGGAGGGGGTTTATGCAGAATCTTTCAGAACCGTTTTTACAGCAAATATGTAATATGGATAATGCTTTATACAACAGCGAAAAGATATGTGTTGGTACTTTGGGGCCGGATGGAACCAGCAGTGAAATTGCTGTCCAATATTTGATTCGGACATTTGAGAAGACTAATCCTAAATGCAGGTATCTCATTAAATTATACAATACATTTGATGAGGTATACGAAGCAATGCGTAACTATAAAATAGACTATGCATTAATTCCCGCAGCATATGAGAAAATATCAGAATTTTTTTGGTGTCCGGAGTTTCGTCCTGTACTGTCTTTTATTTATGATACACCCAAATATGGCATAGTAAGAAAAAAAAACAGATCGTATAAACATAAAAAGTGCATAAAACTTGCTACGTGTCCGGCGGCGCACATGGTGTTTGATTACCTGATGAAAGATATAAAGCAGGAGTGTGAGATTCATGTAATCACTACGAATTCCACAGTGGAGTCAGCAGCACTTGTAATGGACTCAAAAGCAGATTTTGGGGTCACAAATGAAAGTTCCTATAAGAAATACGGGGACGGTGAAATGGAGTTTATTACAAATACATATAGTTCAAGGATGATTTGGACATTGTTTAAACAGATAAACGATTGAAAGGAAAAAGGAGCAGAAGTCGTATGTATATTTTTAATGAAGAACAGAAATTACTTAGGTCAGCAGTACGGAATGTTGTAAAAAAAATGATTGAACCAGGGGCGGAAATGCGGGATCGGGAACAGATTTATCCTTCTGGTCTTATAGAGGATTTAAAAAAATTAGGATACTATTCGCTAACAATTCCAGAGATATGGTCTGGTGCCGGATTGGATACTGTATCAGCCATGATTATAATTAATGAAATTGCACGTGCCGATGCATCTATTGCGCAATCAGTTGCCGCCCATAATTTCGCATTTCTTTATCCCTTGGTTTCAATGGCAACGGAAAAGCAAATAGAAACATTTGTAATGCCATGTATTAATGGTGGTAAGATTGGCGCACTTGCAGTGAATGAGGCAGATGGGACTTCCGGTGCATTAGCGACAACCGCATTTGAAGACGGAGAATATTACATCATAAACGGGAGTAAGAAGATGATTACAAACTTAGGAGCTTCCGATTATGCACTGGTGTATGCTCAGACGGCGCCAAATGCGGCCGGTTTGCTGGGAAACAGTGTTTTTCTGGTGGATTTGCACAAAACACCAGGAATTGTACTTACAAAGGCAGAAGATAAGATGGGTTTGCATGGGCTAAGTCTGGATGGAATGATATTGGATCATGCAAGGGTACATAAATCCTGTTTAATAGGGGAAAAGGATCAAGGATTCATTTTTATCGGTAAAACACTGGAGCTTATGTCAATATCTAATGCAGCCGTTGCATTAGGAATAGCAGAACGGGCGTATATAGAAGCGGTAAACTATACGAAGGAAAGAAAGGTAAATGGCAGTCCTATGTGCGAACTGGAATCCGTAAAACTAGAATTGGCGGAGATAAAAATGAAGCTTACGTGGCTGAAGCTTCTCGTTTTTCAGACAGCATATCTTCAGGATATACAGGATCAAAACATAGGTAATTATTTCCTCGTGACAAAGTATACTGTGACAGAGACCGCAAAAGAAATATGTGATAGGGCGTTGCAGCTTTTTGGAGGATATGGCTATATGAAAGGATTTATTATTGAACGGTTGTATCGGGACATTCGGGCTTATACCATTATTGGGTGTTCCAGTGAAGTACACAGAAGTTATATTAGTCAAGGTATATTTACGGCTACAGAGTCAGTCAATGCTCTCTGGGAATAGGAAAAAGGTTTTATATGAATATCATTGTATGTATAAAACAAATTCCTTCTTCTCTGAATAACCTGGATTTGGTTAAAAATACATTAAACAGAGAGTCTGGTACTGGAGAAACCAATCCTTATGATTTGCATGCACTAGAAACGGGACTACGCATAAAAGAACAGGATGAGAATGGAACAGTCATAGCGGTCAGTATGGGGGTTAAATCAGTACAGACTCTTTTAAAGGAAGCGGTTGCTCTGGGAGCAGATCGAGGAATCCTGCTTCATGACAAATGTTTTGCAGGTTCTGATACACTGGCAACAGCATATACTCTCTCCTGTCTGGTAAAGAAAATTGGAGAATATGATCTTATTATATGCGGAAAGCAATCTTTGGATGGGGCGACTGCACAGGTAGGACCGGAGCTGGCAGAGATGCTGAATATTCCACATATAACAAATGTGGCGAGTATAGAGGATATAAAAGAGAATTATCTGGTTTGTAAAAAGGTAATTCAGGACGGCCTGGAAACTGTAAAAACAAAGCTGCCCGTATTAATTACTGTGGGAAAAGAGATAAATATACCGCGGGTAGCCAGTCTGAAAGATATCATGAGAGCAGCCCAAACACCAATAGAGGTTTATGGAGCGGATGATATCGAAGCGGATAAAAAAAGGTGTGGTATGAGGGGCTCCCCGACAAAGGTGACAAAAATACATAGACCTATATACGACACAAATTGTAGAATGATACAAGGGACATTACAGGAGCAGATAGCTGCATTAACGGATATACTTATAAAATCTACGGATTAGAAGGGCAATAGAAAGATATATGAAAAAAGATGGAGGAGTTTGGATATACGGTGAATGTAAGAATGATCAAGTGGAGAGTGTCGTCTTTGAGTTACTCGGTAAAGGGCGAGAGATAGCGGATGAATTGAGCAAAAAGCTTTCGGTAGTTTTAATTACCGATTATCCTTATCGTTTCACCGAGGAATTCGAATGCTATGGTGTGGATCAGATTTATATCGTGCCGGTAGAAACATATAAGCAGTCAGACGAATTAGCCTGCACACATATTCTGTCAGAATTGATTTTGAAATATCAACCGGAGATTATGCTTTTAGGGGCGACACTGCACGGACAATCTGTGGGGCCGCGTTTAGCTGCACGTTTGAATACGGGGCTTACAGCAGACTGTACCAGGCTTGAAATAGATAAAGACAGGGAACTGCTCCTGCAGACCAGACCAGCATTTGGAGGCATGCTTCTGGCTACTATTATTTGTCAAAACAGCAGGCCCCAGATGGCCACTGTCAGACCTGGCATATTGCGTATGCCTAAGCTTAAAGAGCATAAAAAAACTACTGTAATTTGTTGCGATTTTATCAGAGAATTTACGACTCAGATAGAATCGCTAAAAAAAGAGAATAGGTTACATTCATTCAATAATCTGGAAAAGGCAGATATTATCATAGGGGTCGGGAGAGGTATCGGCTCCAAGGAAAATCTTAAAATTGTTGAGAAGATTGCAAAATGTCTGGATGCTGCAATTGGCGCTACACGAGAAGTTGTAGAGGCAGGATGGCTTAGCTATGAGCATCAGATTGGTCAAACGGGAAAAGTCGTATCTCCTAAAATTTATATAGCCTGTGGTATCTCAGGCTCTGTGCAGCATGTCGCAGGAATCCGTACTGCAGATTGTATTATTGCAATTAATAAAGATAAAAAAGCTCCAATTTTAGAAGCGGCGAATTGGGCTGTTGTAAATGATTTGAATCTTGTGCTTCCCCTGTTTTTGCAGGAACTGAACAAAGTGTATAGATTCGAATTAAGCGAGAACGAGGTAACTGGTAATTTTGATTAGATATAAGTCGTTTGTTGTACTTAGAACGCACTCATTTTAAACTACGTTAGAGTAATGACCAATATGGTATATATAGCAATTTGAGGAGGCTCTCAGAAGAAAGGAGATACTGTTTGGAAGCAATATTTTATTTTGCTTAATATATAGCAGGAAACAATTATGAAACATAATTTAAAAAAAGTGCTGAAAACAGATAGAGAAAAACACTCAATAATCAAAATTGGGGAATTGGAAATTGGCAAAGATTTTACATTAATTGCCGGACCATGTGCAGTAGAATCGGAAGACCAAATAGTGGAAATTGCAAAATTTGCTAAGGCATACGGAGCCAATATCCTTCGTGGAGGAATTTATAAGCCTAGAACCTATCCTTATTCGTTTCAGGGAGTAAAAGAAAAAGGCTTCCGATATCTTGCCACAGCAAAAAAGGAAACGGGACTTCCTGTTGTTTCCGAGATTGTAGACATAAATGATTTAGAAAAGATGTATCCATATTGTGACATGTTTCAGATAGGGACAAGAAACGCACAAAACTATGCGTTATTAAAGGAGGTAGGCAGAACAGAGAAGCCTGTGCTGCTAAAGAGAGGATTTGCTTCCACTATATATGAGTGGCTGGGATGTGCAGAGTATATATTAATGGAAGGAAACCAAAATCTGGTTCTATGTGAGAGAGGAATCAGAACATTTGAAAATTACACAAGGAATACTATGGATCTCAGTGCGATTTCTGCCTTAAAAACCCTGTCACATGTTCCTGTAATTGCAGATCCTTCCCACGGAACGGGAAGAAGTGAGCTGGTATATCCAATGAGTATGAGTTCTATTATGGCCGGCTGTGACGGATTGATGTTGGAAATACACTTGGTACCAGAACGTTCGGTATGCGATGCCAATCAAACAATATCACTAGAAGCATTTCGAAAGCTGGCGGGTGATGCGGTAAAGCTCTGGAAGTTTAAGCAAAACGAGTTAAAGGACTTAAATACAGAAGCAATAACAGAATTGTGAAATTACGGTACGAGGATTTTGAAACCTGAATCTCTCATCAAAAAAATATTAAATGAAAGGTTGGTGAAAAGTTGAGGCAAAGTCTGCTCGACGAATCGAAATGAAATATATAAAAGATTTTAAAGTCAGTACGGGTAAAATCTGTCTTATATCTGCTATAACCGATATCTTAAATTATTATAAATATAATTTAAAAGAGGAAGATTTGTTTGGATTATGTGAGGGACAGCTATTTTACTTTGGAGGGCTCGATGAAAAGTCAGAGGACGAACTGAAAGATGTTCATTTATTACGAGAATTGAAAATGGGCGGAATGAAATATGATATTATGAAAATGTTTGAATTAATCCAAAATATTTTGAATGTAGAAATTGTAGGATATGAGTATCAGAACAGTAACCATCTTCAATCGATTATTAAAGAATACGTTGACAAAAATATTCCGCTTATTGCATTTGCTTCCAGATATTATTTGGAGTATTTTGATAATTGTTCAAAAGATAAATTTTCACATACCATTGCAGTATATGGTTATGATTTTGAGAAAGATCAGGTTTACGTTACTGATACATATGTGGCAACTAAGCCTGTTTCAACTTATAAGGGACCACTTTCTTTAAATAATTTTATTAAAGCTCTTGATCTAAGTGAAGTGGTTTTTGAAATGCCTACTAAAAAAAGCCTAATTGCTGTTTATCCAAAAGATAAGAATATTATGACCGATTTGCCATTTCAAATTCGTATTAATTCATTAGTCAATATTGCTAAAAATAATTTAAGTGGAAGTGTTATACAACACAAAATTTATACAGGAATAGATGGTATGAGGAAATTTGTGCAGGAATTTAAAACATGGAAACATCAATATAGTGTTAACTTGTTAAAACAACTTTTAAAAACAGTTCATAATCTTATAACTAATTATGGGGGACCTTATGTAACAAACGGACTTTTAGCAGGTTTTATTGAAGAACTTTATAATGTCAACAGGCAACCATTTTATTTAGAGTTACAAGGCAGGTTTATCAATATACAAAAACAATGGCTGATAATAGCTAATTTGTGTTTTAAAGCTTCTTTGGGTGATATTTTTGATAGTTATGACAGAATTTCTAATTACATTGAACGGCTAATTGATGAACAAGAGTTACTTTACTTTAAGTTATTGGCATTAGATAAAGGTGAAATTGAAAGGAAGAAGGAGTATGGTAAAAGTAAAATTTGATGCTTATGATCTATTAAATGATATTATTTCAGAAGAAGGACATTACATAGATTTTATCAGTTGTAATGAATATACGTTTTGGTATCTTTATCGTCAGATTGGCATGAAAAGTTTTTTACCAATTATAAATACGCAGTGTTTTATAAATTTGCCCATATATGAATTAAAATCATTTAACATTTATCAGGAGAGTAATCTCGAACGACTATTATCTAATGCACATACTTTTTTTAATATAAAAACAATCCAATATAATAAATATAAAGGAAGCATACATGATTTTATTAGGCAGGGAATTCAAGAAAATCAGTTTGTTTATACGTTGTATGATAGCTATTATGATACATTTTTAGAAAATATAGATGAGCATAATTTCCATGGACATCCTATAAGCGGATATGACGATAAAAAGCAAATATACTACAGCATCTTTGGAGATGAGCATAAAGTTAAATATAATGACTTTCTAAAAATGTTTAATTATTTTAAGGAAACTTCAGGCACTTCTCAAATTGGATATTTCTATTTAGATATCGACAATATTAGTAGAAATTGTTTAGATACAGATGATTGTATTAAACAAAAGATAATCAGAGACTTAGCAAAAGATATTAATGATTGGAAACAGGAGACGGAGAGATTCAAGGAATATGTAGAAGTGGTTAAAAAAGTTTTTAGTTCCAATGGTTATAATAAAAAAGAGTTTGCCCTTACACAAAGATTACTTTTTAATACTATCATGGAAGGATTGCATGGAAATTTCATATTTAAAATGCGTTTATTTAAAGATGTCTTTCATACAGGCGACGTAGAAGACTTTATATTAAGATTTAAGGAAAATCGTAAAAAATGTATATTAATAGCAAATTTATATCGCAAAGCAGCTATTTTAATAGATGAATATCCTGATGATTTCGATGAAGTTGCATGCAGGCTAAAAGATAATTTGGAAAAACATTTTATTATAAATAGCTTACGATTGTTAGATGAATTAAAAAAAATGTTAAAACCAGTTTTACAGGGAGGAAAATAACATGAATATTAATAAAGAAAAGGCAATTCAATTTGTTGAAGAAAATGGCAATAATTTTCAAAGGTATTTTTTAAAGTGCGTTTTAGGTAAGGATTGTTTAAAAGACGCATTAAAAGAGTTATCGTATTATCAGAATACGGATGGAGGATGGATAGGCCTTGATCCAGATTACACAGGTGATATAAGTAGTATTACATGTGCTATGGCAGCTTTTTCCAGAATTGAACGGCTAAATGTAAAATCAAGTAATCTTATAAATACCACCATGGAATATTTAAGGGCAGTTCAAAAGAAGAATGGTATGTGGGATGAGCCAAGGATGATCGTAAAATATAATATACCAAAATGGTATTGTCCGCAAATTGAAGAGAATCAAATTTGGTATACTAACGGCATTCTTCGTTATATTATTTCCAGAAAAAGCGAGGAGGCAGAAGTTATACAACGAGCTAGAAATTATCTTAGAACTTTTTGGGATGGAAAAAGGTTTCCGGGTTATGAGCATAATAACTGGATGGGAATCGTAAGCTTTGCAAACAGTGACTATAAAAATGATGCCGAGATTTATAAGGGTTGTCTTGAAAATTTAAGAAAAAACATATCTACCTATGATTTAGCAGACGTAATATGGGCATTAGAATCATGTACATTATTAAATTTACCTTATACGGAAGAAGCTGTTCAAATAGCATTAGAAAAAATTATAAAGGGACAATTAGAGGATGGAAGCTTTAGCACTAATTATGGAAAGGAGCAGAAAGTGGATTTAGCTATTGAGGCATTGGATTCATTGGCTAATTATGGAATTATAAATAGGAAAATATAAATATGAAAGTGGAGGTAGTCAGAATGTTAAAAAACATAACTGAGAACGAGATATTACACACCATAAAAGAAATCATAGCCAGAGTATCAAGTAAAGACAATCCTATGAGTATAACCGCCAGTCAAATAGAAGATTGCGAAAATATCGCACAAAGCCGATTACTACAAATGGATTCCATAAAAGCTATTAGGATAGTTGTAGAAATTGAAAAAGTATTCGAAATAAGTGTTCCTGATGAAGATTTAGATATGAAAAATTTTAAAACCCCATATAGTATGGCTTGCTATGTCATGAAACAATTGGATTATGTAAAAGAGGAAAATGAAACTTCCAGGGAGCAGGGAGTCCAGGTAAATATATCATAAACAGGAGGAATGAAGTTTTATGATTGAATTGAATAATTTTCAAACCCAAAAAGGGTTGTCATGCCATATGGCTTGTGCTAAAAACATTTTAGCATTTTATGAGGCAGATATATCAGAGTGTCTATTATATGCTATAGGAAAAGGATTTCGCTACATCTATAATAGAGATCCTAAATGGCATAATAATAAGTATCGCATACATACGGATGTACCTTTGACATTAAACAATTTTTTTGATAGGTTTCAGATTGAATATACTTTAATAGAAAATATGGAAAATGAAATAGCAGAGGAATATTTGATTAAATCATTGCAAAATAATGAACCACTTATGATTGGGGTTATTAATAATGATCTGACATATGATTTGGATTACGCAAGTCATTCTAAGGATTGGGCACATATTGTCGTTGCAACTGGACTTGATCTTGATCAGCAAAAAATAAAGATTAGTGATGGATTTATTCCCTCGAACCCACCACGTCTATATGCTGGGTGGTATTCCTATAAAATAATAAAAGAAACTCGTGAAAAGCGCAATAATTGGTGTTATAAAATCGGCTATGAGTCTGTAAAGAAATTCAAAAAGCAATTCGATAATGAGATGCTTATTGAAGAACATTTAGTGCCAAATTTAAAAGAGTGCATTTTAGAGATGTTAGACGGAAAAATAGTTGAGGATAATTATTATGGTATAGAAGCCCTAAAAAAGTATCATGAAGTATTAATGAATTTTACAGACTATTTTGCTGGAGACTTTGATAAAGAATTATTACAACAAAATATAGATATGAAAGTAGAAGGATTTATTGATAATAAGAAATATTTGTTTCAAGTAGTAAATGAATTGTCAATAATAAAGCATTCTAACGATTTGATGGAAATAAGCGAAAAGTTGGAAGTAAATTTGGAAGAATGGATCAAATTTTGCTTACTGATGGTAAAAGTCGCTTTATCTGAAGATAGAAAAAAGGTGGTTTTATTGGCTAAAAGATTTGAAGAAATTTATAAAGAGGAAATTGCATTATATAATACTCTTTTAAATTATCTTTAAAAAGCAGCGATTTTTTTCATTTTAATGAAAAACCTTACTATATTTATGTCTGATATCATATAATGGCTTCCGGGCTGCATTCAAAATAATCTAATTTACAAAAAGGGGATTTGCAATTGAAAAATAAGAAATATCAAAAATTTATGCCAGCTATGTATAACCATACAGACATCGATATGACAGTACATAAGGCATTTGAAAATGTTGTTGAAGATATACCGGAGCACATAGGACTGGTTTTTGGAGATAAAGCTTTATCTTATAGAGAAATAAATAATAAAGCAAATCAGCTCGCTCGTTTTTTAGTAGAGAGTGGTGTCAAAAAAGGAGATATTATCGCTATTATACTTCAACGATCACCAGAAATGCTTATCACAATACTGGCTATCCTTAAAGCCGGAGCAGCTTATTTGCCTATTGAACCGGGGTGTGCTGTGCATAGAATAGAATATATGCTTAAAGACAGTAAAGTAAAGCTTATTTTAACTCAGATGGCAATAAAAAACAGGTTAAATCTGTCATTTCCTCAGGCTAGTATAGATGAAATTGATCTTAGCAGATATCAGACATCTAATCTGGAGAAAATTTGTGATGGAACTGATCTAATTTATGTCATATATACATCTGGATCTACCGGTAAACCCAAAGGGGTAATGATTGAGCACAAATCTGTTCTTAATTTGGCCAAAGGGATATATGAAAAATTAAATTTAAATGAAAAAATGACAGTATTGTTTGTAACTAATATATCGTTTGATATGTCAATTACTGAAACACTGGTTTCTTTGCTAAATGGATTGAAAATTGCAATAGCAAGTGAGGCTGAGCAACGAATACCCAGTAAAACCTTAAATGCCATTGCAAAATATAACATAGATTTATTTGAGACAACGCCATCAAGAATGGCAATGTTATTAAATAGTCAAAAGAATTTGGAATTTTTAAAACAATTGTCTGTTATAATAATTGGAGGAGAAGATTTATCATTAAATTTATTGAAAGACATTAAAAAAATTACAAATGCAAGAATCTATAATATGTATGGTCCTACAGAAACCACTGTGTGGTCTACGGGTGCTGATTTAACAAATAGTGATATTATTCATATCGGTAAGCCCATTTGTAACACAGAGACATTTATACTGGATAAGAATCAAAGAAAAGTACCATTTGGTGAAATTGGAGAGTTATATATTGCAGGAATTGGTTTAGCAAGGGGGTATATAAGTAATGCCGGTTTGAGCAAAGATAAATTTATACATAGCTCCGTATATAATAAGTTATTTTATAAAACGGGAGATTTAGCAAGGCAATTACCCGATGGAAATATAGAGTTCCATGGAAGAAATGACAGACAAGTAAAAATAAGAGGTCATAGAATAGAATTGGGAGAGATAGAAAACAATATATTGACTTATAAAACAATAAAGCGGGCTATAGTTTTAAATCATCAAAATAATGGATTGATTTCATTCATAGAAGCCGATTCAATGATTGATATTGATGATTTAACAAAATATCTACGCCTATATTTAAATGAAATAATGATACCCTCTATTATTGTGCAGATTGATAATTTTCCGTTAACAGAAAATGGAAAGGTTGATTATAACAGACTGCTGATTAAATTCCCCAAGAAGGATTATAATTCAACAGTAAGTGCTCAGGAGAGTAAAAAAGATGTAATTGAAAGTAAATTAGAACAAATAATATTAAAGTACGCCAATGCTGGCACTGGAAATACCATTAATCCGGAAGATAAATTAAAGTCATTAGGATTCGATTCAATAAACTTTGTTAAAATAGTTGTTGAGATAGAAAAAGCTTTTGATTTTGAATTTGATGACGACAATCTGGAAATTGGAAAATTTTTGGAATTTAAAAATCTATCAGACTATGTTAAATGTAATATAGACCGGAGTAAATAGCGAAGGGGAGCACTGCGGCAGGGAAGAATTATAACGCTGCGACCTGCCGCAGGCGGAATCCTGCCTGGCAGGATTCTTTTTTACATTTGTTTCCAAGCAGGCGATAGTACTTTATATTGTCTGTATATCAACTATTCAGCATCTTGTGTACATCGTCTACTGTAACATCCATTTTTTGAGCGATTTCTGCATATGACATGTTTTTTGATAAAAAATATTCAACAACTGACTTCATGCTTTCGCCTACTTCAATTAAATGATCGTCTAAGTCATAGAAACGAATTACATGTTGTCCCCACGGGTGTTCTCTGATATCATGGAGCAAATTGATATCATCACGTGAACGTAATTTCTTAATGAAACCATCAAAATCGTCTGATTCAAAAGATAATTCACAGTTATTGGCTTTAAATTTTATATCTTCTTTATTGATACCTGTTAACCAGTCAAAATCTTCCTGAAGTGAAAGACCGCAATCAAAAGTTATATTACGACCATAATCATCTACTACCTTTAGACCAAATAATTCTTCATAAAATGACCTTGCGCGAGCAATATCTTTTACAGCAAATAAACACCCAAATTTCATAACATCCCTATTCCTTTCATTTTTTATATTTTGGTTTACTAAATACAGATGCTTTAATAAGAGTCTTTGGTATTGGATATTGCTTTTTTAATTAAATCAAAAAAATCATCCATCCAAAATGCAAGTTCGTTATTTGAGCGTTATTCTATGATTTGAACTTGAACTTGTTATCTTATTTTTTTAAGCTTACTGTATACATTTATATTACCATATATATATTCAATTGTCACTGTATTATTTGAAAAACTGTATTTAAAATTTAAATCTGACAGATAAACTTTTTGCAGCTTTTAGTGTCTTACAGGATTATATAATGAAGATGCAAAAACAGCTCAAAAAACAGCCAAAATTCTACAATATATTGTTTTCTAAAGTAAATAGTTATAAGATGTAAAAAGTTAATAAGAATACAAGAAATAATGTACCAGTAGGAATATGCAGAGCTGCAGACAAGTTCTGTGGTTTAAGTTAAAGGATTTAACAGGATATCATAATGAGAAAATTAAGCGTAAAAAGAAGAATTAACGAGGATTGGTTGCAATGGATTTATTGTGATAACGATCTTGAAATAAGTGTAAATCGGCTTACCAAGAATGCAGTCATTTTGTCGCTTTCGCATATAGAGCCGCAAATTGGTTATTGTTTTGAAGGAGAGTTTGATTTTGAAGCAGCCGGAAAGTGGTATCGATTTAAAAAGGGCGATAGTTATAAAATAATATCTAATATCAAACATGGGGCTAAAATATTAGAGACTATCATTGCATTAGATTTAAAGTATAGAAGTATTAAGAAAGAAACCAATTTAATAAAAACAGATTTATTGAAGTATAATTTTTATGAAGATGAGGATGTGAGGATAAAACTTTATTTGGACAGAGAAAGTTTGGAGGCTGCAGAGATTTGTAATGAAAATGGGGTGGATACTTATATTATTTATATGGAAAATCCGGAAAGTAACAATTTGGATTTAGAACGGGAAGCTTTGGAGAAATACCAGATTTATTCTGTTTCGGATGCAGGGGAGGAGATAAGAACCCTGGCCCCGGGATTTATGATGATACAGATAAAACATAGCATTAGATAACAGGAGGTTTTTATGGCTTTAATTGATGGAGGTACATTAGTTGTTAAAGCATTGAAGAATGAAGGCATATCACACATACATGGTCAAATTGGATTTTATGTAAGTCCTATATTTGCCGCCTGCTCAAATTTGAATCTCCCCATATACGATACAAGGCATGAGCAAGCCGCAGTACATATGGCAGAAGGCTATGCACAAGTCACCGGTAAAATTGGGGTCGCGGTTCTCACTGGCGGACCGGGTTTTATAAATGCAATTGGAGGTATAGTAAAATGTTATGAGTCAAATACACCAGTCTTGGTGATAATCGGTGCATTTGATCCCGGCAGAAAGGATGTTGGTGGTCTTGAGGATATAAATCAGTTGGATATTATTAAGCAACATGTTAATTGGTGTGCAACAATATATAATACAAAGAGAATTCCAGAATATATTTCCATGGCGATTAGAAATGCATATATTGGACAGAAGGGCCCCGTTGTGTTAGAAATTCCGATTCCCTATTTATTAAATAAGGTTGAAGAAACAGATATCTGCTGGCCCCATAAATTTGGGACAGATGCTGAGATATATGGCGATGTGAATAAAATAAAAGAGGCGGTAAAACTGTTGTATCAGGCTGAAAGACCGGTAATCCTGGCTGGGGATGCTATTTTTTATGACCATGCTGAAGAAGAATTAACACGGTTTATAGAGCAGACGAACATTCCTGTTCTCACTGCAGACCTGGGGCGTGGTGTACTGCCGGATTCACATGATTTATGCTTTGCTTCAGGAAGAACAATTGAAGGAGGCCCTCAATTGTATGCATGGAAGCATGCAGATTATATCATGATTCTTGGAAAACATCTTGACTATTCAGTATCGTTTGGAAAAGCACCTATATTTGGAGAGCATCAGATTAAGGTGCAGATAGATATTGAGGGTAAAGAAATTGGCAAAAGCTCTGCCGCCATTGATATCGGTATTATAGGAAATACGAATACAGTTCTGAGACAGTTTAGAGAGGAATTGAATATAGATAAAAAAATTAATCAGGATAAATTTAAAAAATGGCATAAAGAACTGAAAACGGTTTATGAATCATTTTATACAAATTTAAGAGAGCAGGCCGTAATAAAAAAAAGTCCTGTTCATCCAATTAGCATATTCCGTGCGATTGATAAAGTTATCCCGGAAAACAGGATATTAGTACTGGACGGTTCTAATGCGATGTTCTGGGGAAGCCTGTTGTTTTCCTGTAATGAGACAGATTCTCTACTGATTGGTCCAAATGGAACATTTGGACCAATGGGGACAGGTCTTCCAGTGGCTCTGGGAGCTAAAATTGCAGCACCGGAAAAAACAGTCATATTATATTCCGGAGATGGATCTCTTGGATTCAATTTATCAGAAATTGATTCGGCTGTCAGATGCGGAATAAAAATAGTAATCATCGTGCATAACGATGCCGCATGGGGATTTTGTAAGGATACCCAGAGATGTCTGTTTGGAAATGTTGCCAGTGAGTATGCTACGAACTTGGGATTTGTCAGTTATGAGAAAGTTGTAATAGCCCTTGGAGGATATGGGGAAATGATTGACCATGCAGATACATTGGAAGCTGCGTTGCATAGGGCTGTTCAGAGCAAGACAATCGCATGTATAAATATCATGACAGATGGTGTTATGTCACCCGGAGCAAAGTTTTTAAATAAGTCTTTACGGGACGCTGGCTGTTCTAACTAAACTTATGCAGTAGAATTGATTCGGATTTTTTTGCACCATGTTTACCAAAGGTGTGGCTTATGATTCTGCAAAAGATATTATACGAGGAGGTATAAAAATGAAAGGAAAAAGAATGAATAACAGATTATTTACTTCAGAATCAGTAACGGAAGGACATCCTGATAAAATATGTGATCAAATATCGGACGCTATTTTGGATGAGGTTATGAAAAGGGATCCAAATGGCAGAGTAGCTTGCGAAACAGCAATCACAACCGGATTGGTATTAGTAATGGGAGAAATATCCGCTAATACAAATTTAGAAATACCCCAAATTGTCAAGAATGTTATTTCTGATATTGGATATACCAAAGAGGAATTTGGCTTTAATGTAGAGAATTGTGAAATTATAGTCGCTTTGGATGAGCAGTCTACAGATATTGCCATGGGCGTAGATAAAGCATATGAAACAAAGATAAGCGAGAGTGAAAAATCGACGGGCGCCGGTGATCAGGGCATGATGTTTGGATATGCGACAGATGAAACCGAAGAGTATATGCCTTACTCAGCAGTATTGGCTCATAAATTGGCATATCAACTTACAAAAGTAAGGAAAAATGGTACTTTAGCCTATTTACGTCCTGATGGGAAGACACAAGTAACAGTAGAATATGATCAGGAAGGCAACCCCTTCCGAATAGATACGGTGGTTCTGTCTACCCAGCATTCTCAGGATGTCAATCAAAAACAAATAAAAGAAGATATAAAAAAATATGTCTTTGATAAAATAATTGATAAAAATATGATTGACGAGGAAACCAGGTTTTTTGTTAATCCTACTGGACGTTTTGTAATTGGAGGTCCTCATGGAGATAGTGGATTAACTGGTCGTAAAATAATTGTAGATACATATGGAGGAGCCGCCAGACATGGTGGTGGTGCTTTTTCCGGAAAAGATTGTACAAAAGTAGATCGGTCTGCGGCATATGCAGCTCGGTATATAGCCAAAAATATAGTAGCGGCAGGATTGGCTAAAAAGTGCGAGGTACAATTATCATATATTATCGGTGTAGCAAATCCTGTTTCAATAAACGTAGAGACTTATGGGACGAGTAAATTAAGCGAAATAGAATTAATTCAGATTATTCGGAAGAATTTTGATTTATGTCCGGATGGTATAATTAATATGCTGAATTTGAGGCGGCCAATTTATAGAAAAACATCGGCTTACGGACACTTTGGCAGGAATGACATAGATTTTCCATGGGAAAATACGGATAAAATTGCCGAATTAAGAAAGTATTTAAGACACATATCCACAGAAGGGGGTTCTGTATGAAACTGCATCATATAGGAATTGTTGCTAAAAATGGAGAAGAGGCAGGGAAGAATTTATGTTCTTTTATTCCATTTGACAATGTGGGAGAAATGCAACACGTTTTATCACAACAGGTCACAATTCAGCTTTTTCAAACTGGCAATATTTTTTTAGAGATTATTTCACCGGATAGTATGGAATCCAAAATTTATAAATACGCAAACAAGGGCGGAGGGTTTCACCATCTTTGTTTTGAGGTGGATAATGTTGGGGAAACATTTCGAGACGCGATAAAAAAGGGCGCAAAACCTATTATATATCCTGTTATTGGGTTTGAGAACCGCATTACAGCATTTATTTTCTTACCGTTTATAGATCCTAATTTTAATTTGATCGAACTTGCGGAAAAAAAGCATACGAATACATGAAAAATAATCCAGAGGTAAAAGTAAATGATGCATTTAAATGTAAAGTTAAAAAGCAGTTCATATCCAATAGCCATTACAAACAGTTTTGACGCTTTGGAACAGTACATCGATAAAAACCCGCATAAATGCATAATTCTTACGGATGACAATCTGGAAAAGCTTTATTTGCAGGATTTATGTTTATCCTGTGAAAAGATTTTTAATAAAATTTTATTTTTTGTTGTTAAGTCCGGCGAGAAAAGTAAATCTCTTGAAACTGCTAAAGAAATATATCTTTTCCTTATGAAAAACTCAGTATGCAGGCAGGATGTCCTGATTTCGCTGGGTGGAGGTGTAATTGGTGATCTTGGTGGCTTTGTAGCGGCAACTTACCTTCGCGGTATTTCATTTATACAAGTACCAACATCATTACTTGCGCAAGTGGACAGCAGTATTGGAGGAAAAACTGCCGTTAATTTAAATAAGATTAAAAATATGGTGGGGGTTTTTTATCAACCGAGAGCGGTTTATGTTAATTATACTGTTTTAAAGACTCTTCCTGTTAAAGAACTGAAAAATGGACTTATAGAAGTTTTAGTGCATGCGATTATTAAAGATGAAAAATTATTTTTTTTCATCGAAGAAAATTTGGAAGAAATTTTGCGACTTAACACCTATTTGCTTGAGTCATTAATCTATTATAATTGTAAAATTAAAAGTCGAATAGTTCAAAATGATGAAAACGATTTGGGCGAACGAGCAACTCTTAATTTAGGACATACTTTAGGGCATGCAATTGAGAGTTTTTATGATTACAAATATAGTCATGGCGAGTGCGTAGCAATAGGAATAATCGGAGCATGTTATATCTCGGAAAAATTAAATTTTATAACATCTGAGACAACGAATCGTATAAAATCTCTGTTATTGAGAATGCATGCATTACATAGTATTCAGTATTGTGACAAAGAGAAGATTATTGATAATTTAATGCATGACAAAAAAGTGATAGACGGGAAGGTTTTTTTTATCCTTCCCATAAGAATAGGGGCGGCAATAAAGTATAAGATTGAGGATATCAAATATATAAGAGAAGCATTAGATCTTCTTATAGCTACGGAGTGCTGAGCGTATGCAATACAATGAGTTATGAGGTTCTGGTATTGATAAAACAATATGTGCTTAATATAAAAGAATTTAAAGAAGATATGCTATTTATGCGTTTTAGAGAGCTAATATCAGAAGAACGTGCAAGTAAAATAAAAAATATATATCACGAAAAAGATCGACTTCGCAGCCTTTATGCAGAAATTCTATTGCGATATGGGTTACAAAAGGAAGGAATAACAAAAGATATATCGTTTAGATATAATCAAAATGGAAAGCCTGAACTGAAATACCAAAAAGATTTGCATTTCAATATTTCACATTCAGGAAATTGGATTGTGTGTGTCATCTCGTCAGGCTCTGTGGGCGTAGATGTAGAGCAGATAAATAATTCCTCGGGAATGGATATTGCCAAACGTTTTTTTACACCATATGAATATAAGGCATTGCTGGATTGTCCCCAGGAAATACAGGCAGAATCCTTCTGTAAATTGTGGGTTTTAAAAGAAAGCTATGTAAAAGCACTTGGAACAGGAATTGATAAATCATTTGCTTCATATGGGTTTGAATTCAAAGGGCAAGAGGTGCAGATGCATACTGAAGAAAATGAAGAATATAAACATAGGGGTTATTATTTTTATGTATATCCAATTGAACCGGGATATAGGGCGGCAATTTGTTCAAAGGAGCATTATGCCGGAAAATATTACGTGGTGACAATGGATAATTTGAAGACGGCATTATTATGATGTTGGGTCCGGCATGCAGTTTTATATTTGGCCCGGTTTGTGTAGCACCTTGAAAATTTCATATAAATGACTCTTTGTAGAGAGAAATCATGGTAAAGTAACCGCGGTATGTGCCAGATTTGCTACGTACCCACGGTATTTTTTTCTTTTTCCTGGTATTCCACACCCTATTGACAAGATAAATGTAAATATTTATGAATACAACTGTCTTGTCAATAAGGAAACGATGTGCTATATTATACAGGGTCAGGTAAAGCTGCCGTTCAAAGTTTGGCTGTGAACGACAGCAGGGTGAATGGAACAACAGAAGAAAGATTGGAAAGAAATGAAAACAGATATTTTAATCGTCGGAAGCGGATGTGCGGGTCTATACTGTGCGCTTCATCTTCCGGAAGAAAAACGGGTAACAGTCATCACAAAATCAGACCTGGAAAGCAGTGACTCTTTTCTGGCACAGGGCGGTATGTGCATGTTGAAGGATGCAGACGATTACGAGAGCTATTTTGAGGATACCATGAAGGCAGGTCATTATGAAAATGACAGACAGTCTGTGGATATTATGATTCGTTCCTCTGCAGATGTGGTGAAGGATTTGCTGAGCTACGGCGTAGAATTCCAGAGAGAGCCGGACGGTGGACTGGCTTTTACAAGAGAGGGCGCACACTCCGGAAAAAGGATCCTTTTTCATGAGGATATTACCGGAAAGGAGATTACCAGCCGGCTTCTGGAGCAGGCGAAGCAGCAGAAAAATATCACACTTTTGGAACATACGGCGATGCTGGATCTCATCTGTGAGGAAAATGCCTGCTGCGGGGCAGTTCTCAGGATGGCGGATGGCAGAAGGGAGGCAGTCCCGGCAGCGTATACGGTTCTGGCAACTGGCGGTATCGGCGGTCTCTACCGGCATTCCACAAATTTCCGGCATCTGACGGGGGATTCGATTGCGGTGGCAGTCCGTCATGGCATTCAGTTGAAGGATATCAATTATATTCAGATTCATCCAACGACCCTCTATTCCTCGAAGGAAGAGGACAGAAGCTTTTTGATCTCGGAGTCTGTCAGAGGGGAAGGAGCAAAGCTTTATGATCAAAACATGAACCGCTTTGTGGATGAGCTGCTTCCGAGAGACCTGCTGACAGAGGCAATCCAAAAGCAAATGGAAAAGGACGGTACGGATTTTGTATGGGAGGATTTGAGGACTATTCCGGAAAAAGAATTGAACGGGCATTTTCCTAATATTGTAGAACATTGCCGGTCTATGGGATATGATGTGACCAGGGAGTGTATTCCGGTGGTTCCGGCCCAGCATTACTTTATGGGAGGAATTCAGGTGAACCATGAGAGCAGGACTTCTATGGAGAGACTGTATGCGGTAGGAGAGACGGCATGTAACGGTGTACACGGCAAAAACCGCCTGGCAAGCAATTCCCTGTTGGAAAGCCTTGTTTTTGCGAAACGTGCGGCCCTTGACATAACAGAAGGATACCAGGAGCAGCCGGTATCATTTTCAGAAGGCTGTGCGGATATTAAAATTACAGAAGATGATGCTGCCTTAGCGGAAGAATACAGATGGCTTGTACTGACCGAAATCGAAAAGGCAGAATGAGAAAAATAGCAGGAGGAATTAAAACGATGTACGATCAGGCTACTTTGACATTGCATGTTGACCCTTTGATTTTAAGTGCTCTGCGTGAGGATATTACCAATGAGGATGTAACGACAAACAGCGTGATGCCGCATCCGCAGGCGGGAGAAGTGGATTTAATCTGCAAGCAGGCTGGGATCATCTGCGGGCTTCAGGTATTTGAGCGAGTATTTACTTTATTGGATGACAAAACAGGAGTGGAGTTTTTTGTAACGGATGGAGAAGCTGTAAAGGCGGGGCAGATGCTGGCAAAGGTGCGCGGAGATATCCGTATTCTGCTCTGCGGAGAGAGGACAGCATTGAACTATCTGCAGCGCATGAGCGGAATTGCGACCTATACCTCTTCTGTAGCAGATCTGCTTAAGGGAAGTAAGACGAAGCTTCTGGATACCAGAAAGACAACGCCGAACAACCGTATTTTTGAAAAATATGCGGTTCGTGTGGGCGGAGGAAGAAACCACAGGCTGAATCTTTCAGATGGCGTATTGCTGAAGGATAATCATATTGGTGCGGCGGGAAGCGTGGCAAAGGCCGTTGCCATGGCAAGGGAATATGCACCCTTTGTCCGCAGGATTGAGGTGGAGGTGGAGAACCTGGAAATGGTAAAGGAAGCAGTAAAGGCCGGTGCGGACATCATCATGCTGGACAATATGAGCCATGAGCAGATGAAGGAAGCAATGGAGTTTATTGCAGGAAAAGCCGAGGTTGAGGTATCCGGGAATGTGACCAAAGAGAATATCGCCCGTTTGACAGACCTGGGTGTGGACTATATTTCCAGCGGCGCCTTGACTCATTCCGCCCCGATCATGGATATCTCCCTTAAGAATCTTCACAGGATAGCAGAGGGGTAAAGAGATTTTTTGGAATGTCAGAATGGATATCTGCTTCAGGAGAGCCTGAAACATGCAAATGGAGGATTATATTATGAAAATACGGGAATTACAGCAGAGGATTATCCGGTTAAAAGAGGAAAAGGATATCTGTATACTTGCCCACAGCTATCAGGCCAAGGAGATCATTGAGGTTGCGGATTTTACGGGAGATTCCTATCAGCTCAGCGTGCGGGCGGGAGCTGCCCGGCAGAGCACCGTGATCATGTGCGGTGTCCGATTTATGGCAGAAACGGTGAAAATACTTTCTCCACAAAAAAAGGTTTTGCTTGCTGCCCCTGCCGCAGGATGTCCTATGGCGGAACAGATGGGGAAGGAGTACATAGAAGCTGTAAAAAAGGAATGTCCGGATTATGCAGTCGTTGCCTATATTAATACAACGGCAGAGCTGAAGACCATCTGCGATGTGTGTGTGACTTCTTCCTGTGCAGTGGAGCTTGTGAAGAAGCTGCCGGAAAAAAATGTTTTATTTATACCCGACTGCAACCTCGGCGGTTATGTGGCAGAGCAGGTCCCGGAAAAGAATCTGAAGCTGCTTCAGGGAGGATGCCCTGTGCATGCACAGGTTTGTGCTTCTGACGTGGAACGTGCGAAGAAGCTTCATCCGGGCGCAGAGGTGCTGGTGCATCCGGAATGCAGGCAGGAGGTGCTTGCACACGCTGATTTTATCGGTTCTACCTCCGCAATCATGAATTATGCGGTAAGATCAGAAGGGACGGAATTTATCATCGGTACGGAGATCAGTATTGCACAGCATCTCTCTTACCAGTGTCCTGAAAAGCACTTTTATGCGCTCTCCAAATGTCTGATCTGCCCGGATATGAAGGAGACTTCCCTTATGGATGTTTACCATGCGGCAGCCGGGACTGGCGGCGAAGAGATTCTGCTTGATGAGGAAACGATAGAAAAAGCAGGGAAATGTATTGCCCGTATGATCGAGCTGGGAGGCTGAAAGTTTTCCCCGGTTTTTACGGAGAGAGAAACAGGGATAAAAAATAGGACCGTTTAGGGAAATCCGGTGCGTCTTTAAGAAAGACCACTGGATTTTTTATTTATTAGACCGGGAAAAGGTACTCCGTTTTGTTCGAAAAGCAACCCGGTTATTTAAAAACAAAAAGCTTTCCGGGCAGAATTCTTTTTTATATGCTATGAAATATTTGGCAAAGTCATGATTTTGTGCTAAGATATAGCGTGGTAAATGATTACATTTTATCGGCGCCCTTGCTGCGCCGCATAACCATGCCCCATAAGGGTTACCGCTTATGAAAAGACAGACGGACAGAAGGTGAAGGCTGAATGGATGCCATAGAGAAGAAAATTGTTGATCTCATAGATGCACACAGAAGGGAGATTCTGGAGTTTGCAGAGGATATTGCCGCACATCCGGAACCGGGCTTCGAGGAGGTGCGGACTGCGGCCCGTGTAGAGAAGTTTCTTGGGAAGCTTGGCTACGGGGTTCAGACGCGGCTTGCTCACACAGGTGTCCGGGGTGACCAGAGGGGAAAGGGCGGTCCCAATGTGACGATCATCGGAGAAATGGATGCGATTGGATGCAGGACGCATCCTCTTGCGGACGCTGTGACAGGAGTTGCACATGCATGCGGACATCATGCACAGCTTGCGGCCATGGCCGGAGCAGCGATTGCTTTTGCAGATGAGGAGGTCTGTTCTGCCCAGGCGGGAAGTGTCTCGTTTTTTGCAGTTCCCGCCGAGGAATACATTGATGCAGAGAAGCGGGCACGGCTTCAAAAAGAAGGAATCGGCTTTGCCGCCTCCGGCAAAAGCGAGCTGATCCGGACGGGGGCTTTTGCACATACGGATATTGTCATGACAACGCACGTGCATATGGTGCCTGTAAAGGAGGATTTTTATCTGGGAAATCCGGCGTGTAACGGCTTTACGGCTGAGCGGGTGACGGTGAGGGGAAAGGTGGCTCATGCGGCGATCGATCCGTGGAACGGGGTGAATGCATTGAATATCACCACCAGTGCCATTCAGATGATGGGGCTTCTTAGGGAAACCTTCCGGGAGGAGGACCATGTAAGGCTGCACAATGTGATACGGAAGGCAGGGGATATTGTAAACAGTGTGCCTGATGAAGCGGTCGTGGAGACGAAGGTGCGGGCTGCCTCTCTGGAAAAGATACAGGAGATACGGGAAAGGATTCACAGGGTTTACGATGGTGCGGCCTATGCATTTGGCGGAAGAATCGAAAGAGAAACTCTGCAGGGATATATGCCTGTGCTGTTTCGGGAAGCAGATGACGTGCTTGTGGAGGCAGCAGAGGATTTGGGTATTTCTTACAGGAAAGTACAGAACACGGATTTTAACAATGCATGTACGGATGCAGGAGATCTGACACATCTTCTGCCTGTGCTGAATTTTACGTATAAGGGCTTTGAGGGAAAGCTGCACGGTGCGGATTTCCGTATCGCAGACCCGGAAATTGCCTATATTTTTCCGGCGAAGCTGCTTGCATTGGCCGCATATAAGCTTTTGAAGGACGGCGGACAGAGGGCAGAAAGGCTTATACGGGAATTTACGCCTGTGTTCACCAGAGAAGAGTATGTAAAATACATTCGAGAACATAATCAGTAATATCTGATTTGGGATGAACAGGTATGGATAGGATGAACAGGAGAAGGAAATGACAGAGATTTGTTTGGAATTACGCGATGTCAAAAAGAGCTTCGTGGAAGGCGAGGAGGTCTTGCAGGGAATCAGTCTTGCGATCGGAAGAGGAGAGTTCATCACGCTTTTGGGAGCCTCCGGCTGCGGAAAGACTACAACTCTTCGGATCATCGCCGGATTGGAGATACCGGATGAGGGAACCGTCTGTCTGGAGGGGAAGGATGTGACCTTCCTGGAGCCTGACGAGCGTGATGTGAATACGGTTTTTCAGAATTATGCACTGTTTCCCCATATGAACGTAGCGGATAATATCGGCTATGGTCTCAAAATAAAAAAGGTGCCGAAGGCGGAGATAAAGAAGAGAGTTGGAGAGATGCTAAAGCTGGTACAGCTTGCCGGTTTCGAAAAGAGAAAGCCTTCAGAACTGTCCGGCGGACAGAGGCAGAGAGTAGCCATTGCAAGGGCATTGGTGAATAATCCAAAGGTGCTGCTTCTGGATGAACCCCTGGGAGCGCTGGATCTGCAGCTTCGAAGGGCCATGCAGACAGAACTGAAGCGTCTTCAGAAAAAGCTGGGGATTACGTTTATTTATATTACCCACGATCAGGAGGAAGCCATTAATATGTCTGACAGGATCGTCGTTATGAATAAGGGCAGATTTGAGCAGATCGGGACTCCGGATGAAATATACAATCATCCGAAGACAAGCTATGTGGCGACCTTTGTGGGAAATGCGAATATTCTGGAGGGAACCATAGAGCGCATGGAGGGTACCCGGGCGCTTGCAGCGTTCTGCGGCGGCAAAGCTCTGATTGAAACGGACGGAGAAATTCTGAGGCCAGGGGAAAAAGTGAAGCTGGCTGTACGCAGTGAAAATATTCAGTTGGATGAGGACTGCGGCTGTGGAATGGAAGCCATTGTCGAGGAAAAGAGCTTTGCGGGGGGACAACTGCGGCTGGTTCTGAAGCAGCCGGATGGCAGGGAGGTCATAGCCAGCCGTTATGGGATTGATGCGGATATACAGCCCGGGCAAAGGGTCTGTTACCGCTTTCACCCGAAGGATGCCGTAATGGTAGATCGTGCCGGAATGGATGAAAATGCCGGGGAGCAGGTTTCTAAGAAGGAGGCGGAACATGCGTAGACGTAAGAACGGCTCTGTCTGGATGATTTTGCCTCTGTATATTTTTACCCTGATATTTGTGGCGGGACCACTTGTTTATATGGCAGCCTTGAGCTTTGCCACACCAAATGCAGGTTATGGGGTAAGCTGGAACCTTACTCTTAATAATTACAAAAAGATTTTAGAGCCGGTTTATCTGAATACCTTTCTGCAGTCCTTTCAGCTTGCCATTACCAGTACGCTGGCCATCAGCCTGATCGGCTATCCCTTCGGTTATTTTATGGCAAAGCTTCCTAAGGGACGCAGGAAAAAAGCAATGCTTTTTTTGATGCTTCCGTTTTGGGTGAATTCCCTGATCCGTCTCTACGGGTGGATCATCATTCTGCAGAATAAAGGGATTTTGAATTTTATACTGAAAAAGCTGGGTCTGATCGAGAAGCCGCTGAAAATATTATACAGCTATCCCGCTATTGTGGTGGGGATGGTCTATGTGCTGCTTCCGTTTATGATCCTCTCCGTATATTCCAGTGCGGAGAAGCTGGACTGGTCACTGGTGGAGGCAGCCAGGGATTTAGGAGCTTCCGGATTTCAGGCATTTTGGACCGTGTCCTTTAAGCTGACTCTGCCGGGATTGTTGTCCGGCATTATTCTGACCTTTATTCCGTCTATGGGACTTTTCTTTATTGCAGACATTTTGGGCGGAAACAAAATCGTTCTGGTGGGCAGCCTGATTCAGGAGCAGATGACAAGGGGGAGCAACTGGCCTTTTGCGGCAGCGCTTGCCGTTGTGCTGATGATCCTGACAACGCTCATGATCATGCTGTACAGAAAAATCACAAACGTGAAGGAATTGGAGGGAATCGGATGAAAAAGAATTCTAAGCTTTCGGGAATTTATCTTGGAGTTGTGTTTTTTTTGATGTACCTTCCGATCGGAGTTGTCGTGGTATTCTCCTTCAATGAATCAAAGCTTCCGGTGAAACTCAGCGGATTTTCCCTGCAGTGGTATGAGAAGCTGTTTCAGAACAGCGCGATGCTGGAAGCACTTGGGAACAGCCTGCTCCTCGGTATTTTAAGCTGCCTGATCTCAGCGGTCATCGGTACGCTGGGGGCGGTTGGCCTTGCCGGGAATCATTGGAGGTCCAAGGGGATTCTCGAATATATCTCAATTCTGCCGCTGATGATTCCGGAAATTATTTTAGGTATGGTTCTTATGGCGTTTTTTTATATGCTGGGACTTCCCTTCGGAATGCTGACCCTGCTTCTGGGGCATACGGTGTTTTGTGTACCTTATATCCTTATGGAGGTCAAGGCAAGTCTGACAGGTATGGATCCTTCGTTGGAGGAAGCTGCCAGAGATTTGGGCGCGGGGCCTTTTCGGGCCTTTTGGGATATTACTCTGCCTCTGATCATGCCGGCTGTGCTGTCCGGCTCCCTGTTGGCGTTTGCCATGTCTATGGATGATGTGGTCATCAGTATATTTGTAAACGGCCCAAGACTGTCCACGCTTCCGATCAAGGTATATACACAGCTTAAGACAGGGGTGACGCCGGAGATCAATGCGCTCTGTACGATCATGCTGGCAGTGACGCTTCTGGCAATTGCTTTGTATGCACTGCTTGGAAAAATCGGCGGAGGAAGCAAGCGGCTCTTTTCAAAAGAAGAGAAGTAGAGTATACTGTAAATGCACATCTTTTTGAAAATAAGAAAATGAGCTTTGTAAATAATGAGTAAAGGAGAAATGATCATGAAAAAGTTAGCAGTCGGTTTCTTATGTGCGGCACTGGCAGTTCCAATGATGTCCATTCCGGTTATGGCGGATTCCAAGGAGCTGGTGCTGTTTACCTGGGAGGGTGTATTTCCGCAGGAGGTTTTAGATTCTTTTGAAGAAGAAACAGGCGTGAAAGTCATCTACTCCAATTTTGATACGGACGAGACGATGCTTGAGAAGCTTTCCATGGCTAAGGGCGGAGACTATGACATTATCGTCGCAGACGATTATATTCTGGAAACCGTCATTCAGGAAGGTCTGGCCGAAAAGCTGGACAAAGAGAAGCTCACCGGTATTGAGAATATCAATCCCCTGTATCAGGGACAGTTCTATGACCCGGATGACGAATATACCATTCCTTATGGGGCAGGAATCCCTCTGATTGTCTACGATCCGGAAATGGTGGATACCGAGATCCAGGGATATGCGGACCTGTGGGATCCTTCTCTGGAGGACAGCATTGCCTTAATCGGAAATTACCGTGTAATCAACGGCATCACTCAGCTTGCCATGGGCAGGAGCATGAATGAGGAGGATGTGGACGTCATCAGGGAAACAGGTGAAAAGCTTTTGGAGCTGGCGCCGAATGTCCGTCTGATCCAGGATGATAATACACAGAATGCACTTCTGAACGGAGAAGCAAGTGTAGGCTTTCTCTATACCTCCCAGGTAACGGCTGCCCTGGCCGAAAATCCCGATCTGACAGTGGTTTATCCAAAAGAGGGACTCGGTTTTGGAATCATGGGAATGTTTATTCCGGGTGCGGCTCCGAATAAGGAAGCTGCTTATCAGTTTATGGATTATATCTTAAAACCTGAGATCGCAGCACAGTGTACGGATTTTATCGGATATTACTGCACGAATAAAGCGGCGGAGGATGGTGTAAATCCGGCTCTGGTGGTACCGGATTCCGTAAAGAGTGCGGAGATCGTTCAGAATGTCAGCCAGGAAGCGGAAGAACAGTACAATAAGAACTGGACGGAGTTTAAGGCTGCCTGCGATTAATGGCTACAAGGGGGAACAAGAAGATGGAAATTTACAAGGGTACAGCAACCTTCTCGGGAATTGCCATCGGTAAAATACTATATTATCACAGAAGCGATTATCAGATACGGCAGTATCTGGTCAGTGACGTAAAAAAAGAACTGAGGGATTTTAACGAAGCCAGGCTTCAGGTGATCGGGCAGCTTCGGGAATTATATAAGAAAAACGATTCCAGACAGGAGAGGGAATCCAAGGTTTTTCTGGAGCAGGCGAGACTATTGGAGTCAGGAAGCTTTATCCGTGCTGTGGAGAGCATGATCTCATCAGAAAAGGTCAATGCTGCTTATGCAGTTATGACGAATCGGGATGAACTGGCTTCTACCTTCCGTAAGCTGGAGGATTCCGCAATCCGTGAGAGAGTATTTCATATCCAGGAGATTTCCAATCGTCTGATTGCCATTTTAGGCGGGGATTCACCGAGGATCGATCTGGGAGAGGAACCGGTGATTCTGGTAGCAGAGACACTTTCTCCTGCGGAAATTATGGAAATGGATAAGGAGAAGCTTCTGGCAGTGGTGACACGGCAGGGCTCTTCGGTTTCCCATGCTTCTATAATGGCCAAAACAATGGAGATTCCGTCTCTGGTCGATATTGAGACAGACGATGGCTGGGAAGGAATGCAGGCCATTGTAGATGGGTATACGGGTACCTTATATCTGTGTCCGGAGCGAGAGGTGCTGCGCGAATACGAGATCAGGAGAAGGGCAGATTCCGAAGAACGTGAGGAGCTGCTGAAGCTGAAAAGCGAGAAGGATGAAACCGAAGACGGAAAGGAAATAGGACTGTATGCAAATATCGGTAATCTGGATGATCTGAACAGTGTTCTGTTTTACGGAGGCTCCGGCATCGGTCTTCTGCGCAGTGAATTTCAATATCTTGGAAGAGAAAATTATCCGCGCGAAAATGAGTTGTTCCTGGCTTATAAAAAGGTCGCGGAAACCATGGGGGATAAGCTGGCTGTGATTCGGACCGTGGATTTGGGCGCTGATAAGCAGGCGGAATATCTGGCGATTCCGGATGAAGCGAATCCGATTATGGGGAACAGGGGAATCCGTTTCTGTCTGGACCGAAAGCGGATGTTTAAGGCACAGCTCCGGGCGATTTATCGGGCCAGCGCTTATGGGAATCTTGCCATGATGTATCCGATGATCACCTCAGAAGAGGAAATGGATGAGATCGAGGAGATCATTGCGGAGGTGCAGAACGGACTTATGGAAAAGCAGATTCCTTTTAAGGATATCCATACCGGAATCATGATAGAGACTCCGGCTGCAGTGATGATCAGCCGTGAGCTGGCTAAAAGGGTGGACTTTCTGAGTCTTGGAACCAATGACCTGACGCAGTATACGCTGGCTATGGACAGACAGAATCCGCTGCTTAAGAATAAGTACAATGATCACCATCCGGCTGTTTTAAGGATGATACGTCTTGTGGTGGAGGCCGCGCACAAGGAGGGCTGCACAGTCTGTATCTGCGGTGAGCTTGCAGCAGATACAGCGCTGACGGAGACCTTTCTGCGTATGGGCGTGGATTCTCTGTCTGTGGTTCCGGCGTGCATTCTTCCGGTGCGAAAAGCACTTCGGAAGACGAATTTGAGCAAAGAGTGCTGATAGAAGAAAAAGGAAGGCATATGAAGCAGAAAAGCAAAGTAGTTCTTCTTCCCTGTAATACCTACAGGGAAGAAACTGTTTATGACAACTTAAAAAAGGGTTTGGAGCTTTTAGGCGGTATCGGAAGCTTTGTAAATAAAAACGAAAAAATTCTTCTGAAACCGAATCTCCTGAAAAGGGCAGAGGTAGACCGGGCAGTCATTACGCATCCGTCTGTTGTGGGGATGTTTGCCAGAATTTTGCGGGAGGAAGGCTGTCAGAAGATCGTGCTTGCAGATTCCTGCGGTACAGGTACGACCAGCAGGGTCATTAAGGGAACCGGTCTGGATGTCTGCCTGGAAAGGCTTAAGATTTCTGTCCTTGACTATTCGCAGGGTGTGACTGTGGCTTATCCCCAGGGAATACAGGCGAAGGAATTCGTGATGCCGAAGGAATTTCTGGAGGCCGACTGTGTGATCTCTCTCTGTAAAATGAAAACCCATGCACTGGAGCGTATCACCGGTGCGGTAAAAAACAGCTATGGTTTTATCTATGGACTGCATAAGGCGAAGGGGCATACCAGGTATCCGAGTGCAGACAGCTTTGCCAGGATGCTGGTAGACCTGAATCAGTATGTCAGGCCCAGGCTTTACGTAATGGACGGAATTATGGCTATGGAGGGGAACGGACCTGGTTCCGGAGAACCGGTTCCTATGAATGTGCTTCTGATATCTGAAGATCCGGTTGCTCTGGACAGCGTATTCTGCCGCCTGATCCACCTGAAGCCCCAGATCGTACCGACCAATTATCACGGAGAGAAAATGGGGCTTGGTGTATGGAAGGATGAGGAGATCGAGCTGATCACACCGGAGGGTGTGCTGTCTGTGGATGAGGCGGTGAAGCGCTACGGAAATCCGGATTTTGATGCAGACAGAAGAATGGTACGCCATGGAATCTGGGAGCGGATGGCAAAGGCTCTGAATCTTTTTCAGAAGAAGCCGTATATTGAAAAAGACAAATGCATCCGCTGCGGAGTTTGTGTGAAAAGCTGTCCGGTTCCGGAGAAGGCGGTGAAGTTTTCGAGGGGAGAGGGCCAGCCCCCGCAATATGATTATAAGAAATGCATCCGGTGCTTCTGCTGCCAGGAAATGTGTCCGGAAAAAGCGATCAAGGTCAAATAAAGAAGATAAAAGGGAAGCATTTGAGTAATGATACTGTCGCAGACAGCTTGCGAAACTGCCTGCGGCATATCTTTTATAAATGCAGAAGCTGTGCGGTCTCACGGATAAAGTCCGGTGTGGTGCCGCAGCAGCCGCCGATGACAGAAGCTCCGTTTTCCGTGAGTGCCTTCATATGACGGGCGAATTCCGAAGGTCCCATGCTGTAAACGGCATTGCCCTTGTCATCGATCACAGGCATTCCTGCATTAGGCTTGGCAATGACCGGAACAGATACGCATTCCTTAATGCTGCGTACAACGGAGACAAGCTGGTCAGGCCCTACGGAGCAGTTGATACCGACAGCACTGGCACCGGCGCTTTCCAGGGCGACAGATGCTTCCATGGCGTTTCCTCCGCTGAAAATACTTCCGTCCGCTTCCACAGTCATCGTGCAGAGGATGGGGAGGGAGCAGACGGTCTGTGCTGCGTCTACGGCGGCGAGGGTTTCGTCAATACTGATCATGGTTTCTGCAATGATGCAGTCGACACCAGCTTCGCTTAAGAGACGGATCTGTTCACAGTATGTTTCAAAAGCCATGTCGTAGGTGTACTCTCCATCTGCGGAAATGAATTTGCCTGTCGTTGTGATATCACCGGCAACATAGGCCTTGTTTCCGGCCGCTTCTTTGGCATAGGAGACAAGGGTAAGATTAATTTCTCTGATTCTGTCTTCCAGGCCGTGCTGGCGGAGACTTAAGCGGTTGCCTCCGAAGGTGGGGGCATAGATGATGCGGCTGCCTGCCTCTACATATGCCCGCTGCAAATTCAGGATAATATCTTTATGATCCATGACCCAGGTTTCCGTACAGATGCCTCTTGGCATACCCATTGCCATAAGATTGGAACCGGTGGCTCCATCCAGCAGCATAATGCTTTGTGTCAGTGTTGAAAATTCTTCTTTTGTCATAAAGGTTCCTCCTTGTATTTGCTTGTTATAAAATTAACTAATATTGTAGCATAAACCGACGGGAAATGATATATCCTTTTGGAATTTACTTGCCATTTTTTCGCAGGTATGATATTTTTAGCATAGAATCTTATTTCGGCAGTTCTGTCTGAAATTTTCCAAAATACAATTATAATAGAGAAAGACAACAGAATACAAAGGAGAGTAAAACAAATAAGAACGGGAGGCTGTTATGAATTTATTTGATTTTACGTACTGTGGGAATTATAACCGGCAGATACAGAATCTCTCCAGGATGGTTCCGGAGAAATGGAGTTTTGATGGTACGGATGACAATGGAATTCTGAAAGGATACCTGGAACATACATTCAAGCGTGTATATGAAGAAAATAAGATCCTGCTGACTAAGGAATATGCAATTTTTAATACGGGATTGTTCAATCACTATTATCAGCCTGTCTATGCCTACTTTGTGCCGAATCTGGTACCGGACAGGCAGGATTGGTTTCTGGATGGTTTTTATACGGAATATTATCTTTTAAAATCAGGAATCACAAATCTTCCGGAAAGGGCAAAATATGTACAAGACCCGTCAGATTTGGTGTTTGATACACAACTGGAGATCATACCGCAGTATGAGCATATCTTCGGGGAGGAAGAAAACGCGCAGCGTCTTCCGGAAAATGTGCGCAGCAGCAGGATGAAGGTGCAGCTCTTCGATGGGGCGCTCAGGCAGACCAGGAGAATGCTGGAAGCAGACTATAAGACTGCGATTCCTCAATATTATAACCATGCCATACAGCTTTTGCTTCCAATCTGTCTGCAGAATCCCGGCCAGCCGGATCTGGCGCTTGCCTGTGTAAAGACTGCTGATGGAAAGAAATATCTGGGAAGGACATGCCTGACTTTGAAAATGGCGTATCATAACGCCCGTCTTTTGGCGCGTCTCGAGGGAAGCTGGCTGCATCCTTGACATGTTGAAAAGCTCTTTGCTATAATATTCTGCATCAGCGTGGATGGAAAAGTACGAGGGATGAAAGATGAGAAATCATGGATTGGATGCGGCAAAGGCAGTTGCCGCTTATTTTGTAATTTTGCTTCATATCCGGTTTCCGGGCAGGACCGGAGAGATTCTGAATGTGCTTGCGAGATTTGCGGTTCCTTTTTTCTTTATGGTATCGGGGTATTTCTGTTACAGCAGGAATGGGAATATGCTGAGCAGAATGCCGGGCAAGATCATGCACGTGCTGTCTTTGATTGCGGTTTCCTATCCGTTTTATTTTGTCTGGCAGTGTATGCAGCGTACGATAGAGGGGAAGGATGTGGAGGCGTGGGCATCCGGGCTTTTGGAACAGGAGCATATTTTGGATTTTTTGAAATATAATTATTCACTTGTGAAATATCATTTGTGGTTTCTGCCTGCGCTTCTGTATTGCTATCTTTTGTTTGCGGCAGTGGAGAAGCTGCACCTGCACAAAGCGGCATACCTGCTGATCCCGGTTCTTCTGGTGCTGCTTTTTCGAATGGAGGCTGCCAATATTACGGCAAAGGGTACATACAGGCCAAGGGTATACAGGAATTACCTTTATACCGGGTTTCCGTTTTTTATGCTGGGGCATCTGATTCACCGGATGGAGTCGGCGTGGAAAAAGCGGATGTCTGTTTGGGTTCCGGGAGAGCTGATCATCCTCGGGGCCGGAATGAGTATTGCGGAGTACTGGCGTGCCGGTGTGCAGGAATTATTCGTTGGTTCTGTTTTCCTGGCGGCAGGGATTTTTCTGGCATCGGTAAAAAATCCGGGAAAGGAGGTACCGAAATGGCTGGCAGAAATCGGAAGAAGGGATGCGTTTTTTATCTATCTGTTTCATTTGGCGATTGCAGATATGTGGATGGACCTAGTGTGGTATCTTGGTATTGAAACGGGGAGTGTGTATCAGTGGACACGTCCCTTTGCGGTATGTATACTCACCACTTTTGGTGCTGTCCTTATGGGGAAAATACGAAATCTACGAAAAGGTTCTTCTTTATAGATATCTTTTGGCAGATACCTGTTCAATTCAGGAAAAATGTGGTATGATAACAACTGCCGAAAAAAGTGCTGCAGCGATGCAGCTTAAAAACCATAGATGGAGGACACGATATGTTAGAATTAAAAAACATCTGTTTTCAGGTGCCTGACGAGAAGTCCAGAAATGCAAAAGAAAAGGGAATTCTGAAGGATGTCAGCTTTACCTTGGAGGATAACCGTTTCGTTGTGATCAC